>ERZ1292633.4134-Hain-H41-02um-R1-4134-length-13613-cov-6_pt1 | contig 13613 bp, 18 predicted proteins | sample MGYA00564406_ERZ1292633 | MGnify/ENA primary metagenome ERZ1292633 (study PRJEB36523, sample SAMEA6512639) | groundwater metagenome | collected 2019-01-08 | study: AquaDiva: Metagenomics assemblies of 32 groundwater samples
CCGTTTGAACTCAAACATCACCCGCGCGCGTCGCTGTGGGTTGGTCGCCGCCCACGCGGGCTGTGCGCCTAGCGCGGCCTGCACCGCAGCGTCCAGCACCATGGCATCGCCCAGCGGCACCTGCGCCTGCACCGTGCCGTTATTCGGGTCGAACACGTCACCCAGCCGTCCCGGAGAATGTACCGCCGGATTGGCAAGGTGGTGTTGGATGATGCGCATGGTCGAGTCCTTCCGATGATGCGTAACAAAATTACGCAAGTCGGCAGTATAGCACAAGCGCCCTCGCGCAAGGCCTACTAGAGTCGGTGGCTCTTAACTATTCGGCGAACACCCGTACCGTTGCCCGTGCACGCCGACGGCTGGTTTCCTCGTAGCGCATCACAATGCGTTCAATGTCACGCGAACCGCCATCCAAATCGACCGCACGTGAACAGCCACCGGCGTTGAGCCGCGCTGCCAATGCCACGTCCTGATGCCCACCGTTTCGGAAATGGACATCGACGTCGATGATGTGCACCGGGTGGCGATAGGCACAGACGCGAATGCGCTGATAATGGGCACTGCCGCCAAGCGTGATCGTGTCTGTTTCAGCGCGGTCGTTCACCTGTCGCTCGCCAACCAACCGCCATTCAGCCAACGCAGCCGTTGCCGTCAGCAGCATTGCGGCGGCGATGCCCGCGCTCAGCATTCCATCTCTTTTCATTGTAGTCACTCCATATTTTTCTTGCGATACTATCGGCGGGTTCGTTTGCGCACGCTATGCGCGCGGTCACATAAGCCGGATGGTAACAAGCACTTATCGCAAAATTGTGTCGTCGCGGCAGGCGTTACCGATACCAATTATTGGCTATTCCCACCTCGCGCGGTCGCGCGCATCATCATCGGTTGGCTCTATCCAGCGCGCGCCATCGACGCCGTCTTCGCGTTTCCAGAAAATCGCTTCGGTTTTCAGGCGGTCCATCAGATAATCGGCGGCCTCGAACGCCACGCGGCGGTGCGGCGAAGATGCCGCGACGAACACGATAGGTTCGCCTGGCTGCATCGTTCCAGCGCGGTGGATGACGCGGATCGCGCCGACGGCAAAACGCGCCGCCGCGTCATCGGCAATGGCGCGCATCGAGGCCAATGTGACCCCGCGATAGCTTTCAAGCGTCAGCGTAGCGACCTCGGCCCCGTCACCAGTTTGCCCGCGCGTCAGGCCAACAAAGCTAACCACTGCGCCGTCGCCCGCTGCGTTCATGCAAAAGGCGCTAAGCTCCGCGCCGGGGTCAAACGGTGCATCGGCGAGTGTCACGTCAACGCGCGCGCTCATCCGCCCGATACCGGGGGAAAGAAGGCGATGGCCTGCCCCGCCGCGACCATGAAAGTGTCTTTCACGATCACCTCGTCAACACAGGCGCGCACCCGTGCATTGGCCATGTCGGCGGCAAGCGATGGGTGAGCGGCGGCCAGCGCGGCGCGCAGGTCGGCCACGCTGCACGATGCCGCATCCAGCTCCAGCGTCAGGGCCGCGCATGCGCGGTCGGCAAGACGTCCGCAAAGCTCGATTGTGTAAAGTGCCATTAGCGCCCTTTCGCGCCATCGCTTGCGCGATGCAAGCCTTGGGTTGTAAGGACCACCATGCCAGACATCCAATGTTTCACCACCGGCGGCACGATAGACAAGGTCTATTTCGATGCTTTGAGCGAGTTTGAGGTTGGGGAAACCGCGCTCCACCCGATTTTGCGCGAGGCCAATGTTACGCTCGACATCGCCATCACTTCGTTGATGCGCAAGGATAGTTTGGAGCTGACCGACGAGGATCGCAGCGCCATATGCGCGGCGGCCCAAAACAGCGATGCGCCGCGCATCCTCATCACCCACGGCACCGATACAATGGCAAAAACAGCGGCGGCACTGCAGGGGATTGCCGGTAAAACCATCGTGCTGACCGGCGCAATGCAGCCCGCGTCGCTCCGCAGCAGCGACTCGCTGTTCAACATCGGCTTTGCGTTGGCGGCGGTGCAATTGCTTGGCCCCGGCGTCTATGTGGCGATGAACGGGCGCGTGTTCGATGCCGCGCATGTGGCAAAGGACCGAGCGGCAGGCCGCTTCGTCGCAACTGAATAGATTCTATTGCGAGCCGTTGTAACCTTCTCGTGCAGCGACGCGAATGCGGCACTGTAACACTGAAACCTAAACGGAGTATCCCCCATGACAACCACTACTCGCCTCGCCGGCCTTGCCGCCGCCATGATCGCCACCGCCACGCTCGGTGCTCCCGTGCTAGCACAACATCATGCCCAGCCAACGGCTGCCACCGAACATTGCTTTGGTATTGCCCTTAAAGGACATAACGACTGTGCTGCTGGCCCCGGCACCAGCTGTGCTGGCACCTCGACCATCGATTATCAGGGCAATGCCTGGAAAGCCGTTCCCGTCGGCACCTGTGTTGCACAGGGTGGCACACTGACCGCCCATACTGGTAATGCAGCGCCCGTCGCGCACCGCATGTAGCCTGACCTCGCCGGACTGCACCCGCATGACCACATTGGCCGATCATGTTCGCGCGCTCCCCCCGCGCGCAGGCATTGGCCTTAAGCCCCAGCATTATGCCCTCCTGCTGGACGGGTTGAGTGATGCAGTCCGGCCCTTTTGGGTCGAGATTCACCCGCAAAACTATTTCCGCGATGGCGGCGTTTCGCGCCACTGGCTCGAACGCGTTGCCGACGCGCTGCCTGTCAGTTTTCATTCGACCGGCCTGTCGCTGGGGTCGGCGGGCGGCCCCGACATGGCGCAGCTCGACTGGCTAGCGCGACTGATCGACGCGGTGCCCGCGAGCAGCGTCTCCGACCATATCAGTTGGAGCCGCACCGCACACGAATATTTCCCTGACCTGTTGCCCATCCCCTACATTCAGGCGAGCCTCGACCAAATGGCCGCATCGGTGGGTCAGGTGCAAGATCGGTTGAAACGGCGCATCTTGGTTGAAAATCCATCGCGGATGCTGGCCTATCAAGGTGATAGTTGGGAAGAGCCGGAGTTTATCGCGCGGCTGTGCGCGGCCACGGGGTGCGGCCTGTTGCTCGACATCAATAACATCGTCGTTTCCGCCACCAATATCGGCATTGATGCGCAGGCCTATCTGGACGCCATCGACCCCGTGCTGGTCGGCGAAATCCATTTGGCCGGCCATGCGGTGGAGCAGCATGACGTCGGCCCGCTCGCCATCGACGATCATGGCAGCGCGGTGGGCGAAATATGCTGGGCGCTTTATACCGATTATATCGGCCGCGCAGGGCCAATCCCGACGCTAATCGAACGCGACAATGACGTGCCCGCTTATGATGTGCTGGTCGCCGAAGCCCAGCGCGCCGACCATGTGCTGTGCGCCACAAAAGAGTGCGCCGACCATGTGTTGACCGCGACGGAACATTGCCTTGCCAGCGCTGCGTGAAGCCCAAACTTACGTCGCATGCGCGCTACGCGATGGGCCGATGGCGTTGCCGGGCGCGTTGTTTGCGGGGGATGCGCGCCGCATCCTGCTGGCGATGGCGGCGCACGCCAACACCATCTCGCACGGGCGGCTGGTCGCGCTGGAGGACAGCTTCACCGCCACCCGCCGTGCACTGGGCGAGGCCGCATTCAATCAATTGACCCGCGCTTATATCGAGGCCGGATTGGGGCTGGACGGGCAGCTCAATGACATTGGCCACGCCTTTCCCGATTGGCTGGAGGCGCAAGGCCAAGGCGCGGCGTTGGTTGCCATTGCGCGCTTCGACCTCGCCTTCCTGCGCGCGCACCATTGCCGCGACGCGGCCGCGCTGACATTGTCAGATTTGCCCGATGATGCTGATGCGCTGATGGCGCTGCCCCTCGCCCGGCATCCCGCCGCCAGCGCCCATGCCCTCACGCCAATATTGCTTGATGCCATCGAACAGCCCGATTGGTCGGGTAAGGCGGCCATCCTCATCACCCGCCCCGATGTGGCGGTGCGTCTATTCCCGCTGGGCGTTGCGGCGCATGATGCGTGGGGCGTGCTTGCGGAGCCTGTAACTTTTGCCGAACTGTGCGCGAACCTTGGGGTGACGCATGATGACGCCGCCATCATCCCCGCCATCATTGAACTGGTGCGGGCGGGGGCGTTACAACTAGGAACACAGCCATGATCGCCCCCGTAACAGCACATTGCCAACGCATGTTTACCCTGATGGGGCGCATCCCCGATGCCTTGTTGCTATTATTCACCCGCATCGCAGTCGGTCATATATTCTGGGCGAGCGGCCAGACCAAGGTCGAGGGTTGGGCGCTCAGCGACTCCGCCGTCGAGCTGTTCAGGAGCGAATATAGGCTCCCGCTCATCCCGCCCGAAATCGCCGCAACGATGGCCGCGACGATGGAGCATGTCCTGCCGTTGATGCTGCTGATCGGGCTTGGCACGCGCTTTGCCGCGCTGGGCCTGTTCGGCATGACGTTGGTGATCCAATTGTTCGTTTATCCAGAGGCATGGTGGGTCCATGCGATGTGGTTTTCCGCGCTGGCGTGGATCATTGCCAAAGGCGGTGGGGCACTATCGCTTGACCATCTGCTTGTGCGCCGCATGGGTTCCGCGCACCCGTGAAAGTCAGCGACACCATGCTGATCGCGCTGATGCGCCGCGCACAGGATGGTGACGCCACCGCCTATCGCACGCTGCTATCGTCAGCAGAAAGCTGGTTACGCGGTTTTTTCGCGCGGCGCATCGCGTCGGCCGAGGTCGATGATCTGGTGCAGGAAACGCTGATTTCACTGCACCGCAAGCGCGCCACCTATGACCCCACGCGGCCATTCCTGCCGTGGCTGGCGGCCATAGCACGCTATCGCTGGGTCGATAGATTGCGCCAGACCTATCGCGCCGCTGCCGACAGTCTCGACGGCGATTTGCCCGTCGATAGTCACGAAGATGTCGTCACCGCACAGGTTAGCATCGACCGACTGCTCGCGCAGATCAGCCCAGCACAGGCACAAGTCATCGCGATGGTCAAAATCGATGGACTGTCGATCATCGAGGCGGCGGCAAAATCTGGCCAGTCGGAATCGCTGGTCAAAGTCAATATCCATCGCGGGCTGAAAAAACTCGCGACTCTGGTTGAGAGTGAATGAGATGAGTATTTTCTCGATTGAGCAATTGGTCGATGACCTGACCCCGGTGCGCCGATTGAACGGGTGGCACGCGGCCTTGGCAGTGGCGGCAATGACCGCGCTGGCGATTGCGGTGACGGCGTGGCGCTATGGCTTGCGCGGTGACGTAATGATCGGTGCCCCTGTCCCGATGGTGCTGGTTCGCGCGTCGGTTCTGGCGCTGCTTGGCACAGCCTCGCTCACCGCCGTCATCGACAGCGCCCGCCCGCGCGTGGGCCGCCACAGCAATGGCTGGAGCTGGATGCTGGGACTTGCGCTCACCTTTCCCCTGTTGACGATTGCGTTATCCATCAGCACCGCCACCATGCCCCATGCGGAGATGACTGCGACTAGCGCCTATTGGTGCCTGGGCATCAGCCTGTCCGCTGCGTTGCTCATCGGCACGGCGATAACACTGTGGCTACGGCGCGGCGCGGTGACGGTGGCGGGCCACACCGCTTGGCTGGTTGGTCTTTGCGCCGGAGCGTTCGGGACATTCGCATACAGCCTGCACTGCCCCAGTTCGACCGTCGCCTATATCGGCATTTGGTATACGGCTGCGGTGGGGACGAGCGCGGTTGCGGGTCGCCTCATCCTCCCCCCCCTATTGCGCTGGTAAGGCGGCCCCGAATCCACGTGCATGCATATGGCGGGTGATTTGGGCGGGAGCGAAAGGCGCGGCAACCGCACACAGCGCCGCTTCGATGTCATTTGTCGCCCCGCACAGAAAAAAATCGAGCGCGCCGTAGCCATGTTCGGGCCAAGTATGGATCGAAATATGCGATTCGCTGAGCAACGCCACCCCCGTCACCCCCTGCCCCGGTCCGAAATGATGGAGGCGGATGTCGATCAGCGTCGCGCCCGCCGCCATCACGCCGTCACGCAGCGCGCGCTCAACCAGCGCCAGATCATCCAGCCCGCCCGCGCAGCCGATGAGGTCGGCGAGCAAGTGGCGTCCTTGATAAGGTGATGGCGTGTCGATGGTCATATCCTGCTTTCATGCGCGTGGCCGAGGAGGCGCATTGCCCCTTCAGCTGCATCAACGCCGCGATAATGCGCTTCTTCGAACAGCGACAGCCCCGAAATGTCGCTATGCGCAAGAAATAGGGGTGGCGTGGTGCCGGCGCGCGCGGCGGGCGCGGTGCGGGTGATAAAGCCCGGCGTTGGCCGCACCATCGCATGGCCCCATCGCCACAGCGCAACATCGCGGATCGCACCGTCCAATTCGGGGTTGGTGCGCAGCAAATCGGCAACGACCATATCGCGCCAATGTTCTGCGGGACGCGATAGCAATTCGCGCCTCTGCGCCGCCGGATCACCCCCCGACAGCGGCATATACCAAGTCACCACCGTCGCGGCGTTACCCAGCGCGCGGTCCTGATGCGTGGCAACGACATAGCCGAGCGATTCACCGACGAAGCCGACATTGTCCCACGCCAGAGCCGCGCCGTGGCCTGCAGGAGGGCGATCAAGCGTGACATTAGCGACCAACCATGGTGCGTAGCTGAACCCAGCGGCTTCACCCACCAGTTCGGGCGCAATTCGCGCTGCAGCAAAGTGCGGCATCGCAAGGATAGCAGCGCGTGCGACCGTGCGGATGCTAGAGTTACTGGCAACATCAAAGCTGTCGATCAGCACCGTGTCATTTGTCCGCGCGATGTGAAAGGCGGTGCGCCCGGTGTGGATATTATCGGGAAATGCCGACGCCATGCCGCGTGTCAACCGCGCATTGCCCTCTGGCCACGTCAGGACATTGTCGGCAACATCACTCGCTGCCCAGCCGCGCCGTCCAGCAAAATAATGAATACCCGCCCATGCGGATATTTGGTCTGGCTCACAGCCATAATCATCGCGGCAACAATAGCGTAGATGCGCCAGCAACGCAGGTGAGCGCCAGCCTTGTGCCGCCACCCAGCTGGCGAAATCCACCACGTCGAGCGCGGTGAACGCTGTATCGGAGCTGCTATAGGCCATGGGCAGCGCAAAAGCCGGCTTGCCATCATTGCCCACGGCCAAGCGGAACGCCTCCATCGCCGAGTGAAAAGCCGACAGGTCATCGCGGTCGCGGCGCGAAAGGCCGCTCGAAGGAATCAACCCTTCGTGCCATTTTCCCTGCCACAGAACACGTTCCTGTAAATCCGCGCAGAGTTGATAGGGGTCGTATCGCGGTGCGCCATCGGTCTCTCGCCCGATTATTATCCCCAGTCGTTCAAGCAGATGATGGAGCGCCTTTGCCTCAGCATTGGCGACGGGCAGATAATGCGCACCGAGCGGATATTGCGAGACGGCGTTACGTCCGGCACGCGCGTTACCGCCAGCCTCATCTTCCAATTCGAGCAGCGCGAAATCGTCAACGCCTGCGTCGGCCAGTGTCCACCCGGCCGACAGCCCAGCGACACCGCCACCGACAATGGCGATCCCAACCTCCTCCGTTCGCGATGACTCAGGAAAGCGCCCATCGCGCAGCCTATGCCCGCGCGCAACATCGGCTCCGCCCAGTGTCGCTGATGGAGCTTCATCGCCAAGCATTTGCCAGCCAATCGCCCCAGCGCCCGCCGCAACGCCCGCACTACCTATCAAAACCCCGCGTCTGCTAATTGTCATAGGCCGCCCATTCGCTAGCAAATGTGCGCACCAGCGATTGATTGTCGAGGCGGTTCACATCGACCGAGCGGCGCGCCATGTCGGGCGGGAAGTCGAACATGCGCTGTTCAGTGGCGGCGTTCAAAAAGCGGTTGCCGGGTAATATGCGCGCAGTTTGCGGGATGTCGTCAAGCGCCGCCAGCGTGAACCCCCATTCGCCAAAGCTGGGGACATAGGCGTGGTATGCGCGCGTCGAGAATCCCACCGCCTCCATCGTCGTCGCCACCGTCCAGAACGCGCGCGGCGCCACCAGCGGCGACGTACTTTGCACCGCGACAATCCCATGAGGGGCCAAAACGCGCGCGAGTTCGCGGTAAAAACTGTCGGTGTAAAGCTTGCCCACCCCATAATCGACGGGGTCGGGGAAATCGACGATCACCACGTCATAACGTTCACGCGACGTGCGTATCCAGCCAAAGGCATCGGCATTGATGACGTGCATCCGTGGGTCGGTTAGTGCACCATGGCTGAGCGCGGTCAGGATGCTGCTCGACGAAAACAATCGTGTCATCGCGGGGTCAAGGTCAACCAGAGTAACATGCTCTACGCCCTCGTGTCGGAATACTTCACGCGCGGCTAGACCATCGCCGCCGCCAAGGATGAGGACGTTCGCATGGTGCGCCACCCGCCCCATCGCCGGATGGACCAATGCTTCGTGATAGCGATATTCATCGCGCGACGAAAATTGCAAATTGCCGTTGAGGTAGAGCCGCAAATCACCATTGCCCCGCGTCAAGGCTATCCGCTGATACGGCGTTGACACCGCATAGATGACATTTTCCTGATACAGCGCATCTTCTGCCCAGCGTTGCAGCCAGTCGGCACCGACCATTCCGCCAAGTAAGAGCAGCGCTATCGCCCCAGCCGCCACCTTGTCCGCCAGATGCGCGCTGCGTTTAGGCAGCAACCACAGCACCGCAATCGCCACAGCGATGTTCATCAGCCCGAACAGGAACCCAGTGCGGACCAGTCCAATCTGCGGGACCAGCAACAACGGAAACAGCAGCGACGCGGCCAGCGCGCCAACATAATCAAACGTCAGCACGTTCGAAACCGTCTCGCCAAAGCTATACCGCCCGCGCAATATCCGCATGAGCAGCGGGATTTCGAGGCCGACAAACGCGCCGATGAGGAACACGATGCCGTAAAGGACGACACGAAATGAGGCGACGAACGGGAACAGCATGAACAGCATGGCCGCGCAGCATCCGCCGACCAGCGCAATCATCATCTCGACCCGCACGAACAGCGCCAGTTCCGCACCATCACGCACATAGCGCGAGGCCCAGCTGCCCATCCCCATGGCAAAGAGATAGGTGCCGATAACGGTGGAAAATTGGGTAACGCTGTCGCCCAGCAAATAGCTGGCTATGGTGCTCGCGAGCAGCTCATAAACAAGGCCGCATGTCGCAACGACAAAGACCGAAACCAAGAGGGCAATAACCAGCGGCGACGGGCGTGTGTTCGGCCCGTCGGCACGCGGATTTTCACCCATGGATGGCGGCGGCAACGATGATGGCTAGACCAAGCGCAAACAGCCCCGCAAATTGCGCGACCGCGACATTTTGATTTTCGCGGATTTCGTGCCAAAGCTTGCCTGGTGTCAACATGTCGAACACGACAAAGCCAACACCCAGGACGATGATGCCCAATAGGGCGTAGACGATAGCCCCAACGAGTTGCGGAAGCGTAGTGACCATATTTCCCTCCTAAGTCGGTGAATCTATTTATGCGTCGGCCCGTAAATGCCCGTGCCACGTTGATGTTGCGTCGTCGCGGCAAAGGGCGAAGTCCCCATGATTGCCGCATAGATGAACCAGGTGCTGATGCCGCCAGCCCATAGCCCATAAAGGATGGTGCCCAATTTCATTCGTCATCCCCCCAGTCATTGTCGCCGCTGCTTGAACTCGAACCGCCGCGCCCTTTCAGTCCGCGCCATAACAGAAATATCGGCGGGATGATGAGCAGTAATAGCGCCAAAACCAGATTGGAAAAAAATACACCGCCCGAACTGACGTCAGTTGTTACGTCGATGACGCGCCCGCCATAGGATGGCGATGGCCAGCTGTGCGCCGACGCGTCGATCACCAGATCATAACTGCCCGCCGGGACCGACGCCACCTTGGTTGAACCGCTGTCGCTACCCTCGGTCCAGCTACCGTCGCTATCGTAACCGCTATAATGCTCGACGACACCGTAAGTGCTTATCACCTCCTGCGTCGCGCGGTTGACCAATGTGATGTCGGTGTCGACCCACGCATTGTCGAGGCCGGGCGACGCGGTGGCAATGGTCACACGCTGCGATGCACCCGTAAACTCCAGTGGGCCGAAATTAACCGTGGTTTCGGGGCCGTCCATCGTCAGGCGGTAACTGAACCCCTGTGCACTGTTGCCGCCGGATGCGAACAGGATCATCACCACGATCATCGCCGCCAGTGCGGCCGCGCCAATTTTCGAATAAAACCATGCCCGCGCCAATGGTCCATCGGGTGCCGCTGCGATGTCGCCGCTTGGCCCGCTTGCAAAGGCCGATTGCCCCGTATTGTTTGCGCCGTCGGTTGCGCCCGCCTCACTCTTGCCAAAGCCGCGCATTTCGCCGCGCCCGATGGGTTCGGAGACAGTCCAGCTTACCTCATCCGCCACAGTCTCGCACGACAAAGTGGCGCTGCTGCCTTCATAATTGGCAAGCAGCGCGTGGTCACCCACTTGCACCCGCCAGTAAAACTCGCCGACAACGCGGTCGACGACCGCGTCCCATGTGTCGCCATCATGGCTGAAATGGACGCCCGCATAATTGGCGCTGCCACCGCTCATTTGCGGCAGGCTGGTCAGCATCGTTCCGAACGACCAGCCATCCTCGTCATGCACCAGCCAACGATAGCCAACATAGGGGTTGAACAGCAAATATTCGTCCCAGCCCTCGCCCTCTATTGATCGGCGGACATAGCCGACCATCTGATATTCGGCGCCCTTGACGTGCCCGCGCGATCCCAGCGGGATGGCAAGGTCTGCTGTCGCTAGATTTTGCCGTTCGATCAGCGCGACATCGGGATTGGCAACGTCGAGCATCGAGCCGCAATATTGGCAGGCGACGCTGACCGTGTAACCGGCCGCGCGGATCTCAACCGTGCCGCCGCAGTTGGGGCAAGTGACTGCGCGGCTAGCCGATTGCGGGGCCGATTGCGCAGCGGTCGGTGCTGTGGACGCGGGCGCGCTCGCGGCTTCCCAAGGGCCTATTTCCTCCTCACCGCTCATCGGTTCACCAGTTCGGGCATTGCCCAACCCTCAATGGCGCGTACATTGTGCATCCGAAGGTCGCCGAGCGAAACGACCTTACCCGTGTAGAATGACGCGCCATCCTCATCGCGCTGAAAGCTGGCGCATTCCATACCCGATGAGCGAAAATCAACGCTCTCGATCGTCCAGTCGGTGGTACAGCGAAACGGCAATTCACCTTCGCTCGCCAAGATATGCGCCGATTTCACGTCGGTTGCGGTGTAACTAACCCCCGCATCGGTGAATGTTGAACCTAGGGCCGGCACGCCTCCACCGGCCCATGATTGCAATTGCGGGTTTGTGGCCATATCCGCCTCGCGCAGCAGCATGAAATCGCCCATCGCCTCACCCAGCCACGCGTTGCTGCCGTCGTCGAACAGCGCCAACCATTCGTTCCACGACCCCGCCGACCAGCCCCAACGGATGCGCCCGACGATGGTAAAGCCCTGCCCCTCATACAGCCCCATGCTGCCGATCTGGATGGGCGAGACGTCGAACGGCAGAACCGCCGCCTCGCCGATCCGTTCCAGCTGGTCATCATGGCGCACCACCACCGATTGGCACCGGTCGCATATCTTCACCGGCAGCGCCGGGGACGTGTAGGTCAGCGGATTACCGCAATTGGGGCAGGACAGTGTCGCCACGGGGTCGTTACCGCACGCGGCTCAGCAATTCGGCCTTCTTGGTGTCAAACTCTTCCTGGCTGATCGCGCCGATGGTCATGAGTTTGTGCAATTTCTCGACCTGTTCGAACGGATCGACTTCAGCAACAGCAGCAGCCGGGGCGGCAGCCACTTGCGCGGCAGGTGCAGCCATCGCCACACCCATCGCTTGTCCCATCGCAGCGCCAGCACCCATGCCAACGCCAAGTCCAGCCATGCCGCCCGGTTGATTAGCGGCGTCACCAATCGCTTCTGCGGTTTGGAACTTGGTATATTGGTCAAGATTGCCAAGCACCCGCATTGAACTGGCTTTATCGAGATATTCCTGTACATTTTCGGGCAGCGACACGCTCTCGATAAAGAAGGATGGGACCGTCAGCCCCCATTGCGCGAACTGTTTCGACACTTCACCCTTCAGCACGTCCGACATCAATTGTTGATTGGCGGCAAGGTCGAGGAAGGCATGCTGCGACCCGCCAAGCGCGGTCGCTATCGCGGTCGAAATGGCGGTGCGCAATTGCGGCTCCACATCGGTGGCGCGCGTTTTTTCGGTGGTGCCGACGATGGTCGCCATGAACTTGGCAACATCCTCGACGCGAAAGCTGTAACCACCGAACGCGCGGATGCGGATCGCGCCAAACTCTTTATCGCGCACCGTAATCGGTTGCGGCGTTCCCCATTTCTGGTTGATCTGTTCCTTGTGGCTGAAAAATACCACATCGGATTTGAACGGAGACTTGAACGCCTTGTCCCAATTCATGATCGCGGTCAGCACGGGCAGCGTCTGCGTATCGAGCGTGTACATGCCAGCGGTGAATATATCGGCAATCTTGCCTTCGTTGAAAAAGGCCGCGACTTGCCCTTCGCGCACCGTCAGCACGCCGCCGTTTTGAATCTCTTTGTCCGCCATTGGAAAGCGATAAGCGAGGTCGCCCGCTTCTTCGGTCCAGTCGATAACATCGACAAATTGCTTCGAGAGGAAATCGAGAATACCCATGAGAGCCTCTTTTCATATGATCGCGCACAATGCGTGACCTTAGATAGCGCATGACATGGCCCTGCGCCAAGCAACTTCAAGAGACCCGTGTGTTATATTTATAGAACAGTTGCTACAGACCAACATAGCCACTTGAATGGCAATGTCCATTCAGAACCACGCGCGAACGCCAAACAAAGCATGCAATGCGCCAACACTGTCCCCATCCGCACGGGCGTAGGCGGCGCTATTGCCAAATGTGCGGACATAATCCACCCCCACATAGGGCGCGAACCGCGCCGTGATGTGATAGCGCAACCGCAATCCCGCCTCGGCGTCGCTCAGGCCGGACCCAATGCGAAGTGCGGGCACATCCTGCGCCGCCAAATTGACCTCGACCCTCGGTTGCAAAATTAGCCGCTGTGTCAATCGCACATCATGCTCTGCCTCGATCCGCGCGGTCACATCACCGCGATGCGACACGAACAGCGCGGCATCGACATGAAACCAATAGGGCGCAAGGCCCTGCACCCCAATCACGGCATAGCTTCGCTCCGGTCCGCTACCGACATCTTGGCGCACACCTGCCTGTATATCCCAATAGGGGGCGATAGCGTGGCTCCACAGCGCCTGCACTTCCGCGCGATCCAAGCCGTCAGCACTATCGCCCTCACCTTCACTTTTGAACCACAGTCGGTCAATGTCGCCACCGCTCCAGCCATAGCCGCTCCACGCATAGCTGTTCGCCCCGCGCCCTACGCCCCATTCAAGCCGGTCAACCGCGATCTTTCGCGCCGTTGCCCCGCCATGCATCGTCGGGATCGCCGCGCGCGCAGCGGCCATCTGTGCCGGATCATACAGCGCATCGGCGGCGTGTTCTGGGCCAGAGAAAGCGGCGGCAGGCGGCGGAGCGATGG
>ERZ1292633.4136-Hain-H41-02um-R1-4136-length-13609-cov-6_pt1 | contig 13609 bp, 10 predicted proteins | sample MGYA00564406_ERZ1292633 | MGnify/ENA primary metagenome ERZ1292633 (study PRJEB36523, sample SAMEA6512639) | groundwater metagenome | collected 2019-01-08 | study: AquaDiva: Metagenomics assemblies of 32 groundwater samples
TAATAATTTAATATTAACTAAGGGAATAGAGGGAATTGTAGTATTTCCAGTAAGGGTAAATCCTTATAAACTTAAAGTTTCTTGATTAACACTCATTGTTTTTCATTACTTTTTGATACTATGTCAGAAGAAGATATTAAACTTACATTTCATGATGGTATTTTAAGTATAAGTGGCGAAAAAACTGAAGAAAAAGAGGAAAAGAATAAAAATACATATTATAAAGAATCTTTTTATGGCAGTTTTTCAAGAAGTATTCCTCTTGAAAATGTAGATTGGGAGAAAGTTTTAGCTAAATATAAACATGATGCTTTAACAATAACTTTACCTAAACTAGAAACAGTAAAAAGTAATAAAGTAAAAATTAAAATAGAATCATAAAAGATATATTTAAATAAATTCTAGAATCTTAAACGCTTGTATATTATAGATTTAAAGCTATATTTGTACAAGTTTTTTTAATTAGGATAATGAAAGAATTATTTTATAAAATAAAAACTTTTTCTTTCCCTGTATATTTACCATCTAAAAGACAAAAATTTTCATTTCTATCAACTATTTTAACTTCTTTTTTTATTTTTTTATTATTTTCATCAAAATAAATATACTTCTTATTATTTTCTTCTATAACAGAATCGATAGGAACATAAATACCTTGTTTTTTATTAGAAATAATATTTAAATCTATATTCATATTGTTTTTAAGATCTTCTGTTGCATTATCTACAATAACTTCAACATCAAAATATTTTAACCCTTCTGATTTTCTATTATCTTTGTATTTAGCTAATTTTGAAATATTATTTATTTTACCTTTTAAAATATTATTTTTGGTACCAAATAAAATTATTTCAGCTTCTTGGTCTTTTTTAACATCAGATATTTCAATTTCATTAACTTTTACATCTATTTTTATCTTTTCTGTTTGAGCAACTGTTAAAAAAGAAAAACCACTCCAAACTTCCATTCCTACATAAGGTTTTACCCAACCCCAAATTTTTGGATAAATAATAATTCCATCTATAGGAGAATAAATATTTGCCATATTTACTTTTTTTTGAAATTTCTGAAACCTTTTTTGAAACTGTTTAGATCTAAAAGTACTATTTCTATTTTTAGTTTTTAAAAGAGATTCATCAGCTTTCCTTTCTATTTTACCTATTTCAAAATCTAATTTACTTTGTTCTTTTAAAAGTTGACCTTTATTAATTTCAAAAATATTATAATCAGCTTCATTTTGTATTTTTGAAATTTTTGATTTTTCAAGGTTTATTTTATGTGTTTTATCTGTTAAATTTACATTATCATATTCTTGTTTTGGTAAATACCCTCTTTCAAAAAGAATTTTTTTCTTTTCTAAATCATTATCTTCAATTTTAATTTCATTATTTTTAATTTCACTAATTATTTTTTCTTGAACATCTTCTTTAGTACTTTTCTTTACTAATTCATAATCAATAGATTTTGTTTTAAAATTATTTTTTTTATTTTCCAAATTTGAATTTAATACAAAAATCTCATTTGGTTGCTTTACTCTTTGTTTCTCTGCCTCTGCTTTTGTATTATCCATTCTTTCTTCTATTCCAGAAGATTCATTTATAAGCTCTCTTACATTTATTTTTGCAATTAAATCACCTTTTTTTACTTTACTTCCTTCTGGTGCTAGTTTTTCTAAAGTTCCAAAAAGTTCCATAGGAGTAATGATATTTTCACTAACTATAGGTGAAATAATACCTTTTGCTTTTATTTCTTTTCTAAAAAAACCCTTAGTAACAGATATTGAGGTTAATTTCTCTTCTTTTTTTTCTGAATTAGAGCAAGAGAAAAAAATAGATGAAATAAATATACTCAAAAAAAACTTATTTATAATTCTTATAAACAAAAAATAGCCCCCTTATAATTAATGGTTTACTGATTAGGATTAGGATAATTTCTTAAAAGTTCATCAGTTACGCCATCATTTTCAATTAATTTTTTATAAACATCGACTGCTGGAGTAGGTATTCTTTTCATATCAGGATCTGTTTTTGCATTTACAGTATAAAGACCAAAACGAGGTGTAAAACTACCCCACTCATAATTATCTGTAATTGACCAATGAAAATAACCTAGAACATTTGCACCATCTTTAATAGCTCTCTTCATATGTTTTATATGTTGAACCATACTTGCTTCTCTTGTCCAATTATCTTTTCTTGGTTTATCATTTTCAAAAGCCATTCCATTTTCTGCAATAAGAATTGGTTTTTTGTATCGTCTATGATAATCCATTATTGCATCATAAATACCTTCAGGATACAACTCTAATAACCAAGGTTTTGGAAGATTAGATACTTGAGTTAAATTTCTGAATCTATAATAATAATCAAAAGCAACATAATCAAATTTCTTTAACCATTTTACTTGAGAATCCATAGAAGCTTTAACTTCATCTTGATTTAATGGAACATCTGCTTTATTAGATTCTTTTATATTTTTCTTTAATTTATCAGCTCTTATTTCTTTATCTAAAGTAGTTGCTATATTTTTAAAATCTGGAGAACTTGTATCATTAACAATCTTTGGATCTACAGAGGTTTTTCCATTTTCCAAAGAAGAATAAAACCAATCTGTATCCATAATATTTTTATCATCTAATTTTGTAGAAGGAGCTGATAATGCAGAAACATTATTTGGATCAGAAACTGGACCAAAAGGTTTTGGTAAAATATAAAAAACATTAGATGAAACCATTGCGTCTGGTTGTATTCCATGTATTAGATCATAAGCGATAGAATGAGCTTTTAATAAATTCCATCCAGCTTTTACTAAAGAAACAGGATTCTTTTTACCTGGTGGCATTATACCAATAAGATATGAAGATGGAATCCAAATATTAGGTTCATTGAAAGTAATCCAGTATTTAACATCTGATTTAAATTCTTTTACTACAATTTCGGTATATTTCAAAAAATAATCAATAAATTTTGAATCTTCAATTCCTTTTTTATTTGTTTCATCTAAAACCCATTGAGGATAATTAAAATGAACTAAAGTTACTAAAGGAGTCATATTTCTATCTTTTAATGCTTTTAAGATATTTTTATAGTACAAAATAGCAGATTGGTCTATAACACCTTTTTTAGGTTCTATTCTACTCCATTCAATACTAAGTCTAAATGAATTACAACCCATATCTTTTGCAAGTTGAATATCTTCTTCATATTTATGAAAAAAATCAGCCCCTTTTGGATTATGATCAAGAGTTTTACCAGCTAAATCCCAATAATGCCAGATACTATCATTATCATAACCTTCAGATTGATGACCAGCTGTAGAAACTCCCCACATGAAAGGGTTTTGTCCTTCACTTTGTATTTTTAACTGATCATTATCTATATTACTTGTTGATTTTATTGAGTTACAAGAAGTCATGAAAGTAAAAAAAGCCAACGAGGACAATAAAAATTTATTTATCTTTTGCATAATCTTATCTGTAATTACTATTATACGTTTTATTAATTATAACCTATATTAGAATTTTTTTTTAATTATTTAAATATAAAAAATGACTTATATAAAAAAATTGATATATAATTAGCTCATAAATATATTTTTGATTTATTTAAATTAATGTTAGCGATAATTTTCAAAACAGATGAAACAACATTTTCTATTAGCGGTTCTTTTATACAAGAAATAGTAGGAATGATAAAAATTGATTATTTTAAATCCGAGGATAATAAAGTTGATGCTATTATTAATTACAAGGGTAAAAATATTCCAACAATAGATATTTGTAAGCTATTAAATAAAAAAAGAAAAATTTATAATACAGAAAATATTATAATAATAGTTAATTATTATGGTCAAGAAATAGCTATTCTTGCAGATGATGTTTTAGATAAAATAGAAATTGAAACAAATGAAATAAAAGCTTTTGAAACAATAACATCAGAATATTTACCAGCTTTTTTTGATTTTGAAGAAAAAGTTATTCCTTTATTAAATATAAAAAAAATTGCACTTGATATAAAAGAAGATTTAGAAAAAGAAAAAACTTAAATTAAAAAAAAATCACAAATAAATAATAAACTATATAATTATTTTAATGAATGTTATTTTGAATAAAATAGTAATTTATGTGATAATGTTATTTGAATAAAATAGACTGAATTATATAGCATATTATATAAAAAAAGTTTATTTTTTACTCAAAGCAAAGTTAAACAAGCATTTGAATTTTTGAAAAAGCTAGTTTTTATCTAAGAGTTTTAAAATGATTTGAGTAGTTATAATTATAAGACAGCTTAGTGTTTATTGAGGTACAAAATGTTAATTTCCGAAGAAGATGAATTGTTATTAAAAAGAACGGAAGAATTATCAAAACAGATAAATGTTGATCAAGCTGAAAGTTTTTCAGAAGAAAAAGAATTTTTTTCTTTTAGTATAAACAAAATAAAATATGCTATGGAAAAATTTTATATTACAGAGCTTCATCCCTCTGTTTCCCCAAAAAAAGTTCCTTTTACTCCAAATTATATTAGAGGTATAGTTAATATCAGAGGGGAAATACTTTCTGTAATGGATTTGGCTCTATTTTTTGATAAAAAACCTATCGAAAAAAAAGATGACTATCAAATGATAAGAATGAAAAATAATAAAATAGAATTTGGTGTACTTGTTGATACAATAAGTAGTGTTATTTATTTAAAAAATAAAGATATTCTTCCATTTTCAGTTTCCGATAACCAGAATTTTAAGAAATTTGTATTGGGTATTACTACTGAAAATGTCCATATTATAAATGCTAATACTTTTTTCTCAGACCCTAAAATTATTATTGATGAAGTAGTATCTTAACGTATAGGTAAAAAATTATGTCAGGAATGAATTTTGGACAAGATGATGAATCATCTGAAGAAATAAAAAAACTATATGCCCTAGAAGCAGAAGAGCATCTTAATAATATCACAGGAAAATTATTTGACTTAGAGGAAGGAAGAGAAACACTTTTAAATACTTTAACTGAAATATATAGACCAATACATTCTATAAAAGGTGATTCTAATGTTCTTGGTTTTATTGAAATAGGAAATACAGCACATGATTTAGAAACCTATATTCAAACTATAAAATCAAATCCAGATGATTTTAATAAAGAAAAACTAGAAGAACTTTTTTTATATATTGAAAAAATGAGAGGTTTATTAAAAAATTATTTAACTACACCAAATAACAATGATAATACTCATTCAGAATGCTCTAATATAGAAAATACTAATGAATATGAAGGAATGGAAGAAATCAGAGCTATTTATGCAATAGAAGCAAATGAACATATTAATAATATAACTTCTGTTTTATTAGAGCTAGAATCTGAAAAAATTTCTTTAGTAGATGCTATAACTGAAATATATAGATCCGCTCATTCGATAAAAGGAGATTCTAATACTTTAGGTTTTAGAGAAATTGGAGCAGTTGCACATGATTTTGAATCGCTTATGACCAAATTAAAAAATAACACTGAAACCTATAATGATAGCTCTCTTGATTCTATGTTCGATTATATTGAAAAAATAAAAGAACTTTTAAATCAAAATGCTGAAAATGCTAATAATAAGAAAAATAATTTAAATCAAGTTATTGAAGAAAATAAATTTTTTGAAAAAAAAGAAGAATTCCATGAAGATTTGGATGATTCAATGGAAGAAATTAAAGCTATTTATGCAATAGAAGCAAATGAACATATCAATAATATAACTTCTGTTTTATTAGACCTAGAATCTAATAAAATTTCTTTAGTAGATGCGGTTGCAGAAATATATAGAGATGCACACTCAATAAAAGGAGATTCTAATACTTTAGGGTTTAAAAAAATAGGTGCTATTGCACATGATTTTGAATCACTTATGACTAATTTAAAAAATAATCCAGACAGCTATAATGATAACTCTCTTGATGCAATGTTTGATTATATTGAAAAAATAAAAGAGCTTTTAAATCAAAATGCTGAAAATGCTAATAATAAGAAAAAAAATACTTCAAATCAACTTATTGAAGAAAAAGAAGTTTTTCATCCTGAAATGGATGATTCAATGGAAGAAATCAAAGCTATTTATGCAGTGGAAGCAAATGAACATATTAATAATATAACTTCTGTTTTATTAGACCTAGAATCTCAAAAAATTTCTTTAGTAGATGCTATAACTGAAATATACAGAGCCGCACACTCAATAAAAGGAGATTCTAATACTTTAGGTTTTAGAGAAATTGGAGCAGTTGCACATGATTTTGAATCGCTTATGACCAAATTAAAAAATAACCCAGAAACTCATAATGATAGATCTCTTGATTCTATGTTTGAATATGTTGAAAAAATAAAAGAACTTTTAAATCAAAATTCAGTAAATTCTAATAATAAAAAAACTACTCAAGATGAACTTAGCTTGAAAAACAATTCTTTTGAATTGAAAAAAAGAGAAGTTATTGAAGCTGAAGAAGCTGATAAATCTTATGACCTGAATGCTGATGAAATGAAAGATATTATTGATACCTTTATAATAGAAACTGAAGACAATGTAAATAATATAACAAATCAATTATTAGAACTAGAATCTGAAAAAATTTCTTTCACAGATGCAATTTTAGAAGTTTATCGATTAGCTCATTCTATAAAAGGTGATTCTAATGCGGTTGGTTTAAACGATATTTGTGATACTGCACATGATTTTGAAAGTTTAATGAGTAAACTTCAATCAAACCCTGATAAATATGATTCAGTTTCTTTAGATGAAATGTTTAATTATACTGAAAAACTAAAAAATCTTTTATATTCTTATAAAAATGATGGTAAAACAGAAGAAAATTTAGATTCATCAGAAGAACAAGATTTTTCATTCAAAGATGGGTTTGCATCTAAAGATAATTTAGAGCAAAATGATGAAATGGCAGAAATAAAAAGTCTTTATTCTGTTGAAACTTATGACCATATTAATAATATAACAAATTTATTATTAGATTTAGAATCTGGAAATAAAGAGCTAGAATTAGTTTTAACTCAATTATATAGAGCAACTCATTCAATAAAAGGAGACTCTAATGCATTAGGATTTAAAGATATTGGTGATATTGCAGATAAATTTGAATCTTTTGTTGGTGAAATTCAAAAAAATGAAAGTGAATATAATACAAAAGCACTAGATCAAATGTTTTCTTTTGTTGAGCAAATAAGAGAATCCTTAGATCAAAAATTCAGTCTTACTAAATCTGATAAGAAAAAAGAAAACATTACAATTGAAATAAAAGAATCTGTAAAAGAAGACGTTTCAAAAAATTTCCAAAATTTTAGCTACGAAATAAAAACCGAAAATAATATTCCATCTGCAAATGATGATATTCTTGATTTGGTAACTCAAAGAACAACTGTAATAAATAAAAATATCCGTGATTATATAGATATTCAGGAAAAACAAAAAAGAACTCAAAAAGCACTAAAACAAGAAGATGAAACAATAAGAGTTTCTATAAATAAAATTGATAAATTGATTAATTTATCTGGTGAAATGCTTATAAGTAAAATAAGTCAGGATCAACATATAATAGATCTTAAAGACATGATTTCTAATTTTGTAAACCATCTATCATATTATAAAAAGAATATCATGCCTCTTGGAAATGATATGGAAAAAGATAAATATGAACTAGATCCAAAGTTTGCTATTTCACATCTTGAACATATAGAGCAAATTGATCAACAAATGAATTCTTTATTAAAATCAATTAAAAAAGATAACAGTCAATTTTCTTTTCTTGTAGATGAACTTCAATATGACTCAATAAACACAAGGATGCTTCCATCTTCTTTTCTTTTAGAACCAATGAAAATAACTGTTAGAAATACATCAAAAAAATTAAATAAAAAAATTCAATTTAAAGTTGAAGGAGATCAAATAGAAATTGATAGATTTTTAATTGAAAAATTAAAAGATCCATTTGGACACATAATTAGAAATGCTATTGATCATGGTATAGAATCTGCTGAAGAAAGAAGTTCTAGTAATAAAAATGAAATGGCTATACTTTCTATTCATATAAGTATTTCTGGAAATGACGTTGTTTTTGAAGTAAAAGATGATGGAAAAGGATTAGATTATGAAAATATAAAAAATAAAGCTATTAAAGTTGGACTTATAAGTAAAAGTAAAGCAAATACAATGAATGAAGATGAGTTAAAACAACTCATATTTTTACCTGGTTTTTCTACCGCTGAAAAAATAACTGAAATCTCTGGAAGAGGAGTTGGGTTAGATGTTGTAAATTCTATGATTCAAGATCTTGGAGGAAAAATATCTGTACAATCTGAAATAGGAAAAGGAACTACATTTAAACTATCTTTACCTCTTACATTATCAACATTTGAAGCTTTTTTAATAAAAATATTAAATACTCCTTATGTTGTTGCAAAATCAGCCGTTTCAAAAGTTTTAACATTAAAGAATGCAGATATACTAAAAAGAAATGGTGAAGATCAAATAATTGTCGAAGATAAAAATATCAGAGCAATATATCTTTCAGAGTTTATTAGTGCAGGAAGAAGATCTTCTGACAAAGATAAAGAGTATGTTGCACTTATAATAGAATCAGGAATAAATACATTGGCTTTAATTGTAGATGATATTTATGATTCAACTAAAATGTATATAAAAAGTTTAGGTTCTCAATTAAAAAAGGTAAAAAATATATCAGGAGCAACAATTCTTGGTACAGGAGAGCCTGTTCTAATTTTGAATACATTAGATATTATAAAATCAATATTCCAAGAATATAAAGCTGTAAATATATTCGATGAAGATGTTTCTCTTGCTATTAAAGATGCTAAAAAAGCGAAGAGAAAAGTATTAGTTGTAGATGATTCAATTACAACCAGAACATTAGAAAAAAATATCTTAGAATTAGCTGGTTTTGAAGTATTTTTAGCTAAAAATGGTTTAGAAGGAAAAGAAGGTGTTGTAAAATATAACCCTGATCTTATAATAACAGACGTTGAAATGCCAAAAATGAATGGTTTTGAGTTTACAACTTGGATAAAAAAAGAATCAACATACCATAAAACACCTGTTATAATGATTACATCATTAGCTACCGAAGAATTTAAACAAAAAGGAGCTGATGCTGGAGTTGATTCATACATCGTAAAAGGTCAATTTGATCAGAAAAAACTTATTGACACAATTGAACAATTAATTTAGTAAACTAATTATTAAAAATAATATTTTTAGCTTATTAACCTTATTTATATTAATTATTATAAAAGGCACTTGTTATAACTAATGAAATTGGTTTAGAATTTAGTAGTTTATGTTAAGTGTTTTTTTAGAGGGTTCTAAAATGTCTGTTAGAATAATAATATGTGAAGATTCAGGTGTGATTCAAAAATTACTTAAAAATGTATTAGAAAAAGAAAAAGATTTTGAAATAGTTGGAACTGCAACTGATGGAGAAGACGCTTATAATAAAATTGTAAGTTTAAAACCAGATGTAGCTCTTATGGATCATAGAATGCCTAAAATGTTTGGCTTAGAAGTAGCTAAAAAAATTATGAGTACAGAACCTGTTTCTATAATTATGATTACATCAGCAGAACCTTTTGAAACAATAAAAGCTGAAGCTTTAAAAGTTGGCGTTATGTCTGTAATAGAAAAACCTAAGCAACTTGATTTTTCAGCTATTGCTAGAAAATTAATAACAGAAATAAAAGTATTTAGTAAAACTAAACCAGCTAAAAAAACATTCTAAAGTAAATATTTTAGCCACAGATTGCAATAATAACACAGATAAAAGTGATTATAAAAAAATTAATATCTGTTAAATTTGTTTCTAAATATGAAAAATATATAACCCCTATCAAAAAGTAATAAGATAGGGGTTAATTAATGGAAAAAATGAACAATATAACTTCAATATGCGAACATTGTAATTTAGATATAAAAACAAAGCCTATAATAAGAGAACAATTATATTTTTGTTGTTTGGGATGTTCTATTGCAAATCAATTAATTAAAACGATAGATGAAGAAAAAGATGATTTACTTGATAAATTAGTCAAAGAAAAAATTAATTTTAGCTCAATTAATAAAAATATAATAATAAATAACCAAGAATCTTTTTTTATAAACGGAATCAATTGCGTTTCTTGTTCTCCTATAATTGAAAAAATTATTGAAAATCAAGAAGGTGTTTCATCATCAAAAGTTAATTTAATATCTGAAAAAGTAAAAATATCCTATGATAGTTCCATTTTTAATCTTGAAAAAACAAAAAAAGATCTTAAAAAATTTGGTTATGAATTAGTTACTAAAAATCAAAAAGAGAATACAGAGCAAGTAACAGATATGTATTTATTAAAATTAGCTCTAGTTTGGTTTTTATCTATGGATATTATGTCTTTTAGTCTAGGAATATACTATGCTCAATTAGAGAACTATAAAGAAGTTATTCCTTTTGTTATTTACATACAAATGTTTTTATGCACTCTAGTTATTTTTGTTTCTGGTTTTAGTATATTAAAAAGTGCTTTCCTAAAACTTTTAAAAGGTAAACTTAGTATGGAAACGTTAGTAAGTTTTGGTGCTATTACAGCTTATTCTTATAGTGTTTATGAAACTTTTATAGGAAAATTTAATGTTTATTATGATACTGCCTCAATGATTATAGCGTTTGTTTTATTAGGTAAATTTTTAGAAAGTTCTTCAAAAAATAAAGCAGGTCAAACGATAAAAAAACTAATGAATTTAGGTTCTAAAACAGCAATTGTTATTGAAAATGAAAAAGAGATTTTAAAAAATATTGAAGATGTAAAAGTAAATGATCTTTTAATTGTAAAAGCTGGTGAAAAAATTCCTGTTGATGGTTTTATTATTGAAGGTGAGTCTTATATCGATGAATCTATGTTAACTGGTGAAGTAAAAGCAATACATAAAAAACTAGATGACAAGGTTTATTCGGCTACTATAAATCAAGATGGTTATTTTATTTTTAAAGCAACTGATGTTGGTGAAAATACTACTTTAGCTAAAATAATTGAATTGGTTGAAAAAGCTCAAAATGAAAAAACTGAAAGTCAAAAATTAGCTGATAAATTATCGGTTTATTTTATTCCGATTGTAATATTTTTATCTGTTCTTACTTTTGTACTTTGGTTTTATATCTCATCAAATAATGAAATAGCTCTTGTTAATGCTATTGCGGTTCTTGTTGTTGCTTGTCCTTGTGCATTAGGTTTGGCCGCACCAATGGCTACTTATACAGCATTAGATAAAGCAGCAGAATTAGGAATAATAATAAAAAATTCTAATAATATTGAAGTAATAAATAAAATAGATGTTATTTTTACAGATAAAACAGGTACTTTAACTGAAGGTAAAATGAAAGTTAGTAATATCACTTTTTATGATAATTTAGAATTAGATCATAATTTTATTTTAAAAATATTAGGTAGTGTAGAAAAATACTCAGAACATCCTATTTCTAAAGCTATTTTAAATTATGTAAAAGAAAAAAATATTGAATTAGAAAATATTAAAGATTTTAAATTAACAAAAGGAATGGGAATAGAAGGTAAATTTAATGATTTATATATAAAAATAGGTAGTTATATATTTTTAAATACAAATAGTAATCAAATTAATGATATTAATAATGAAAATATTGTTACTAAAGTTTTTTGTTCTATAAATGATAAACTTGTTTGTTCTATAGAAGTTGAAGATAAAATAAAAACAGGTGTTAACGAAACACTTAATTATTTTAAGCAAAAAAATATAAAAGTAGTAATGATTACAGGTGATAATAAAGTATCTGCCGAAAAAATTGCTAAATTACTTGATTTAGAAGAGTTTTATTATGAAAAATTACCAGCAGATAAAGTTGATATTATTTTAAAAGCAAAAAAAGAACAAAAAAAAGTTATGATGATTGGTGATGGTATAAATGATGCTCCTTCTTTAGTTAGTGCAGATATAGGAGTTGCAATTTCAAATGCCAGTGATATTTCTATAGAATCTGCTGATGTTAATATTCTTAGAAATGATTTTGAATCTATTCCAAAAATATTTGAAATAAGTTATTTATCTCTTCATTATCTTAAAATAAATATGATTTGGGCTTTTTCATATAATTTTATTTCTATTCCATTAGCTATGGGAGGTATTTTAAAACCTATTGTGGCATCTGCTGCAATGGCAATAAGTAGTCTTTTGATAGTTACTAATTCTTTAAGATTAAGAAGAAAAATCTAAATATTTTTCTATTCAAATAATTAAAAAAAAATGCTAAAATATTATATATACCAACTATAATTGGTAAAAATTTATATGGATATTTTTTATGCCAAAAAGTGGAAAAGAATTACTTAAGTTATATGAAAAAGAAGGTTGGGAATTATTAAGAAAAAGAGGTAGTCATTTTATTGTTGGTAAAGGAACTGAACGAGAAACAATTCCAATGCACAAAGAATTAAAAAAAGGACTAGAGCAATATTTATTAAAAAGATTAGAGGGAAAATAGAATATGTTTTATCATTTTGAGTTTTTTGAAGAAGAAAATGGTTATTGGGCAAATTGTATAGAATTAAAGGGATGTATAACTCAGGCAGATACTTTTCAAGAATTAGAAGAAAATATGAAAGAAGTTCTTGATTTATATTTAGATGAAACTGAAATATTAAGTGTACCATTGCCATTACCAGAAGATAGTTTTCTAAAATTAAGTAATATAATAAAAGTATCTGTGGAAGTAAAAAAAGCATTTGCTCTTAATATAAAAAAAATGCGATTAGAAAAAGGTTTTACACAGAATGAATTAGCTAAAAAATTAGGCATGAATAATATTTATAGCTATCAAAGACTTGAATCACCTAAAAAGGCTAATCCATCTTTACTTACTTTAAATAAAATAAAGAAAATATTTCCAGAATTAAATCTTGACATGATTTTTACTTAAATATGTATTAATACCAAAGTATTATTATTTATAAAAAACTTTTATTTATAAGTGTTCTATACATCATTTAATTCTTTGAAGATATTGATTTTTGTTTCATTTACTTTGTTTTCATTATATTTTTGTGTAAAATATAATGTTGTAAACATGATTTTTTTAGATATTTAAAAAATGAAGAATAATGTTCTTTCTTTATTGGAAAGAGAGACTAATGGTAATTGTTATAAATCATATCGATATTGTGCGGACGAAGAACTTCGTTTTCCAACTATTAATTATGATGAAAATAAAAGCTTTACTTTATTAAAAGATATGTATGGTGAAACAGATAAAACCTTAAAGACTACTAAAAATTTAAGTAGTTTTTCTAAAAAAATATCTAATCAACCTCCTCTTTTTAAATATTTTTTAGATGGTTCAAGAAGAACATATAAAGTCGATGATATTGAAATAAATAAACGTATTTTTCCAATAATGGCAGGGCAAATTGCTGTCGCTTGTTGTGAAAGACAATCTTCAATTAAATTTAAATGTAATGTTTTAGAAAACAATCTTGTCATATCTCTTCCGTCTGAATCTAACCCTGAAATAAAAAATCCTGAGTTATTTTTTAATAACTTAAAGGATA
>ERZ1292633.4137-Hain-H41-02um-R1-4137-length-13603-cov-5_pt1 | contig 13603 bp, 12 predicted proteins | sample MGYA00564406_ERZ1292633 | MGnify/ENA primary metagenome ERZ1292633 (study PRJEB36523, sample SAMEA6512639) | groundwater metagenome | collected 2019-01-08 | study: AquaDiva: Metagenomics assemblies of 32 groundwater samples
GCGGCCCGGCCAAAAGCGGCGCTTCGCACTGCTTTTGGCCGGTCCGCTGAATTCGCACGTTAAACAGAAAACGTTTGCTAATTTGATAAAACGAAGATTATAATAATTATGTGGAAAAATACAAATTTACACCTTACTTTGAGAATGAGGTGTTACGCAAAAGGCCCTATCTTAAAGAGCAATAAAGGGGACAGATTTATTTTGAATGATGAATTATCACTTGATTTATAACTGTCGGGTTTCTTTAAACGGAGACCTTTTAGAGGCTTGAGCCGTATGATGGGAAACTATCTTGTACGGTTCTTAGGGAGCGACGGAGGCGCAAGCCTCCCGACCTAGCCGGTATGGAGAAAACTAAATAATTAATGGAGGTGGAAAATGGGCAGAATCGTTGCAAAGGTTACCGTAAAAAATGCTTTGGATGAATCTAAAGTGCGTACGTTTGATGCTTTAGTCGATACAGGCGCCACATTGCTTACTTTACCAATGGCATGGAAGCAAGAGTTGGGCAAATTTCTTACTACTGAAAAAGAAAGGGTTCAATTGGCAGATCAGCATGAGGTAGATGTTGAAATATGCGGTCCGCTTACCATTCAACTTGAAGGATTTAGAAAGATTAATACGGAGGTAGCATTTGTGGATATGAAGCCAGTAGATGGAGGATATGAACCTTTGATTGGATATATCGTTCTGGAGCAGGCCGGAATTGCTGTAGATATGATAGGACATAGACTTGTTGCTGTGAAACACCTAGATTTAAAATAAACATCTAACAAATCGCTAAACTGGACGCCCAATAGTGTGCCTCCAAAAACGGAAGCCCGCTTTTGGGCGCCAGTTAGCTTAAGGCGTTATAGGAGAAAATCATGACATCACTAACCCAAGAAGAAATCGCATATGACACTCTAAAGGTAACGATGGATAACCACTTTGCGACCGGAGAAATTCTAAAAGTGCCCGAAGAAACCTTACAAAAATACATATGGTCACTCTGCCCTGAAGGCATTGATAATGAAAGAGTTCGCCATAGAAGAAAGAAAGGGGACAGATTTATTTTAGTAGGACGATAAATGAGGGTCGCCTATTGACAGGTTGTCCAAGAATACAAAAGCAGAAAATTCTGGTGTTGATATCAAAGGGTTTATGACTCGTAAATCTATTAAAATACCTATTCTCGGACAGCCTGTTGATTTGTGATTAGCACTGTAAATCTGTATTAAAGTATTTCCTAAGTTGAGCGATTTTATCTTGTGAATCCGCCTTTGTAAACAAGAACAGCCGTAATCGGTAAAATGCCGGTCAAACCTACCTTTCGCGGCCATGTCAAATCCCAAGTCCTTTTCTCCTTTTCCAGGACATCCATCCCGATTTTGCTTTCCTTTGGTGTGGGAACACCGAGTAAGATATCCTGTGTTAAATTGAATTTTTCATTATGTTTTTATCTTTCTCTCCAACTTTGAGAATTCTAGCAAAACAGTTTTTGAAAGTCAATTTTAGTGTTATTCACAGGAATACGTAAAAGCTTTAAAATAGTTGATACTTCGACAACGTTCAAATTCTGCCTTTTGCTTCGGCAGGCTCAGCATGGTGAGTATATCGAACCATCAAGGCGAGGATGAAAAAACGCCTCTCAGTATGGCCTCGACTGAGCTCAGCCGAATGTCCAACCCTGAGCAAAGCCCCGTCCTTGAGGTTGGGGAAAGTCGAAGGGTTGATTTTAATTTACAATCTTTTTTTACTGTGATATAAATAAACAATCGTAGCGCTGTAACACAATGTCAGTATATGAGATAATGAGAGTTATTACTTTTTAAAGAACGTTCAAAAATGAGTGAAATTATTAAAGATGAACAAGTGAAAGACAATTTTACATTCATAAAGGACAATAGTTTTGACTCCAAAAGGATAGATGACTCTTATATTTTGGAGGCTTATATTCCTGAGAAATTCAACTTGAAGGTCTCTGGGAATGGCCTTCAGTTGACAAATAGAAATGAATTAAGACATGCTGTTGGTGTTGTTGCGGCAAGGACTTTAAGGTATTTCAGCACTAATGGCGAGGGGTTTAATATATTTCGCACAAGGGGTATGGCAGTCTGGTGGCTCAGGCATATTTATAACAGCTTTAACTGGTGGAGGGCGTATGTGGTAAACGCGGAGGGAGAACGGAAGGACATGCCGATGTTGTATATAGGGGAAAAATTCGGTTCCGCATCGGTGCATAAGGATAACGAAGCAGACATTGTGCTTAGCGCCTTTGAGAATGACCGTTGTATAGTAAGTAAGGAATCTGGGGGAGGGGCGATTTTCGCAGTTGGATATAGTGAAAGGAGGAAGTTGTTCAATTCTCCGGATATGTATGTGGTAAAGACGATAGTTGGGAACAAATACAAGGGCGCCGGCGTAAGCATAACCTGTGGTATTACGAAGAATCTAAAGCTTATGGCAGAAAAGGCGCTGAAAGACAATAACAAAGAGACGACCGCACAGAATATTTGTGATGAAATCAAAAAGATGAAGGTTGTGGTCCTTGACAGGTTGAGGCATAAGAAACTCATAGAGACAATTAATAATCTTGGAGCAGAAGTAGTCCTTGTCAAAGAAGATGATCTTACCCCCACATTTGCAGTGGCGAGGGGAGAAGTTGATTTGATCATTGGAGTTGGAGGCGTTCCTGAAGCTGTTTTGAGTGGCATAATAGTAAAACAACTTGGCGGAGAAATGACATTGAGGATATTGCCGCTTGGGGTTGCGCAGGAGGAGCAACTATTGGGCAAACTAAAGAACTGGGATCTTTTTAAAAAAAGTGAAATTGATATTTTGAGGAATTTCAGGATTGTAAGGCCCGGCACAGAAAAGGAAGGCGAAATACCGTGGAACAGGATATTGACTATAAAAGATATAGTTAATGGAAAGGATGTAGTTTTTACTGCAAGCGTTATTAAGAAGACACCGTGGATAAGACTCCCTGATGGAGAAGAAGTTCCCGGTGTGGATATTAATCCTGAATCGGGAGATATAAAAGTACACGTAGTTCGTTTTGCAAACAATAAAGTTGAAGTTGTTCCTGTTATTTATAAGACCGCTATTGAAAAATTCTTCAAGCAATATACGGATAATCAAGACAAAGATGGTGAAGCGAGTGTAAATATACTTTTCCAATTAGGGAAAGCGTACTCAGAATTTGGTTTGTTTCAGCAGGCAAGAGATTGCATTCAAAAGGCAAAAATATGTAATGGCATCAGCGAAGATTTGATACAGAGATGTAATTGCGTGTATGAATACATTTCAGGCCTGGATTTCCTGACAAAAAAATCCTTACAAACTCCAAAAGAGATAGTAGAACATTTTGAAAAGTCTGCCCATTTAGACAAGGATGGTCTCAGTCCGAAGAGAATGTCTAAACGATTTTATGAATATCTTGGAGATAAGGATCGTCAAAATAAACTATATGATGAAGCTGTTGAACACTACAAAAAGGCTTTGGAGTATAGTTCACATGAACTCAAGCTATACCGTAAGCTGAATTCCATCCAGATGAAAGATATAATAGATGAATATTTTAGCCGAATTGACAAAAAATATCAGGAACTCAATTACAAAAACTCAAAGGAACTGGAAGAATGCAAGCTTAAAATAGCCCTGGAAGTTTTTTATGACAATAAAAGACAATTAAATGTATCTTGCAGAAATCCATGGCTTATTTTCTTCAGAAGAACGGTCTTACATGGCAAAACACCTTCTTACAAACTGGCGGTTTTAGTTAAATTACTGAAATTATATAAGAAACTGATACGGGCGAGTGATGATGACCTCAATTTATTCTTGAATACAGAATTTGGGATGAGTGGTGAAGAGGTAGATATTATTCTGGATTATAGGAAAGTGAATAAACAGTTCCACTCTGTCAGCGAACTCTATTTTGTTAAAGGATTAAGTTTGGAAAGCCTTTCAAAATTACTGTTTCCAAATGTAAGAATAGAGAGCCAGAATGAACTGGAAGATTCTGAGATTCCACTGAGTATCAGTCTTGTTGAGGCGGTGGAACGAAGAAATAAAAATATACTGGAGGAACTTAGAGAAGGGTTCAAGGAAGAGGCGCAAGAGCATTCGTATGCAGTAGCAGAGGCATATCATTATGTGGGTATGGCCCTTTATGATGTGGGAGACGATGAAGGGTCGAAAATTAATTATAAAATGGCAACAACAAAATTTAATGAAATAATAGAAAAGTTTACGGGGATAACACCCTTTAATGCACAATATCGAATTGGAAATCTTTACGAAGAATTGGCATTGTTATTTGAAAACGAACAGACGAACTACTATGACAAGGCAATAGAAACTTATACCCACATTATAGATGAACAGAAGTCAAATAAACTGTTTGGTTATATACGCGGCTTGATGGGAATCAGAATATGGCAGGCCAAAGAAAGAGTAAATTATATAAAAAAAGAATTACACATGTTGGATTCTTAAAGTCCCCAAGAGATACTAAATTGATAGATGTTGCGGGCAACACTATATTGCCTCCCTGAAGCGAGTTCGGGATGACATCTATTTCTTCTGGCATTATTGTCAGGAATGATATAGGCCTGATTTTCTATTGATCGGGCCTTTTTTTCTGAAGAAGTAAAAAGGCAGAGAAAGCGCTATCACACCAAGTGTGGCAATAATTATAATCAGCTTTATCTGTAGTAGAACCAAGAAGCAAGTCAAAAGCGCCAGGCAGGGAATTATGTAACCTCCCGGGATTGTATAATGTTTTGTGATATCGGGACGTTTTCTCCTTAAGACAATAACTGCCAGGCATGTCGGTATATATTGCAGAATGCTTACTAACACACTGGCGAATATCAGGTATTCGAATGTGCCTGTGAGGGACAGTATTAAAGTCAAAAAGGTATTTATGCCTATTGCTACATAAGGCGTATGAAACCTGGGATGTATCTTTGAAAACACTGCAGGGAAAAGCCCGTCCGCTGACAGGGCAAAGAGGTTTCTTGGCCCTGTCAGGGCAATACCCGAATTCACACCGGCTATAGCAAGAAGCGCGCCAATAGCAATTAATGTCCCGCCCGCCGGGCCTAAAAAATTCACAGCGGCATCAGCCAGCGGTTTCTCTGATTGTGCCAATCCGGGCAATGTACCCGTTGCCACTGTCTGTACCAAGGCATAGATTAAGGTGGTACCAAGTATTACGAGGAAAAAAGCGATGGGTATATCTCTTCCGGGTTTTTTCATTTCACCTGCCAGTACCGGCAGGTGTTCAAAACCTGTATAGGCAAATAAGGCGATAATAATTGTAGTTCCAAGATTGTTGACTTCAAAGGAAAAGATTTGATCCAAAGAGGATATTTCGATATGAGGAAATCCGCATGCAATAAAGATAAAGATTGGTATCAGCTTGCCTATTGTAAAAAAGTTTATGACTCTTGCACCAATTTTTACTCCAAGAAAATTGAGAGTGCTTAAACCGAGTATAAGAATGATTATTATGATCTCGCCAAGCCATCCTTCCGAGAGAGAGGGAGAGAAATAGCGTAAATAGAGAAGGAGTCCTCTTGCCATGGCTGCCCAGCCGATTATGGCAGAAAGCCACATCATCCAGCCAACCATAAAACCAACCATCGGGCCGAATGTGTTTCTTGCGTAAATATATGCGCCTCCTGTTTCCTGGTATATTCCTCCCATTTCTGCAAAACAAAGCGCTATCGCAAGGCATAAGAGACCGCAAATGACAAATATTAAAATCGAGAACGAGCCTGTAACTGCAGCGAGTTTGCCTGGCAAAAGGAATATCCCTGCCCCGACTATTCCATTGATTCCGAGGCAGACAACATCAAACAAATTCATAGAACGTGAAAGTTTTTGCTCCTGATATTCCTTCATGGTTGTAGTTTTAACCTATTTATTTTGACACAAGTGGTGATAACTATATAATAATTTCGTTTTCCGTCTGTGTATACAAATTTTTAATTAAGTGTAGCATGACTATTGAAAATTTAATCCGTTTAAGAGAAAAAGAGAGCCGTAATGTTATCGGTTTAATGTCCGGTACATCGTGTGATGGCATTGATGCATGCCTGGCCAGGATTACGGGAAATGGTTTATCAACTGAAATTGACATCATAGGATTTGAGACATACCCTTATAAAAATGAGATAAGGGAGTTGATATTTGAAGCCTCTCAAGTAAAGACGGGCTCCGTAGACAAAGTCTGTCAGCTAAATTTTACATTGGGCAAACTTTTTGCCGATGCGGCAAGGCAGATTGCAGAGAAATCGTTGGTTTCTCTTTTAGACATAGACATTATCGGCTCTCATGGACAGACGATCTATCACGTTTCTGCATTGAAAGAGAAAGCTGATAAGGAAGTAAGGTCAACGTTACAAATAGGCGAACCTTCCGTAATAGCCCAGGAGACCGGGGTGACCACTGTAGCAGATTTCAGGACAAGGGATATTGCAGCAGGCGGGGAAGGAGCGCCTCTTGTGCCGTATGCCGATTTCATTTTATTCGGGAGAGATGGGATTGGCAGGGCAATACAAAATATTGGCGGGATTTCAAATGTTACGTTTTTGCCGGCTGATTGTGGCATTAACGACATAATTGCTTTTGATAACGGCCCGGGCAACATGATAATTGACCGGTTTGCCGAGATCATAACGGATGGAAAATTTAAGTATGATAAAAATGGTGAGTTCGCTTTAAAAGGCAAACTGAATCAAGGCTTATTAGAAAGATTGTGTTCACATCCCTACTTATCAATACCTCCTCCAAAATCAACAGGGAGAGAGGATTTTGGTATACAGTTTTCTGATAATTTATATAAGGAATTAAAACAAGACAACGTAGTTGTTCTTGATGCCATTGCTACAATTACTGCTTTTACGGCCAGGTCGATATCAGACAGTTACAAAAAGTTTATTCAACCATCTTACAAAATATCTGAAGTAGTTATGAGTGGCGGAGGCGTGCATAATCCGGTCTTGTTTCAATTCTTAAAAGATTATCTTGAAGATATAAAATTAAGGAAGGTTGATGAATTTGGTATCCCTTCAGATGCAAAGGAGGCGTTGGCATTTGCAATCCTTGCCAATGAAACGATATGCGGCAATCCCGGTAATGTACCATCCGCCACGGGTGCAAAAGAAAGGGTTGTCCTGGGAAAGATAGTTCCCTGTAGGTGAATAATTTGATGTAATTGCTACGAAACGATGCAAATACATTATTTACAAAAAACGACCTTCCATTTCCCGGTTAAGATTTTCTTACAAATTCGGCTCCACGTTCTATAGCTAATTTATTAACTTCATAAAATGGTTCTTTCCTGCCTTTTAAGACGTTTTTAAGGCATGAAAGAAAGACCGGAATGGAAACAAGGTTTTTCACTTCATTGTACGCACCCAGCATAACCATGTTTGATGCTACGACGTTTCCGATGTCATTTGCGATCTTTGTAGCAGGAATCCGATAAACGTCTATGTTCATTTCGTTCTCTATTTTACCAATCATGGATGAGTTTAAAAAGAGCATGCTATCCGGTTTGAGGAAATCTTTAAACTTCAGATAAGATGGCAGGTTCATCATAATAAGTGTGTCTGCTTCTTCGATAACGGGGGAGAAAATTTCTTCTTCTGAAACAGTTAAATGGTAATAAGCGGTCCCTCCCCGTACTTCTGTACCGTAGGATGGATAAAAGGTTACGTTTTTCCCCTCAAGCATCAGGGCTTGCGCTATCAATCTGCCAAGAAGCATCATTCCCTGTCCACCCAAACCGGCTAAAATAACTTTTTCTGACATCTTAATGAACCTTTCTAATTCTGATTTTCCCAATCCTTGAAAATACCCAGAGGAAATGTCTTGGACATTTCTTCATCGATGAATTTTAAAGATTCGACAGAACTCATACGCCAGTAAACCGGACATGGAGAAAGAATCTCAATCAATGAAAATCCTTTTTCCTGTATTTGAGTTTTAAATCCCTTTTCTAATAGTTGTTTCGTTTTAATTATGTTTTTTGGTGAAGTTATAGAGGTTCTGGCGATAAAGCGACTCCCATCTATTACAGAGAGGATTTCACATACACGCAGAGGATATCCATCATTTTTTTCACTGCGTCCATGAGGTGTCGTTAATGTCTTTTGATTGATCAATGTAGTTGGAGCCATTTGTCCGTTTGTCATACCATAAACTGCATTATTTACAAAAATTACGGTAATATTTTCACCCCGATTGGCGGTATGTATTATTTCTGCCGTTCCAATTGCAGCCAGGTCTCCATCTCCCTGGTAAGAGAAAACAATTTTCTCCGGATGAACCCGTTTGATCCCTGTTGCAACCGAAGGTGGACGGCCATGAGCGGCCTCACTCATGTCTATATCAAGATAGTTATATGCCAGGACAGCACATCCTACAGGGGCTAACCCGATAGTCTTCCCCCTGATATCCATCTCATCAATTATTTCCGCAATTAATCTCTGGACAATACCGTGCCCACACCCGGGGCAATAATGTGTTGGGGTATCAATTAATGTCTTTGGAGTCTTATATATTGCTTCCATATTGTATAGAATGCTTCCTGTTTACGATAGATTAGATTTATTAAATGGATATTTTTTATTATGTGGCGCAGGTTCCTTTTACTTTGACGGATACTATTTCTGAAATTTTCTTGAGGATTTCTTTGGGAGTCGGTATGCCCCCGCCTGTTCTTCCGTAAAAATGCACAGGACATCGTCCGGAAACACTTAATCTTACGTCTTCTACCATCTGGCCTGCGCTCATTTCTACTGTGAGTATAGCTTGTACTCTTTCTGAAACTTTCTGTATTATGTCGGCAGGAAATGGCCATAAGGTAATAGGCCTTATTAATCCTACTTTTACATTTAAAGATTGATCTTTTTTTAAGAATTCCTTACATATCCTGGCACATGTACCATAGGCAACAATAACAATATCTGCGTTTTCGATATTTATTTCTTCGTAACGCACCTCTTCGGCCTTAATCTGGCGATACTTTTTTTGTAGTTTAGCGTTAAACTTCTCGAGTTCCCCTTTTACCGGATAAAAAGACTTGATTATATTCTTTTTTCTCCCGTCAGCGCCCGTTAGCGCCCAATCTTTTTTGTATAAGTTTGGTTTACATTTTTTATTAAATACAACAGGCTCCATCATCTGACCCAATTGAGCATCACCCAGAATCATTACCGGATTTCTATAACAATCGGCCAAATCAAATGCATCGAAAACAAGGTCCGCCGCTTCTTGTACTGAACCTGGGGCAAGCACGATTGTGTGATAATCTCCATGCCCTCCACCCTTAACAGCCTGAAAGTAGTCAGCCTGAGAAGGCGAGATATCTCCCAAACCAGGTCCCCCTCGTTGTATATTTACAATAACACATGGGAGTTCACTTCCAGCCAAATAAGAAATTCCTTCTTGTTTGAGACTAATGCCGGGACCCGAAGATGATGTCATTGTCCTGGCGCCTGCAGCGGCGCTTCCGTATACCATATTTATGGCGGCAAGTTCACTCTCTACTTGAATGAACGTCCCGCCAACTTGAGGCATTCTGATAGCCATATGCGTCAATATCTCGTTTTGCGGCGTAATTGGATATCCATAATAAAATCTGCAACCAGCCTGTATTGCAGCTTCCGCACATGCTTCATTGCCGGTTAACAGATACTTTTTGTTCTTTTCAGTTGACGTCATAAGTGGGTTGCCCTCTCCAGTTTAATTTTTCTCGCAAGACATCATAAAAAGTCCTTGTTTGTATGTCAATTAATTGCAGCTTTTTTTCAGCCTTTTCAATAACTACCCTATCTCCAACCTTAACATCAAAGTATACCTGGCCATCTACGGTTAAACCGGCTCCTCTGGATTCAGAAATCTGTTCCATCTCAATCTTTGATTCTCCGGAGACTACAAGCGGGCGGTTTGACAGCGTGTGTGGGCAAATCGGAGTTATGATAAAAGCTTCCATATCCGGCGTAACGATAGGACCGCCGGCAGACAGAGAATGTGCGGTTGACCCGGCAGGGGTTGATACAATTAGTCCATCACTGCTGTACGTGTTAACTATTTTTTCATTTACATATAATTTAATTGAAATCAGCCTTGATAAAGAAGTTCTGGAAATTACGGCATCGTTCAATCCAAGAGTTTCATGAATAACCTGTTTAGAGCGAATTACCTTGCAGGTTAACAACATTCTTTGCGAAATAACGTATTCACCAGCTAAAATCTTTTCCAGGGAGTCACTGATTTCTCGTGAAGTGAGATCAGCCAGAAATCCAAATTTGCCTAAGTGTACGCCAACTAAGGGAATTTGCTTGCTATTTAATTTCCTACTTGCCGATAGTATCGTGCCGTCTCCGCCAAAAACAAAGGCGAGATCGGCAGATGCTTTTTCTAATTTATCTTCGTCAGAAATATCGATTACTGAGAGATGCGATTTTTTGAGAAACAACGGTTTAAATTCTTTTATCGTTTCTCTTATTTTTTTTTTACTCTTATCGCCCAGGATTATGATTTTTTTCATACCAAATTAGAGGTTTGTTTTTGCGATTCCTTCTTTTTGATACTAACAGGCTCTGTCAAATTCCAGGTGGAAATAAAGTTCTTATAGATACCTTCTGCATCCAGGTTGAGGGTTTTTAAAATAATATCACGAGAACCCTGTTCGATGAATCTGTCAGGGATGCCCATTTTTTGTACATTTTGAGTATTGATGCCTTTATCAACCAGCAATTCCAGAATTGCCGAACCAAATCCTCCAACCTCCGTATGGTCTTCCACAGTAAGGACTATCTGGTGTTTCCTGACAACTTTCATTATAAGATTCTCATCCAGTGGTTTAGCAAACCGAGCATTAACTACTGTAACATCAATCCCTTTCCCGGCAAGCATATCTGCACATTCCATGGATGGATATACCATTGCGCCGTACGCAATGATTACTCCATCCGGCCCTTCTCTCAGGATTTCGCCTTTTCCTATTTCAACAGGTTTGCAATCGTTATCAAGGCTGCCTTCAGGTATATTTGCTCTTGGATAACGTATTGCAGCCGGTGAATTGAGCTGTACCGCCTTATGTAACATTGCCTTGAATTCAGCGCCGTCTTTTGGAGCCATTAAGGTTATTCCTGGTAAATGTCTCAGGTAGGCTATGTCAAAGACGCCATTATGAGTAGGACCGTCATTCCCGACAATCCCAGCTCTGTCCAGCGCAAGCAGGATACCATTTTTTTGTAAGCAAACGTCATGAACCACCTGGTCATATGCGCGCTGTAAAAAAGTTGAGTATATTGCGGCAACAGGTTTAAGCCCTGCTGCTACCAATCCATTTGCCAATCCAATGGCGTGCTGTTCACAAATTCCCACATCAAAATATCTATCCGGAAATTTTTTGCTAAATGCATCAAGCCCCGTTCCATCCGGCATTGCGGCTGTAATTGCCACTATATCTTTATTAGTCGCAGCGAGCTCAATAATCGTTTCGCCGAATACTTTTGTATAACTGACTTGTTTTGGATCCTTTGGTGTTTCTTTTACTTTCCCGTTATGCATCTCAAAATTACCGGCACTGTGATAACGTTCAGGATTTGCTGATGCAGGCTCAAAACCTTTGCCTTTTTCAGTAATAACGTGCAGTAATACAGGCCCTTCCACATTTTTAATATTTTGTAAAGTTTCGGTTAGCGTCTGAAGGTTATGGCCGTCAATAGGCCCAAAGTAGTCGAAACCCAAGTCAACGAAAATCTGCCCTGGAGTAATTTCCCGCTTTAATGCTTCTGTGATATGTTCCAGGGCGTGTTCCATTCGTTTTCCAACAATGGGTAATGATTGTAATACATGGTGTACCTCTTTTTTGAAATCCGTATAAAGTGGTGCAGTTCGAATTCGGTTTAGATGCTTTGCTATCGCTCCTACTGTGTTAGAGATTGCCATTTTATTATCATTAAGGATTACGATCAGGTTTCTTTTTAAATGCCCTGCATGGTTGAGAGCCTCAAGCGACATTCCCGCACCAATTGCAGCATCTCCAACGACGGCAATAATCTTTCTATCAATGCCATTTATTTTGTCGGCACAAGAAATACCGAGAGCGGCAGAGATCGCATGCCCGCTATGGCCACAAGTAAATGGGTCATATTCGCTTTCATTTTTGTCCGGAAAACCGCTTAATCCCTTATATTGTCTTAAAGTGGGAAATGCTTTTCTCCTTCCCGTGAGCAATTTATGTACATACGTTTGGTGTCCAACATCCCAGATTAATCTATCATTAAGAAAGTCGAATGTACGATGCAGAGCAATCGTAAGTTCAACTACCCCAAGATTCGATGATAGATGGCCAGGATTTTTGGAAACAACATCAATTATTTCTTCCCTTATTTCCTGTGCTAAAACCGCTAAGTCTTCAGCGTCCAGTTGTTGTAAATCCTGCGGGGAGTTTATTCTTTCTAATATTTTTTGTGACAATTTTGTTTTTCCTTAGATGCCTGCCTGGCCAGCCGGGCCATTCAGGCAGGCATTAGATGACTAATCGTTATTTCTTACTATTCTCCTTCAATAGCAGAGGATTCCATATCATCGGATTTTATCAGGTTAAATTCTTCGGTGCGGGTATCTCCATGCGAATTTTTCAATAAGATATTAATCCTTTTTTCTGCCTTCCCTAAGATTTGGTAGCATTGTTTATATATTTTAATGCCACTTTCGTATTTTGCAAGTGTTTCATCTAAAGTTAGATCACTTGTTTCAAGCTGTTCTACTATTTCTTCAAGCTCCTTTAAAGATGTTTCAAAATCTGGTTTCTTCAATTTATGTTTCAATGAAAAGAATTGTAGAGATAACACTGCCCTTAGAAAAACTTGTTTTAATCTTGTCCTCTTTATTTAAACCTTTTACTTCTCTAAGAGATTTATTGTTTTCCAGTCTGGTGGTAATGGTATATCCTCTTTTTAAAACATTCAAGGGACTCAGGCTTTCCAGTTTTCCCGCAATGCCTGACAATTTTTCACGTTCGGTGTTTAACGCATGTGTTATATTCAATTTAAGCCTCTGGGCAAATTCATCCAGCCTTTGTTGCCACCTGCGAAGCCGGTCAAATGGTTGCCTCATTGCATAGCTATTCGTAATTCTAACTAGTTTATCTTTTGACAACCTTAGCTTGCCTGTTAGAGATTGCAAGAGTCTTGTCTCAAGTTTTTCCAGCATGTCCAGGAGTAAATCTTTTCGAGGAACAACCAGTTCTCCCGCCTCGGAAGGGGTAAGGGCTCTTTTATCCGCTACCAGATCAGCTATTGTTATATCAATTTCGTGTCCAACAGCAGAGATAATGGGTATCCTGGAATTATAAATACTCCTCGCAACAATTTCTTCATTAAATGCCCATAGGTCCTCTAAGCTGCCGCCGCCTCTACCCGCTATAATTACGTCTATATCAGTTAAAGTATTTAGTTTTGTTATTGCCTCAGCAATTTCTTGCGCTGCGCCTTCTCCCTGTACCTTTACTGGATAAATCAGTATCTCTACATTAGCAAAACGGCGATCTATAATGTTTAGGATGTCTTTGATCGCTGCGCCTGTT
>ERZ1292633.4138-Hain-H41-02um-R1-4138-length-13602-cov-7_pt1 | contig 13602 bp, 16 predicted proteins | sample MGYA00564406_ERZ1292633 | MGnify/ENA primary metagenome ERZ1292633 (study PRJEB36523, sample SAMEA6512639) | groundwater metagenome | collected 2019-01-08 | study: AquaDiva: Metagenomics assemblies of 32 groundwater samples
CGGTGGAGAAGTGGTTCTTCACGCCGCTGTACTATCCGCGCAGCCCGCTGCAGGTGATCGGCTGGTGGGAGCGGCGGCGGCTGATGTACAACGTGAGTGTGGGAGTGGCGGGGCTGCTGACGCTGGGAGTGGGAGCGGCGCTGGGAATGCTGCTGTCGCCAGGCACCATGCCGAGCGAGGTCGTGGGTGTCATCGTGTACGGGTTCCTGGCGAACGTCTGTTACACGCTCGGGCCGGTGGCCGACCTGATGTTGCGCCGCACCATTGGCATTCGCGCACCCGACATCGCGCCGGTGATGTTCCGCTACGGGTACGTGTTCTCCATTGGACTTACGCTGCTGCCGATTCCGTTGATGATGGTCGGGGCGATTGCGAAGCTGGTGCTCGGAATGGGGGCGGCGACCTGACATGACCGTCCCCGTGAACGACTCGACAGCGACACCGTGGCGGAGGCGCCAAACGGACTGAACTATCCCCGGGCGACGCTCGAACCCGGCAGGCAGTGGGTACTGTCGGCGGCGCGGTCAGGAGAGTCGTTTCTGGGCGCGCAGACGAGCCTTCTCCGCCTCGACGAGTCGATCGCGTGGCGGAGATTTCGTCTCGAGCGACTGGATGAGTCGCTGGACTGCGGTGCTGACTTCATCAACGGCGCGGTTGAAGGCGGCCTCGTTGGCGCGTGACGGGCGGGTGGCGCCGCTGAGCTTGCGAACGAACTGCAGGGCGGCCACGCGGCACTCGCCATCGCTGGCCGGCGGTTCGAAGTTGGCCAGCGTCCTGATGTTGCGGCACATGGACTCAGCCTCGGCGCGGTTCCGCGTGGGAGGGGTGTGGGCGGATCATCAGGGGATTCTGCCGCTCCACGTCGGTGCTGACAAGGCGTGGAGGCCGTGGTCGTGTTTGGGGAGTGGCACAAGATCCAGGCTGGAGATCACTTCACGGAGATCCCTGCCGCGCGCCAGCATGCCGGCGTTCGGACTGGCGGCCCGCGCGCGACAGCGTCTATTTGAATACGCAGTCGGAAAACGCCATTCATCAGGCACACGCACCATGCGACAAGGGAGGCAACATGCGTCGCTATGCACAGGTCTCGGGAGCGCTCTTCGGATTAGCCGCTGCAGGACAGCTCATTCGCGCGTACCTGCAATTGCCGGTTCAAGTGGCCGACATCACCATACCGGTGTGGGTTTCCGCTTGTGCGTTCGTCATTCTATTGGCCATGTCGGTCTGGGCCTTTCGATCGGCCAAGGGTACCGGTTGACCCGACTCGGCTTGGCCCCTAATGCTTGCCCAGCAGTTTCAACACGCCCAGCGACATCCACGGCATGTAGGTGATCAGCAGGACACCCACGCCCGTGATGACCAGGAACGGCAGGATGTGCCGGTACAGGCTCGTCAGCGGCTGGTTGAATCGCGACGATGAGAGGAAGAGATTCAGGCCGACCGGCGGCATCAGGAATCCCAGCTCGAGATTGGCGAGGAAGATCACGCCGAGGTGAACCGGGTCGATGCCAAATGCCACGCCCATCGGTGCAATCAACGGGGCGAGGATGATGATGGCCGAGTAGATCTCGAGCACGCTGCCCAGGACCAGCAACAGCCCATTGAGGGCCAGCAGGAACACCATGGGCGAGTGGATGTGGAGCTTCACCCACGCGAGAATGGCGTCCGGGATCATGGCGTCGACCAGGTAATTGGTCAGGCCCATGGCGACGGCCAGCAGGATGAGCACCGCGCCCATCAGCGCGGCGGCCTTCAGCAGCACGTCGGGCAGCTCCGAGAACAGCTTGATGTCCTTCGTGATGAAGCACTCCACGATCACGGTGTAGGCCAGCGCCGCTGCCGCGGTCTCGATCATCGTCGCCGAACCGGTGAGGAACAGCGCGACAATCATCACGGGGAGCATCACTTCCCACTTGGCAAGCCAGGCGGACGCCGCCACTTCGCGCCACGAGAACGTTATCTTCTCGCGTTCCACGTGCCGCCCCACGATGATCCCGTACCCGGCCGTGAGGACCACGAGCAGGAGTCCGGGCAACAGGCCGGCAATGAAGAGCTGGTCGGCCGGCACCGTTGCGTCGCGGGAACTGGCAACGACGCTGTAGAGAATGACCGGTAGGCTGGGCGGGAAGAGCAGTCCCAGCGAACCCGAGGCCGTCACGAGGCCGAGCGAGAAGCCCTCGGAGTATCCGTCCTTCCTCAAGATCGGATACACCAGGCCGCCCAGGGCGATGATCGTGATGCCCGACCCGCCGGTGAACGTCGTGAACAGTGCGCAGACGGCGACCACCATGATGGCAATCCCGCCGGGCATCCACCCGAAGACGGCGCGGAAGAACCGGACGAGTCGCTCGGCCGCGGCGCTCTCGGCGAGTACATACCCAGCCGCAGTGAGCAGCGGGATCGCCGGCAATGTCGGCGACGCGATCAGCCTATAGACTTCGGCCGACACGGCGGCCACGGGCGTACTTTCGCTGAAGAAGAGCACGATCGCGATGCCGCCCATCGCTACGAACACCGGCGCGCCGAGCAGGGCAGCGGCGAGCACCAGCAGGGCCAGCGGCCAGAGATGGGTTGCAACTTCCGGCGGCACCAGGCCAAGGGCAAACGCACCGCCGACGGCCGCAAGGGCAACTCCGCGTCCCCACCACTTGTCCGACGCATTCCACACGAACTGCAGCGCCATGATGCCCAGTGAGACGGGCATGATGATCTCGCTTACCCATTCGGGGATGCCGATGGGCAGCATCTTTGGTTCGAGCCTATTGGCCAGCACGACCTGCGTGCTGGCGTAGGCGAGGATGCCGACGACCGCGGCGGCCACCGAGTAGGCCATCAATCGCGAGAGACGCCGCATCAGGCCTTCGTCAAAGAACTCCGACGTCGAGAGTGTGAGGTGCTTGGCCTGTCCCGTGGCCGCCATCCCACCGACGAACGCGAGCCACAGCGTCAGCTGTTGCAGGTACGCCGCCGATCCATAAAGATGGAATCCGCCCAGCGGCCGGCCGATCGCATCGATCAGCGGAAGGAGGGTGGCCAGGCCGAGCGTAGCCACCAGGATTCCCTGCTCCGTGCGCCTGAACAGCGTGGAGGGGAACTTCACTTCCTGACCGCGCCGCGCTGTCGGCGATACTCGTCACGGAACCGCAACGCGTCGTCGAACGCGTCCGCGGGTACGGCGACACCGCGAACCTGCGGATACGACGACTCGGCCATGCGACGCCAGATGTCCCTGGCCTTCGCATCCACCGGCACAACCGTCAGTCCGGCCTTCTTCATGGCGTCGACATCGCGTGGTCCGCCCGAGCGGATCGATTGCCGCAGCTTCGTTCCGGCTTCCTGCGCCACCTGCAACAACTGCGGCCGAAGGTCGGCGGGGATCCGCTCCCACGTCTCCTTCCTGATGACCGTGGCGCCGATGAGCAGCTGCCAATCCAGGTCGGTCATGAACTTCGCGTGTTCGTAGTAGCGCGTGATCACCGACACCTGCGGTGGCGCGAGGAATGTCTCGAAGAGGCCCGTCTGCAAGCCCGTGGTGAGTTCCGTCGATGGCGCCGGCCGGGGATCATACCCGAGCTTCTTCCAGACCTCGGTCGTCTTCGGGTCACCCGCCCAGCTGAACATCTTCATCTTCTTCATGTCGTCGGGCACCGTGATCGGCGACTTCGCGAAGAAGTGGTTCCACCCGCCATCGGCCCAGTTAAGCACGATGTATCCCTTGGCTTCCATCGCCGACTCGAGCTTCGGCCGCATCTTCTCCAGCACGGCGTAGGCCTCGTCGTAATCGTGGAAGGCCATCGGGATGCTGAGCGCGTATACCCCCCGGTCGATCTCGGCAATGCCCGCCGACGTCAGGACACCCGCGTTGAGCGTGCCGAGGTTCATCTTGCGCACCACGTCGGGATCGTCGCCTTGCCGGCCGCCGGGGTAGAGGAGGACCCGGACCTTGCCACCCGAAATCCTGTTCCACTTGTCGGCGACCTCCTTCAACACGAGGAACCAGGATGAGTTCTCCGGCACCAGGGTGGCCATCTTGACGGTGACCGTCGCCTGAGCCCCGGCAGGCGCCACGATGCCCGCCACGAAGGCGAGGACCAGAGCGAGAAGCAGCGATTGTTTTCGTGTCATAGGTGAGTCTGGAATCTAGTCGACGAACAAGTCGTCAATCCGGTCGAGAAGCCACCGCGCGCGCCGCTGGCTGATGACATTGGCCAGCTTCTGGTCGGGCGACTTGTTGATGTCGATAGCCAACGCCTGGTTGAGGACAGCTTCGAATTCCTTCTTGTTGTTCTCGTTGATCGACACCGACTCGGCCAGCGAGACGTACGGCGACAGGCGCGCCCCGCCCGACAGGCGCACGGCCTGCGCGAAGTGATCCCGGGCCTTGGCCATCGACCCGCCAGCCGAGGCGTGCCCAGCTTCCCACGAGATGAAGAAGTCGTGGAGCGAGCCGTTGTCCCAGGTCTCGTCCAGCGAAAGCGCACGCCGCATCATCTTCTCGATGGCCGACTGCCGGATGGACAACTCGGCGTCGTTCACATCCAGCGCGAATGCCGCCGCCCATGCCGAGCCGGTCCAGTAGAGCAGCGGGATGTGTTTCCTGGTGGTGTTCGCCACGGCCGCATCCGGATCGGTGGCGAGCCGTTGGCGGAAGCCGGGGAGATCGAGTTCGAGACCCCGCAACCCGTACTCAACCGCCCGCAGGTACAGCTTCTTGGCGCGTGACCGCATCCGCGTGGCGCGGTCCAGATCCTGCGCCTCGACGAAGTCGGCTTCCTGCTGGATGAATGCGAAGCCGTACTGCGTAAAGCCACTGGTCGCTGCCGTGAGCAGGCCCTGGTGTTTCGGCGACTGCTCGATCAGGCTCTCGATCGTCTTGAGCGCGAAAGGCACAGCATCGCGGACGAGTTCCGCGTCGTCGTCTCTGGCGAACGTCGACGTGCTGCCCGAGGCGAGGGCATCCCCCAGCGAGTTGATGGCCATCATCCTGATGGAGCATCCCGTCAGTGACACTGCCAGCGCACCCATCGCAGCCGCGCGGAAGGCGGAACGGAACATCTTGGTCATGGACCTCCTGAGGCGGACCTTACACCGGTCATCGACGCGAGTTCCTCGGCGATTGGTCAATTATGCGACGGCGCTGCGCCCTGCGCGACCCATCGAGGTGTGTCCGACGGCGCCCTGACGGGAGGATTCGAGGGCCTCGCCACAATGAGCGCGAACCTCGCTGCGTCGGGGATGCCGTTCCCGGTGGAGCGGTCTATCTTCGGGTTGCCGACATCGGCGCACCATCCCGATGGCCATTGCATCCCGTCAGTGAACGCACCCGATAATTAGTGGCCGTGGCTGACACCACCCAATACGTGCCGGTAAGGGGAGAGACGTGATCGGACTGCAGCTTCTGCCGGTGGTGATCAGCTTGCTCGTTCTTGGCGCGCATTTCCTGCGCTCGGGCAGCGTCGTCCTGGTCGCCCCGCCATTCGTGGCGCTGGTGCTGCGCGGTGTACGGCGGCGATGGGCCGCACGACTCGTCCAGGCCGTACTCCTGCTCGGAGCGATCGAGTGGGTGCGCACGCTGGTGCGACTGGCGTCCTGGCGCGTCCAAACCGGGCAGCCGGCGACCAGGTTGGTCGTCATACTCGGAAGCGTGGCGTTGCTGACGGGGCTTTCGGCGCTCGTCTTTCGCGCCGTCCGTCTGCAGGATTGGTTCGTACCCGGGCACGTACGCGAGTCCGGCGGTGCCTGACTGCGCGCTGTCCGCTGACCGGGACCCAACAAGGGAAAGAAGGTCGACCTAGGGATATCCGCGGGCCGCCGCATCGGCGCGTGCGACGAAGAGCGTATGCCACGGGCCGGACGTCGCGTGCGCGCGCACCTGCGTGACCTTTACCGAGAGTCCGGCGTGCCGCAACGACGCCTCAAAGTCACGGTCATCGACCGCAGACCAATAGGCCAACCGCCCTGCGGGACGCAACGCGGCAGCGGCCAGGTGAATGCCGACCGGCCGATAAAGCTGCGCATTGCCGGAAGTGGTGAGTGGATCGGCACCATTGTCCACGTCGAGCATGATGGCGTCAAAGGCGCCTCGATGCCGCTGCAGTACGAGTGCGACATCGTCGTGGCAGAGCTCCACGCGCGGGTCGCGCAGCGCAGCGCTGGCCAACGGATAGTCGGGATTCCGGTTCCAGTCGATGACTTCCCCGACAATTTCCGCCACCACGACGCGTGCATCGGGCGCCAGGACACGGAGAGCAGCCTTGAGCGTGAATCCCAGGCCGAGGCCACCGATCAGCACCCGGGCGCCACGCTGTTCCTGCAGCGGCCGGCAGACCAGGTCGGCGAGCCTGTCTTCCGAGTGATGGCGCCGCGTCGACATGAGTTCGACGCCGTTGACGCGAATCACGTAGGCGCCGTCGTGCTCGAACAGCGCGAGCACGCTGCCGTCCGGCGCAACCGCTTCTCCGAGACGCCGGAACGGTTTCATGATGTGGAAGGGCAGGTCATACGCGACAAAATGTAGCGTCTGGCGCCAATCCGAGCCGCTCATGGCGCTTCAGGCAATGGCAGGAAGTGGCTGTGGTGGCGAGTGATCCTGTCGGCCGAACACCATCCTGCGGTTGCGCACGTGACCCGCAAACGGCATCGTTCCCGAGCCGGCCGACCGGGATTTTGGGAGAAGTGTCGCCCCTGTTGCCTGACAGGTGAGTGATCCCCGCATGTGGCCGTACCACCCGAGACCGCCATGCCTGTCGCGCAACTGACGGCAATCGACTACGTCACGATGGCGGTCTACTTCGCCGTCGTCCTCGGTATCGGCTGGGCGCTGCGGCGTCGCATGCGCACGTCCACCGACTTTCTGGTGTCGGGCCGATCGCTTCCTCCGTGGGTGACGGGGCTCGCGTTTCTCTCGGCCAACCTCGGAGCCCAGGAGGTCATCGGGATGGGCGCGTCGGGCGCGAAGTACGGCATCGCGACGAGCCACTTCTACTGGGTCGGCGCCATTCCCGCGATGGTCTTCGTGGGGATCTTCATGATGCCGTTCTACTATGGTTCGCGTGCCCGCTCCGTTCCCGAGTACCTGAAACTGCGGTTCGACGAGAAGACCCGGACGCTGAACGCGATCTCATTTGCCGCGATGACGGTTTTCTCGTCCGGCGTCTCCATGTATGCGATGGGGAAACTGCTGAACCTGCTCCTCGGCTGGAACTTCGACACCAGCGTCATTGTGTCGGCGGCCATCGTGCTCGCCTACGTGCTGCTCGGTGGCCTGACGAGTGCCATCTACAACGAAGTGCTGCAGTTCTTCATGATCGTCTTCGGCTTCGCTCCGCTGGCCTGGATCGGGTTGCGCACCGTGGGCGGATGGGACGGCCTGACGGCGAAGCTCTCGGCGGCGGCCGTGACGCAGGGGCTGCCGGCCGGATCGTACACGCACGCGTGGCAGGGGATGGGGAGTGCGGCGACGAATCCGATCGGCGTCGAGTGGTTTGGGCTGGTGATGGGACTGGGTTTCGTGCTGTCGTTCGGGTACTGGTGCACCGACTTCCTGGTGGTGCAGCGGGCGATGGCCGCCGATTCCATGACGGCCGCGCGGCGAACGCCGCTCATCGCGGCGGTGCCCAAGATGCTCTTTCCCTTTCTCGTCATCCTGCCCGGAATGATTGCCCTCGCCCTCAGCGTGAGCACCGGCCCGGGCCAGGGCATGATCCCGGCCAAGCTGGCAGCTGACGGCGCGCCATTGCTCAATGCGGCGGGGCGCGTGGTGCTCGACTACGACATGGCCACGCCGATGATGCTGGTCTCGCTCTTTCCGAACGGCTTGCTGGGACTCGGGCTCACTGCGCTCATCGCCTCGTTCATGTCGGGAATGGCCGGCAACGTGACGGCGTTCAATACGGTGTGGACGTACGACATCTACCAGACGCACATCCGCCGTGGAGCGTCCGACGCCCACTACCTGTGGATGGGGCGCGCGGCGACAGTGGGGGGCATCGCCCTGTCCGTCGCGGCGGCGTACGTGGCCGGTGCGTTCAACAACATCATGGACTTCCTGCAACTCGTCTTCGCCTTCGTGAATGCACCGCTTTTTGCCACGTTCGCACTGGGGATGTTCTGGCGGCGCAGCACGGGTCACGGAGCCTTCAGTGGTCTCGTGTCGGGAATCGCTGCCGCCGCGCTGCATCACGGCCTGACGCTGGCTGCGGGCTCGGTGCCCGGAGTGAAGGGGGGCTACTTCGCCGTGCTGGCTACGTATCCCAGCGAGCTGGCACAGACGTTCTGGACCGCCATCGTCGCCTTTTCTACTTGTCTCGCCGTGACGATCGTGGTCAGCCTCTTCACTCGGCCGCGGCCCGACGAAGAACTGCGCGGCCTGGTGTACTCGCTTACCGCACGCCCCGTCGACAAGACCAAGCGATGGATCGAGCGCCCCGCCGTGCTGGCGATCGGCGTTCTGGCCATGACGTTGTTACTCAACCTGATATTCGCGTGACCAACCACCGGGAGCGCTAAATGAGCCAAGTCGGAGGGTTGGACCTGCGGTACCCCATTGGTGGGCTGTTTCTGGTGCTTGGCCTGATCCTGACTGCGTATGGTGCGGCGACTGGTGCCAACGCCGAGATGTATGCGCGTGCCACGGGGGTGAACGTCAACCTGTGGTGGGGCGTCGTCATGCTGGCGTTCGGCGCGTTCATGTGGGGCATGGCCGTGCGCGCGGGGCGCAGAGACTCGGGCGCCCGCACCGGCAGCGGACCGGGATCAGATCATTCGTAAACTTCCTGCGCAGCTCGCCGCGTTCCTGTTCTGCCTCGGCGGCGGCGGTGTGGATGCGCAGCTGGTGCCACAACGACAGACGGCGCCGCCCAACACTCCGGCCACGCTGGTGGTGCGCGGCACCGAAGTGGAACTGCGATACCAGGGCGCCACTATTCTGCGCGCTCATTTGTCGTCGACCGGAGGTGCGCCGCGCCTTCGGACGCTCGTGGATTCTTCCGGGGGGAGGATCACGCAGGTCGTCAGCTGGACAGCGGGTGACGACCGGGTAACGCTGCGCGGGACGATCCATGGAACGAGCGACGCCATTGCCGTCGATGCCGACCCACGTGAAGACGGCGTGCCGATCGTGCGGCACAGCGTGGGCCCCAGCTACAATCGGCTCAACAGGGGGGTCTACGCGCGCAGCCGTGACTGGCTGCTGAGCCTGGACTTTCCGTCCACCGCGCAGGTCACCCCGGTTGCGGGTGGTGATTCCTCGGCGTTTGCCGTCGAGGCGGTCGGCGGCGAGGTGACCCTGCGATTTCGACCGCGATTCTACCAGAAGCACCGAAACCTCTCCTACTACGAACCCTGGACATACGCGCCGTGGAACCGATCGGCCGCAGGTTGGACTTCGTGGTACGCGTACCGGGACCGAATTACCGAAGCGGACGTTCACACGGCGGTTGACGCGATCGCCGAGCGACTTGCCCCTTTCGGGTACGAATACGTACAGATCGATGACGGGTTCCAGCGCCTTCCGATCGGCGTGCCGGAGAACTGGCTCAATACGAACGCGAAGTTTCCCAGTGGGCTCAAGGGGATGCACGACTACATCGTATCGCATGGGCTGCAGCCGGGGCTTTGGACGAACACGGCGTTTGCCGATTCCGCCTGGGCGGCGGCCCATCCGAGCTACTTCGTCCGGATGCTCGATGGCAAGCCTGCGCGGGGAAACTGGATCGGATTCGTGATGGACGGGGCCAACCCGGCGACGATGCGGAATCTCGTCCTGCCGGTGTACCGCCAGCTCAAGGCGCAGGGTTGGAGGTACTTCAAGGTCGATGCGCTTCGTCACCTGCGGTATGAGGGGTACAACAGTCATGCCGGATTCTACGCGACGCGCGGTATTGACCGGGTAAAGATCTATCGATCGTTCGTACAACAGATTCGCGCAGTGATTGGACGCGACGCCTTCCTGCTGGCGTCGTGGGGACCGCGACCGGAACTCGTCGGGATCATCGATGCCACGCGACTGGGAGACGACGGCTTCGGGTACGGCGGCTTTTCGCAGTTCAATTCGTTCAACAACGTCGTGTGGCGCAACGATCCGGACCACATAGAGATCGCCGGCCCGGACGGCTACCGGTCGGCGACCATCACGTCATTGACCGGATCGCTGCTGATGCTGACGGACCGGCCGGAGGTCTATCGGAGCGATCGAGTGGAGGCTGCACGCCGCGCCGCACCGGTCCTGTTGACAATGCCGGGGCAGGTGTACGACGTCGATCCGTCACGCAGCAGCAGGCTCTACATGGTGGAGCACGAGGTCAGCGGATCCGGCCCCCGTCCGTTCGAGGCCGATCAGCGACTGCAACAGTCGCTGTACCAACTGGACGTCGCCCGGCCGTTTGAGCGATGGACCGTGCTGGCCCGCACCGCCGGCGCGCCCGACACGCTGCGCATGATCGACCTCGGCCTGACGCCGGGCCGCGAGTACGTGGCGTTCGACTTCTGGGGAAAGCGCTTTCTTGGCGCCTTCAGGGATACGTTCATCGGCGGTGTGATCGATACCAGCTACCAGGTCCAGGTCATTTGCCTTCGCGAGCGGCAGTCGCACCCGCAATTGCTGGCCTCCAACCGTCACGTGAGCTGTGGCGGTGTCGACCTCGAGCAGGTGAGCTGGAGCGAGGACACGCTGGCGGGGGTCAGCCGAGTGGTGACAGGCGATGCGTACCAGCTGTACCTGACGGAGTCCGATGGCTGGACAGCGGAGTCCGTCGATGCCCCGGGCGCGCAGGCTGAACTTGGTGAACGCCGCGACGGATCGGTGCGCGTCACGATGCGGGGGGCGCAGACCGGGCTGCTCGCCTGGCGCGTCCGATTCCGTCGCTCGCGTTAGAGCCGCAGCTCCCGAGCCTCGAGCCCACGCGCCAGGCGCTCTTCTCGCCGACTACGAACCGCGGTGTCCGGCGTTCTTGACCGGTGTCGGTGGTTTCATCGGCTGACGCGGACTGGGCGAATGCGCCTTCTCGCCGTCAACGAGCGGCTTCGGACCAACTCCCGGACGTTTGCGGGAAAAGTCGGGAATGACGTTCTTCTTCATGGGGTCTCCTGAGAATCGACCGGTACCGCGCTGATCGAGCCACCCGCTGGCGACATCCTGCCCAGCATCAGGAAATGTAGCTCCAGCAAGCCGTTGGCGGGGTAGGTGGCAGCGCTGCGCTGTTCGAGGTCTCGCGGAGGCCCGGTTCCGGCCGTTGATTTCAACCGTAGCCGCACGATCTGACGCCAGACACGCAGGAGCAGGGCACAGCATGAACAGTCTTCCCCAGTGTCCATAGTGCGGTTCGGTCTACACCTATGACGACGGACACCTCTACGTATGTCCGGAATGCGCCCATGAGTGGGCGAGGGAAGCGGTTGTAGCGGACGCCGATGAGAAACGCGTGGTGCGTGATGCCAACGGTAACCCGCTCAACGATGGCGACACCGTGACCGTCATCAAGGACCTGAAAATCAAGGGTTCATCGGCGGTCGTGAAGGTGGGCACCAAAGTCAAGAACATCCGCATCGTCGACGGCGACCATGACATCGACTGCAAGGTCGATGGCGTCGGTGCCATGAAGCTGAAGCCGGAATTCGTGAGGAAAGCGTAGAAGCGAAGCGGGCCTCAGTTCTTCCTCTTCCCGGAGCCGCATATGACACCGCCTGATTGCCCGAGTTGCCGGGGGGCAATGGAACCCGGATTCCTCATCGACAAGGGGGATCACAGCATGCCCTCGCAGCAACAGTGGGCCGAAGGAGTCGCCGAGCGATCCTTCTGGTCGGGCCTCAAGCTCAAGGGCCGGGAGAAGATCCTCGTGGTCACCTTTCGGTGTCCCCGCTGTGGCTTGCTGCAGTCCTTTGCGCCACCGCCGGCGTAGCGGCGGTCAACGCTGCCGGAGCGCGCGCGTGAGCGCCCGGTCGAGGGCGTTGGCAAAGGCCTGCTTGTCACGTGGCCCATAGACGGCACTCCCACCCGTTTCGACGCCGGCACCGCGCAGGCCGTCCATGAAATTGCGCACCGAGAGGCGCTCGCCGATGCTTTCCGTCGTGTACGACTCGCCCCGCGGGTCGATGACGGCGACTCCCTTGGGCACCAGGAGGGCGGCGAGCGGGATGTCGGCGGTGACGGCCACATCGCCCGCCGTGGCGTGTTCCGCGATGTACGCATCAGCGACGTCGGGGCCCGAGTCGACGCGCACAGCCGAGAGGTGTGGATATCCCGGCGGAAGCTGAACATGCTGGTTCGCCACGAGCACGGTCTCAATCTCGAGGCGGTCGGAGGCGCGAAAGCAAATCTCCTTCACGGCCAGCGGGGCAGCATCAGCGTCGATCCAGAGCTTCATGAGGGCAGGGCGTCGATCAGAGGAAAGTCCGGCGTGGCTCCGGATGGCGGAAGATAGCCGTCGAGGGATGCAGTCGCCCACTCTGGCGCGCCGCGCCCCGCCAGGCAATCGTTCCCCAATGACTGCGCCGCACGACCATTCCAGCAACCCGCTGCACGGCATCACGCTCGAGCGGATGCTCAACGAACTGGTTGCGGAATTCGGCTGGGCACGCATGGGGCGCCGCGTGCGCATTGCCTGCTTCACCAGCGACCCGAGTGTGTCATCGAGCCTCAAGTTCCTGCGCCGTACGCCGTGGGCCCGGGCGAAGGTCGAGGCGATGTATCTCGACATGAAGCGGAGAACCAAGCCGAGCGCATGACGACGAGGAGCCGCCCGACGCCGGCCCCGACAGACTCGTCAAGAGGTGCCTCACTGGCGCCGGGCTCCATGCCGCGTCTATTTATTGATGAAACGAATGGGCGCCCAGGAGCACGAGTGGTAGACGGTTCCACCAGTTTGCATCGACGGCAGTCGTTGGGAGAGGAGATAGCCAACAGCATCAGTCACGGCATTGGACTCGTGGCTGCGCTGTTCGCGTTCCCCGTGCTCGTGCTTGGCGCCATGCAGCACGGTGCCACCGCGGTGGTCGGGGCCTCGGTCTTCGCCGCGACCATGTCGCTCCTGTATCTGACGTCCACGATCTACCACGCCCTGCCCGAGAATCGGGCCAAGCGCGTTTTCCAGATCCTGGATCACGGGGCCATCTACCTGCTCATCGCCGGCACCTACACGCCCTTCACCCTGGGTGTCCTGCGCGGAACCTGGGGGTGGACCCTGTTCGGGATGATCTGGGGCCTGGCCATCTTCGGTGTCGTCGTCAAGTCGAGGGGTGGCATTCGCTACCGGCGGCTCTCGACCGCGCTGTACCTGGCGATGGGATGGCTGGTCGTGATCGCTGCCAAGCCGCTTCTGTTGCACGTACCCGGCTGGGGCCTGTTCTGGCTCGCAGCCGGGGGCGTCGCCTACACGGCGGGCGTCGGCTTCTACGTCGCACGCCAGCTGCGATACGCGCATTTCATCTGGCACCTGTTCGTTCTGACGGGCACCGCGTGTCACTTCGTGGCCGTGCTGAACTACGCGGCGTGACGGCATCTAATGGAGGGCCGCGGCAGCTCGCCTTGAAGACGCTGCTGCTTTTGTTCGTCGTGTGGGTGCCGATGAGCGGACGGGTCTTCTTCGCCGCTGGGGGAAGTCGCTA
>ERZ1292633.4140-Hain-H41-02um-R1-4140-length-13602-cov-4_pt1 | contig 13602 bp, 11 predicted proteins | sample MGYA00564406_ERZ1292633 | MGnify/ENA primary metagenome ERZ1292633 (study PRJEB36523, sample SAMEA6512639) | groundwater metagenome | collected 2019-01-08 | study: AquaDiva: Metagenomics assemblies of 32 groundwater samples
GCCCATTTTCATCTTTGGTTTCGCGTAAATAATCAGTTTCAAAAACGGTTCCCGTATAATATTCTAGCCCGCGAACAATGGCGGGGTCAAATTCGGCATTGCTGGATTTGACGCCTAAACTCGTGAGCGTGGCATCTATTTTCGCCAATTCTTCAAGCGCTTCATTACCCAAAATATTGCCGCCGATAACAACTGAAAGCCCATCAAGAGTAGCGGTTCTGCTATCGCGCCTGGTTCGGGTGAAAGCGAGTATTTTGTCAATTTGTGAAGTGTTTAGGTTCGCACCATGGGTGAAGTCACCCGACGGATCTTTACGGCCAGCGCCAAGCAAGTCAGTTACGCCAGTTTCGCCCAAGCGATCCAATTTGTCGATTGCGCGCATTATCACTAGCCTTGACGAAATATCATCAACATTCACGCCAACTTCTTGCAATAATCCATCAAGCAATTTGCGGTTCGAAACTTTCATGCAATAATCAGCATTGCCAATTCCAGCGGCTTCAAGCGCAGCCCCGCCCATGGCAATAATTTCAGCGTCGGCTTCGGGTCTCGCCGAACCCACTGTATCGGCATCACATTGCCAAAATTCACGATAACGTCCGGGGCCAGGTTTTTCGTTACGCCAAACTGGACCAGCAGCGCTTCGACGAAATGGTTTTGGCAGGCTATCCCAATGTTCCGCCACAAACCTTGCCAGTGGTGCAGTAAGATCATAGCGAAGTGACATCCATTGATCGTCATCGTCTTGCAGCGAAAAAACCCCTGCATTGGGCCGGTCATCATCGGGCAAAAATTTGCCAAGACAATCGGAATATTCCATTGCGCCAGTTTCAAGCGGCTCAAAACCCCATGCTTTATAGGTCGTCATAATTGCGCTTATAATGCTTTGCGAATTTGCAAGGACATCGGCACGAATATCGTTAAAGCCGCGCGGCCTACGGGCAATTGGGGAGAGTGCTTTTTTGTCTTTTTTTTCTTGCATGATTGCCTATTTTGACACTATTGGTGCTTTTAACTGCGTGGTTTCGCATCTGGTCGCCTTATACGGCGTGACGCTATATCAAACAATTGCTAATTGCGCAAAACACGACAAAAACAAGATTGGTTCGGCATAGAACATGAGCGAAAAAGCAAAAATAAAAAAGCGGGCAATTGCGATTGGCATTGTAGGGCTGGTCAGCTTCATGGGAGTAGCAACCACGGGTCTGGTTATCGCGATTGGAGCTAAAGCGCCTAAAACAGATTCTGTCAGTGTAGAAATTGATTGGGCAGCTTTGGCGAATGCCAAATTGCTGCAAACCAAGCATGATTTTGCCGAAGCTCAATTCAATTCTGGCGTGCTTAAAATAAGCGGTGATGCGCCCGATGCTCAAACCAGAACTCGTGCTTTCGAAATTACCAGACGCGCAATTATTGCCGCTATGTCGGTTGATAAATCAGATCAAAAGCGTGCGATAAAGGCGTTTGAAAATAACATCACCATAAATGGCGAAAAAATTGACGACGTTCGCGACGCCTTAACAACTCTGCCTACAAGCCCACAGGCGAATGATTGCCAAACTGCCTATGATATTTTGTTGGCTGGCCATGTTGTGAATTTCTCATCGGGCAGCGCTATTATCGCAAATGATTCCAAGCCATTACTTAGCGCGCTCTCGGCGATTGCTGTGCGGTGCGTGAATTATCGAGTGGAAGTGGGCGGGCATACTGATTCTCAAGGTGACACATTTGCTAATCAACAACTATCTGAACGCCGCGCGCAAGCAGTTGCCGACTTTTTGGTCGGAAATGGAGTTCGGGCCACCCAATTAACAGTGCTTGGCTATGGTGAAAGCAAGCCAATTGACGCGAGTGCAACTGCTGCTGCGGATGCAAAAAACCGTAGGATAGAATTCAAAATTAGTGAAACTGGCATTCAGTAAATATTGTAATTTAGAGCGTTGGATGTTCAAAGTGAATCGAATTTGCTGCAGCAATTTTGTGCTAGTTTTGGGAACAAATATGCGGTGAATACTGGAGTATTCGCCAAATATTTGTTGCCGAAAATCGCGCAAAAGGGCGCAGCAAAACGATGCATCTTGAACATCTAACGCTCTATTGTGATTTTGAAATATTATTACGCTCTATCGACGGCGCAATGCTTGAATAATTGGACAATATAAGTGCGGCTGCGGTTATCACGGCAGCAAAAAAAATTGCAATTGCTTGCGCTAATTTGACTCGTCTCATGGTTCCACACTTTGATAATCAACAAAGCTAGAGTGGTGGACATCCAACGCTCTATTCAACCAATCCCATCAACAATCGCGTCGGGCGTCAAAATTTGCGGCAAAACAATTGGTTCCGATGCGCTTGGTTTGTAAATAAGATACAATGGAACTCCCAAACGTCCATGTGACGAAAGCGCGCGCGTTATTTCGTCATTGCGATTGGTCCAATCGGCGACCAAATAAACAACGTTGCTTTTTGTCATTGCGCGGCGAACTCGCGGATTTTCAAACACCAGTTTTTCATTGGCTTTGCATGTGATGCACCAATCAGCAGTGAAATTCACGAAAACCGTTTTCCCCTGTCCAATGGCGGATTGCACAGCTGCTTCGGACCAAGCATTTGCATTATTTTGCTTCATATCAACAGCTCGGTGGCCTAAATTAAAGCCGAGCAAGCTGAAAATGGTTAGGAAAATGAATCCAGTAGCCGCAGCAATTTTAATTATTTTTGGGCGATTTTGAGTTTGCGCAATTCGCCATAAAAGAAGCAGGCTTATTGCCCCAACGGCTAAATAAATCCCCAACACGCCACTTATTTTGCCCAAAACCCAAATTAACCAAGCAGCAGTCAAGAACATCGGAAACGCCAAAATTTGCTTCAGCTTTTCCATCCAAGGCCCAGGTTTGGGCAAAAATTTGAGCGCATTTGGTGCAAAAGTCAGTGCGGCAAATGGAAAAGCAAACCCAATCCCCAATGAAACAAAAACTGCCATACCAACCATTGCGCTTTGGGTTGCGGCAAACCCTAAGGCTGCGCCCATAAATGGCGCTGTGCAGGGCGATGCCACCGCGACCGCCAATGTTCCTGAAAAAAAGGCACCGAGATTGCCGGGCTTTTGCGTGAAGCGCGAACCAAGATTTTGCAGCCCGCCGCCAAATTCAAATAGCCCAAGAAGATTAAGGCCAAGCGCGCTAATTACAATTGCCATAATGAATAAAAAACTTGGATCTTGTAATTGGAAGCCCCAACCAATTGATGGGCCACTTGCTTTTATCGCGTAAATTACACCACCCAAAATGCAGAACGTGGTAATTACTCCAATAGCATAATAAATGCCAAATTTGCGCGCCACACTTGGGTTTCCATGGGCGATTTTGGTTAAACCAAAGATTTTCATTGCCAAAATCGGGAACACGCATGGCATTAGATTGAGTATCAAACCACCCAAAAACGCTGCTAATGAAGCAGTGATTAGCCCTCGCCAATCAATCGCTGCGCTGGGCTTTTGGCCGCTTACGCCCGCCATGATTTCACCAAATGGCGCCAAAATTTCAAAAGCAGTTTGCGTTCCGTTTTTTTCAATTACTACCACTCCGCCAATTTCTGCGGGCAGTGATTTTGGAATGGAGGGCGATTTTTTCAGGCTAAGGCTAGAGCCGTTTTGGCCAAATTCGAGGGACTGCTCGGCGGCGTGGTCAATAAACGCACCACCACTAATTTCATACGGGTAAAAATAAGCAGATTTAGCGCCTTTTGCGGCATCGCCTGCAAATCCAATCTGCAATGAATTGCCAGTGTCTGAAATCACCGCGCGGCCCGCAAATAGTGAAGGTAAGGCGTTAAGTGCGGCTTGAATTTCACTCGCATTGGCGCTTGGCACACTGGCTTCGCCAATCTTAACAATAATTTTCAACTCGCTGCTACCGGGAATGCAGATGTCTTTGCATTCAAGCCAATCAACTTTTGCCGAAAGTTCAACCGAGCCTAAAGCGTGGTTTTGGGGAATTCTTACCTGAATTGGGAAGATTGCACGTTCGCTATAACCATAATTCACAAATTCGCCATAGGGTATTTGTGACGGCGTTGGCCATTTAATTGGGCTAATCATAATGTCGCTTGGCGCTGTCCATTCAATACGGGTGGCATCGCCAACATCACCCGGGTTGCGCCAATAAGTATGCCAATCGGGTGCAATTTCTTGCACCAATGCTAGGTGAAAAACTTCGCCAGCTTTCACGGTTTCGCGTTCCGAAATCAAGCTAACGGTTACATTGTTTGATGATGGCATTTGAGCCGCAGCGATTTGTGGGCAAAGCGCAAGCAGCAACAGCAAGCACAGTGAAAAAATTTTCCGCAATTGGCGCTGTATATCCATGAAGCAATAATAGCCTAGCAAGTCGCAATAATCTATGAATATTCGTGTAAAATTAGTGCTAGTGTTTGCTTTTGACAAAACTGCAAATGCTGAATAGTATCGAACTGTGAGCATGCTTCCAAAACAGCCAAATTGGTGGTTCGATGATATTATCATCGGGCGATCTTATGAATTTGGGATTGGCGAAATAACCGCCGAAGACATCGAGATGTTTCACGAAAAATTTGCGCCGAACTTGCCATTAAAGCAATCGGAAATTGGATTGGAACATCGTGGCCCACGCGCCGCCGAAAGCCATATATACGCGATATGGCGCAAAATGCTATTTGACGAAACCCGCACTTGGCCCATAATAAAGCGCATGACGCAGGATAATTTGCGCTTTTACAAAGCCTGTTATGCTGGCGATAAATTAAGCGTGATGCTGAATTTCTTGACCGTAGAAGATAGAGGCCAAGACGGAGTTTTAACCGCAAATCACGAAATAATTGACCAAGACGGCTTGTTAGTTATGGGAGTGTTAACCCGAACCTCAATGGCAAAACGCCCGAAAGATTGAAAAATCGTTATTTTGGCCAATTAGTGCGTCGTTTGGGTCGCTCAAATGCTCATGCACATAAGTGCACTGCGCTTTTCGCCACCCAAGCCTCCTGCTACTTGGCTCAAACTAACGATTTTTCACGTCAGTCCTCGTTATTTTGGCCAAACAGTGCGTTGATCAAAAAAAAGCGGCTCATCTCTGAGCCGCCCAATTCATTGTGATATTTGCGTTTTAAGCATTCGCTGCTGGTGGTGCTTCGCCGGCGCGCAAGGTGCGTTGCACCATTTTTTGCCAATGCAATAATGAAACCAAATGCGAATAAATTGCAGCTAATGCACCTTTGGTTTTTAGTTCGACGAATTTATCATCTGGCAAAGCCATCAATTTTTCTTCCGAGATCGCAACATAATCGGCAACTCTGATTGGATCCATAGGTTTGCCATTTTCATCATTTGGCGTGAAAGTAACGCTTTTATCTTCAAGCAAATCCATTGAATTAATAAGTTCAACCCATTCTTCAGTTGCGCGGCGTTGGCGCTCAAAATCCTGCAAAAATTCCATGGCGCCATTTGTGTAATCAGTCGGTTTATCATCAACGAAAAGTGGCAAGTCAGGGTTTTCACCAATCATTTCAGCGCCTTCATCAACGCAAACCACAAAATTTTCATTGCCTTCATCGGCAGCGAAAATGAACGGATAACGGCGCACAAAAGCGGGCACATAAGCATCCATTTCCCAATTGCCGCTTGCGTCAACAAACAAGTTCTCGTTGCCGCGCGCAGCCAATACCGCAAGTGGAGTTTTTTTATCGGGCGCAAAAATAATTGGCATGGTTGATGCGGCAATTCCAAATTCTTGAATTGTAACCGGCACAACATGGGTTTTGGCAACAAATCCGAATGGCATTGGAATGTTCTTTAGGCCAAGTTTACCGTGCGCCTCCAATGACAAGGGTTGCGGGTTTTTATACAGCAAAACATTGCCAGTAATGGCAGCTTCACCTGCGCCATTTGTATTTTGTGAATCAGTCATAACAAAACTCCAATATAACTTGCCTGCGAAAGCACAATTTGGCCGCGAAAATTGCGACCGCGCTTCAGCCAGTCAAGTGCGATAAATATAGGCCACAGCCCTTACCGACAAAGTTGCAGCAACGCAACGCTGTGAAGGCTCTGATTATGGGCTTTTGTCAGTAAGTGCGTATTATTTGCGTTATCTGACATTGCACCTTTGACGCCGTTCTTGGCGGACAATTGCGTCGATTTTCGCTTGTTCAGCGCGGGTGAAGCGTGGGTGTGATGTAAAGCAATCGCTATTATCAAATACCCTTCGCCCCAAGGCCGTCTGAAAACAATACCCATTATCATTGTAAATCGAATTGCGTTCATACCATAAATCATAGCAACTGGTTGCCATTGCTGGCCCTGACAAAAAAACCCCAGAAAACACAACTGACATCATCATAATTTTTTTCATTTTAGTCTCCATCCATAATTAGGCGGGGATTATACGCCTTCATATGCTGCGAATAAAGCGAAATAATGGGGGTGCCAGCGACATATTAGCGCGCCATTTGTCAATTTGCAGGAGTTGCTTCAACTGGTCTCGCATTTTCTCCGGGCATTATTTTAATAATCCGCGCCTTGTTTGGATCCAAATATTGCCTTGCCAATGCTTTTATTTCATCCAAGGTCACTTGTTCATATTGGCGTTTGCCGTCACGAATAATGGTAAGCCGATTGCGGTTGAAAGACGATGTTTCAAGCCAATTGGCCCACCAAGGATTATTGTGTGTAGTTTCTTCAAAATCGGCAATTAACGGCGTTCTTGCCCGCAAAAATAGATCTTCATCAATTTTGCCATCTGCTAAGTCCTTTGCGATTTCCTCGATTTTCGCAATGAAGCGGTTTACTTCATCGGGCTTCACTTCGACGGTCGCACCAAGAAGCCCGTAATTTGGGTAAATTGTCGAAGGTGACCAGCTCGTGCTTGGACTATAACTCCCGCCTTCTTGCTCACGAATTACTTCGGTTAAACGGATTTGCAAAATTGATTCAAGAACTCGCAATGCGCGCGCTTCTTTGCCGTCACCATAATCTCGCATTGGCCAAAAAATTAGCCCCAATGCTTGATCCGCGCGCCCTTCATGGCTCAAGGTCGTTGTACCGCGCCCCTCAGGGAAGCGAATTTGCCGTTCTTGTGTCCTTGCATTGGGTGAGGTTGGTCTTGGCGGGAGTGCAGCGAATGTATTTGAGACCATTGCTACAGCTTGCTCCACTGTTACATCGCCGACAATGATAATTTCCAAAGCGCCGTTTTTGCGCGCATCATCGAGAATTGCTTTGGCATCGTCAAACCTCAAAGCATCAAATTGTGCCTCGGTCGGGAAGCCGAATCTTGGGTCGCCAGATTTTAAGATTGCATCACCTTGAGTGGCCCAAACGGCGCCAGTGGTGCTTTTAATTTGCCGATAAATAGTGTCTTTGACTGCCATAAATCTAGCAAAACCATCGGGCCGCCAAGCAGGATCCGTCAAATACGCTGCAAAAATTTGAAGCTGCAATTGCAAATCTTGCTTCGTGGTGGCGGCGCTAAATTCAAACGCATCTTCACCAACACCAAAGCCAGTTCCAACACTGTGGCCGGACAAAGTGCGAGTGAGTGCATCAACATCATAACGCCCAAGGCCGCCTGCAATAAACGACGCATTGATTGCGTGCTCCAAACCAACTTTACTTGCAGGAATAGCGAGTTTGCCGTCACCAAAACGCACTGCCACACGAATGCGGCCCGCTTCATAATCCGAAGGGCGAACCACGAGCCTTGTGCCATTGGCAAAGCGAATATAGCTTATGCCGATGTCTGCAATATTTTGGCGCGAATGACTCAAGGCGGTTTTGCCGAAATTAGTGTAATCCCAAGCACGGGTTGCTTCACGCACAGGTGCTTCGGGTTGCTGTTGCCGTATTTGGTTCCAAGCAGTGCGAATGCTCTGTTCGCCGCCTTGAATGGGCGCGCTTGAAGTTACGAACAAGTGGGGCAAATTCGTGCCCCAAATTTCACGTAATTCCTTTAAGGCGTCGTGCGAATTAAGGCTTGGGGTCACTTGGTTTAGCCATGCCAAATCATCTTCGTCTGAAGTATAAACGCTATCGCCGTCAAATGCTTCAACGAGGCCGTTTACTATTGAGGTTGAGCGCCTGGCATTTTTTTGTGCAACTGCCCGCACATAGTTTTCACGGGTTCTCGCAACCGCCGCCGAAAATTCCTCGGCGGTAAAGCCGAATGCGAGTGCGCGGCGTAGCTCTAAATCCGCGATTTCAAGCGATTGCTTCCAAGTATCAATAGTTTTTGCGTTGACTTCTAAGGTAGCAGCAGCCGCTGATTTCGCCATCGTGCTATCGCCCATGCTTGCGCCAGTCATTGGTGAGCCATCGCGCCTTGCGATACGCTCTAACCTTTCATTGACAATTGAATTGGCAATGTCGCGCAACAAAAACTTGCGCCTTGTCGCCGAATTGTCAGGGTAATTGACAAACGGCCTAGGCACGGAAAAAGTAATTTGTGTCGGTAATTGCGGCTCGAGCTGTAAGTGAATTTCACCAGCTTGTGGCGTTGCCACTCCCAATTCAGGATCTTGCGCTGGTGCGTCAACGGCGGCCCAATCGGCAAAGCGAGCCGTCAAAATTCGTTCCGCTTCTTCGACTTCAATATCGCCTACTACCGCAATGAAAGTGCGGCTTGGCGTATAAGTCGCGTGATAAATTTCTAAAAATCTTTCACGTGGCGCAGTGCGCACTACATCCATCAAACCGATTGGAAGTCTTTGTGACATGCGCAGGCCCGAATAAACTTCGCTTAAATAATTACGAAAAACCCGATAATTTGGATTTTCGCGCGCGCGTTCTTCGCCCTGAATTACACCACGTTCACGCTCAATTGCTTCGGGTGAGAGGGTCAAATTACTGGCGGTTTCGCGCATTAACATTAGGCCCAAATCCAATTTTTCGGATTTTGGCATATCCAATTGGTAAACCACTTCATCAAAACTTGTGTAAGCATTGGTATCAGCGCCAAAAGCCAGGCCTTCGCGGGTCAAAATTCGGTCAAATTCATTTTCGGGAACATTGGTAGAGCCATTAAATGCCATATGTTCAAGGAAATGCATCAAACCGCGTTGGTTTTCAGCCTCGTTCAGTGCGCCCGCGCCAATACGCATTCGTATGGAAACTTCATTTTTGGGAGTAGGCCATTTTTGAATTGCATAGCGCACACCATTGGGCAATGTGCCATATTTAACCGAAGCGTCTGCTTTAAATTCAGAATATCTATCTTGCGGAAAATTGGGGAGTGGCGCAATCTGCGCCACCACCGCAGTTGATAAACATATAATTGGCACGAGTAAGGCAAGGTGGAAGCGTTTCATAATTTTTCCTTTTTTGAATTAGATATTTTGAGATAAAGTCTAAATTGCGGCATCAAGCCGTGTCGCTGAATATTTCTTCGATACTGGTTTCAAATGTTTTTGCAATTTTGAACGCGAGCGGGAGTGATGGGTCATATTTTCCAGTTTCAATGGCATTGATTGTTTGCCGCGAGACGCCGAGCGATTCTGCGAGGTCAGCTTGTGACCAATTTTTATAAGCACGCAGAATTTTGAGGTTATTTTTCATTTTCGGATTTCGCTATCGATATTTCAGCCAGATAATAAATCGCCCAGCCCAAAATGAAATATTCATAAAAAATATTGTGAAGATGAAAGCTTGCATGAATGCTTGTTGCGGAGTTTTATCTACTGTGAGCCATGTCAATGCATCTGGAGTAAAAAACAAATAAATATAAAAGCACGAAATCAAAACTGTGGCGGCATTGAAACTCCAAAATCCAGCATCAAATTGCTTTTTTTGTTGAAGTTCGTCAAAGGCGCGCGGTGCGTATTTATTTTTGGTTTGTTTGAAAAAAGTATTTGGCATCACTCACGCCTCCAATTTCGTTTTAAGTAATCTCGATTTTGCCATTAGAAACCAAATCAAACCGACACTTGGTACAATCTCGATATTGGCGGGTAGCACGCTTGGAAAAAAGTCGTGGACAATTTGAACCGACATAATGACTAAAAATCCTGAAATTACTGCGTTTGAAATTGCTTGTTCGTTGATTTTACGTTGGTATTCGTCAACTTCGTTGCGGGTCTTAAAGCCCCAATAAAAGGCCAAAATAATCGGCGCAACAACAATAAGGGTAGCAATAATCTTGTGCCACAAACGCGGTTCCGCGCTAGTGAAAGTCGGCACGTCACGCAATATTTGTGAAGCGAAAAGGCTAAGTATAAAAAGCAAGATTGAGAGAATAATTTTCATGTCAACAATTCCTTTAACTGAATTAAATTTGCGCGCTTTAGCGCCGTTGCCGCCGCCATATTCCCCAGTGAATCACATAGCCAAACCCCATAAAGGTCATGACGTTCATAAGGCCGAATTCAAACCCAAAATTTTGAATATCTGAAATATGGTATATTTCACCAAGCTTCATCAAAATCGCGCCATCGAAAAATAAGTTCAATGCCGTTATTAATATAGCCACTGACATACCAATGCTTCCACCCCAAAACCAAGCGGTTTTATGTGCGTCGCGCGCAGCCTCGTCGATTTGCTTCCACCACGAAATACTCAATGGGATTGAAACCAAGATAACACCAAGCGTTATCAATAAATAAGCGCCTAGCGCTTGTTTGATACTTGTTGTTCCCCGCATCAGGCCGATAACGCCAAAGGTGCTAAGCGCTACCATTCCCGCGAGGTATAAAAAATATGATTTCTTAATCGTAGCAAGTTTCAAGGCAACCTCCGTCAATTTGACAAGGGAGCTTTACATGGCAGCTATTTTGATGTCAAGCAACGTTTACACTTAGTTTAGCTTGCTTTACTTTATGCTGCATCAAACTCAGCGACAAAATGGCCTTTGCCGACTTCCAGCAATTGCGGGCGATATTGTGCGCCGTCACCTTCAACAAGTTTGGATTTCATAAACCGCAATTGCGCGCGGCTATCCATTGGCGAGGGTAAATCGCCTTCGAGCCTTACTCTTGGCCGCGCTTTTTCGATAATTGGATCTGGAATTGGCGCGGCGGAAATAAGCGCTTTGGTATAGGGGTGGCGTGCATCATTATAAATACTGTCTCTATCGGCAATTTCCACAACTCGCCCTAAATACATAACCATAATGCGGTGTGAAACTTCGCGCACAACCGCCAAATCATGCGATATAAATAACATTCCAAGCTTAAATTCGCGCTGTAAATCGAGCAACAAATCGATAATTTGCGCGCGAATAGAAACATCAAGTGCCGAAACTGCTTCATCGCACACCACGAATTTCGGCCGCAAGATCATGGCGCGCGCAATGCCAACACGCTGGTTTTGACCACCCGAAAATTCGTGGGGATAGCGGTTAATCCATTCGGGATTAAGGCCCACTCTTTGCATAATTTCGCGCACCATATTTTCACGCTCGCTGGCTGAAATATCGGGCCGATGCACTAATAATGGCTCGGCAATTGAAGTGCCAATTGTCATACGCGGATCAAGGCTGGCTAATGGGTCTTGAAAAACAATGGTCAAATCTTTGCGACTCTCGCGCAATTCCCTGGCGAGTTTACCGCTTACATCGCGCCCAAGCCATGTAATCGCGCCGCTGTCATGCGGGACATTGGATTGAGGAATTAATTTCAAAACTGCGCGCGCCAATGTTGATTTGCCACACCCAGATTCGCCAACCACGCCCAATGTTTCGCCAGCGCGAACCACAACATCAACCCCATCAACCGCCTTTAATGGCAGTTTTTTGGGGAAAAAACCGCCACCAATTGTGACTGGGAAATGGATTTTTATATCTTTGGCTTCAATTATTATCGGCTCACTTTTGCTCGGCGCTTCTGCCAATGCAACACCAAGTCTTTGCGGCCTATCAAGGCGCGGAACTGCCGCCAAAAGTTTTTGGGTATAAGCATTTTGCGGGCGCGCGAAAATGTCATTAACGTCGCCACCTTCAACATATTCGCCTTGGTTCATAACTTGGACTTTATCGGCCAAACGCGCGACAACGCCCATATCATGGGTAACAAGCGCGATGGCTGCGCCCAAATCTTGGCGCAATTCTTCCATCAATTCTAGCACTTGGGCTTGAACCGTAACGTCCAGCGCCGTGGTTGGTTCATCGGCAATCAGCAATTTTGGTTCGCACAACATCGCAATGGCAATCATCACCCTTTGCCGCATTCCGCCCGAAAGTTCGTGGGGATATTGGGTTAAGCGCCTTGCGGCTTCTGGAATACGGACCCGCTCAAGCCACTCAATACAACGCTTAGTCGCGGCTTCGCCAGCAATGCCCATGTGAAGTGACAATACTTCGCCCATCTGCTCGCCAATGCGCATATGCGGGGTAAGTGAGGTGAGGGGATCTTGGAAAATCATGGTCATTTGTTTGCCGCGGATTTTGTTAAGCTCGGCACCTTTAAGGCCCAATAATTCGGTGCCCAGGAATTTTATCGAGCCGCGCGCAATGCCATTTTTTGCCAAAAGCCCCATAGCCGCCATGAAAGTCTGCGACTTACCCGAACCAGATTCACCAACCACCGCCACGCATTCACCGGCATTTATCTCAAGATTGATACCGCGCACTGCATTTACGATACCGTCGGGGGTTGTGAAATCAATGTTCAAGTCACGAATAGAAAGGATGCTTTTGCTCAAAATATTTTCTCCACTGGACTTGCCAAACCATAAACAAACTTAGCTGATTAATTCTGAATCACAACTGAGTTTAGGTTCAATATAGCTGAAATTTGCTCGCGCCAGCAGATCACAACTTATTTTGCCTATTTTCAATTAAATCTTCAACCACGCTTGGATCAGCGAGCGTCGAAGTATCGCCCAAACTTCCAAAATCATCTTCAGCGATTTTGCGCAAAATTCGCCGCATGATTTTGCCAGAGCGGGTTTTGGGCAGGCCCGGTGCAAATTGAATTTTATCGGGGCTGGCAATCGGGCCAATTTGTTCGCGCACATGGGCGACCAAGATCTTGCGCAATTCTTCGTTGGCAACTTCACCAAGTTTCAAAGTAACATAGGCATAAATGCCTTGCCCCTTTATTTCATGCGGATAACCAACTACCGCAGCTTCGGCAACTTTATCATGCGCGACAAGTGCGGATTCAACCTCGGCGGTTCCCATGCGATGACCCGATACATTGATAACATCGTCAACGCGGCCAGTTATCCAATAATAACCGTCTTCATCGCGCCGTGCGCCATCGCCAGTGAAATAATAGCCCTTATAGGTGGTGAAATAAGTCTCGAAAAAGCGCTTATGGTCATTGTAAACAGAGCGCATTTGCCCAGGCCAAGAATCGGTCAAAACCAAATTTCCAGAAGCTGCACCCTCCAAAATATTGCCTTCCGAGTCAACTAATGCGGGTTTTACGCCAAAAAATGGCAAGGTCGCTGAACCCGGTTTGGTGGCAATTGCACCCGGAAGCGGCGATATTAAAATGCCGCCAGTTTCGGTTTGCCACCAAGTATCGACGATCGGACAGCGGCCATCACCGACAATATTGTAATACCATTCCCATGCGCCGGGGTTTATTGGCTCGCCCACCGTGCCCAAAAGCCGCAATGATTTGCGCGAAGTAGCGCTG
>ERZ1292633.4141-Hain-H41-02um-R1-4141-length-13600-cov-8_pt1 | contig 13600 bp, 9 predicted proteins | sample MGYA00564406_ERZ1292633 | MGnify/ENA primary metagenome ERZ1292633 (study PRJEB36523, sample SAMEA6512639) | groundwater metagenome | collected 2019-01-08 | study: AquaDiva: Metagenomics assemblies of 32 groundwater samples
AGGCGATACTTGTCCTCGAGTGTTACGTTCGCAAGCATGCTGCCGTCCTCCTCCTGCTCGCATCAGAGCGCAAGCGCGCAGGCGTGCTGTTGTTTCCGACGCTGATGGAATCGCTTCCGCCCGGCGTTTCCGGAAATTGCAATCGTGCGGGCAGCAACGCCGCCCGCACCACCCGCTACATTTGCGTCAGTCCTTCACCAGGACCCACTTGCCGTTCTTGACGGTGAGCAGCACGCGGCCGCGATGGTCGAAGCCGGAATGGTCTTGCGCTGTCATGCTGACGACGCCCTGGGACATGGCCAGGTCCTTGGTTCCCTCCAGCGCGTCGCGCAACGCCATGCGGAACTCCTGCGTGCCCGGCTTGCCTTTCTTGACGGCTTCGGGGATGGCGTGTTGCAACAACAAGCCTGCGTCATAAATGCCGGCGCCGAAAATCGGCGGTCTGGCGCCGTACAGGCGCTCGTAGCCGGTGACGAATTCGAGCGCCACCTTTTTCGTGGGCACGCTGTCGGGAATCTGCTCGGGAACCAGCAGCAGGGGGCCGACCACCAGCGCGCCTTCGACCTTCTTGCCGCCGATTTGGATGAAGGCGCCGGAGGCGGATCCGTGGGTGTGATAAATTGCTCCTTTGTATCCGGCATCAACGAGCTGTATATGCGGCAGTGCGGCGCCGGCAGCGACGCCGGCGACGAGAACCGCGTCCGGCTTCGCCGCAATGAGCTTCAACACCTGACCGGTGACGCTGGTGTCCTGGCGGCTGTAGCGTTCGTTGGCGGTGATCTGCATGCCGGCCTTTTGCGCCATCGGCGCGAAGGTCTTGTACCAGTTCTCGCCGTAGGGGTCGTTGTAGCCGATAAAGCCGATGGTCTTGACCCCGCGCTTCATCATCGCAGCGACAAGGCCGTCACTGATCACATCATCGTTGGGGTGGGTCTTGTACACCCAGCGCTTCTTGTCGTCCATCGGCAGCACGACGGCTGAGGTTCCAACCGGCGCCAGCATCGGAGTTTGCGCCTCGGCCATGACCTGGAGCACGCCCATTGCGTTGGGCGAACCGGAGGGGCCGATCAGGGCATCTATTTTGTATTCGGTAAGCAGCTTCTTCGCCAGCGTCACGCTCTGCGTCGAGTCGCTGGCGTCATCGAAAGCAATGTACTCGATGGTGGTATCGCCGATCTTCTTGGGCAGCATTGCGACGGTGTTCTTCTGCGGGATGCCGACGAAGGCGGTCGGGCCGGTCGCCGAGGTAATGACGCCGATTTTTACCTGTGCCTGAGCCGAAAGCGATGCTGCCAGCGCCAGCGCCGACAGGGTTCCGATAACTCCTCTGATCTTCATTTTCTCTCCTCCTTGGTGGATGAAATTTCGAGCTCGTTTCAATATGAGGGGATCAAGGTGGGAAAGGAAGGGTCCCACCCCTTCCTCGGCCCCTCATGCTCCCCTAAATCAGGGGCCATTTCGGTAATTCTGAAATGGACTCTTTGGTTGCCGAAAGCTACATTACGAATCCGCCGCTGGCCAGCACGACCTCGCCGCTGATGTAATCCGATTCGGGGATGCACATCAGGTACACCGCCCCCGCCGCCTCCTCTGGCGTGCCGCCGCGGCCGAGCGGGATCATCCGGTTCATGAACTCGATGAACTCCGGCTGTATGCCCATTTTCACTTCGCGTTCCCCGATTTTCGCCACGGCTGCGCCCGAACCGACAGGCTGGGTCATGCGCGTCTGGATCAGCCCGAACGCGACGCAGTTGACGTTCACCCTGTAGCGGCCCCATTCCTTGGCCATGGTCTTGGTCATGCCGACAATGGCGGCCTTTCCGGCAGAATAGCCCATCTGGCCGGCGTTGCCGTACATGCCCGCGATGGAAGAGATGTTCACCACTTTGCGGTTGACGCCGCGGCCTTCGTCCTTTTCCTTCTTCGCCGCGTTGCGGATGAAGTCGGAAGCGGCGCGCAGGATGCGGAAGGGCGCGGTGGCGTGCACATCGAGCATGGCGTACCACTGCTCGTCGGTCATTTTCTGGATGACGCCATCCCAGGCGTAGCCGGCATTGTTGACGATAATGTCGATGCCGCCGAACGCATCCAGCGCGGCCTTGACGATACGCGCGCCGAAATCCGGCGTCGTCACGTCGCCGAGGCAGCTGATGGCGTCGCTGCCGAGGGCCCGTATCTTGGCGATGGTCTCCTCCGCCGGGCCGGCGTCAAGATCGTTGACCACCACCTTGGCGCCTTCGCTTGCAAGCTTTTGCGCGATGGCCTGGCCGATGCCGCGGCCCGAGCCGGTGACAATCGCGATCTTCCCTTCGAGTTTCTTCATTTCCTTTCCTCACAAGAAAATCAATACCCCAATAAGCTAGGAACGCCAGTATAGACCGAGTCTGCGTACGCCCGTTTTCGACCTCGATGATCGACCAAGCGAACACGTTGAGCACGAAATCGTAGCGCTCGCCTTGCGCGCACTCTTGTCGGTCTGGTTGACGCATCCCCCAGTCTAATGCACTTCGAGTTTCACCCCGGTAAGCTCAATGATTTTCCGGTAGCGCTCGATGTCCTTGCGCACCCAATCCTCGAGTTGCTCCGGCGTGCCCGGGTGCGCATCCACACCGACCCCCGCGAGCCGCTCGATCACCGCGGGGGTCTTGAGCGCGGCGACGATCGCGCGGTTCAGCTTGAGCACCGTCTCGCGCGGCGTACCCGCCGGCGCGAGTACGCCGTACCAGTTCAACAGCACGAACTCGGGATAACCCGATTCGGCGAAGGTCGGCACCTCGGGTGCGACGCTCGCGCGCTTCGGGCCGGTCACTGCCAGCGCGGTGAGCTTGCCGGCGCGCGCCTGGCGGATGCCGTTGGCAGCGACGATGAACATCAGTTTCACCTGCCCACCGAGCAGGTCCGCCAGGGCAGGGCCCCCGCCCTTGTACGGCACGTCGAGGATGTCGAGTGCCGCCATGCTCTTCCACCATTCGAAACCGAGATAGTGCGGGCTCGAGGTGCCGAGCGAGGCGAAGCTGAGAGCACCTGGCGCTCGTTTCGCCGCCGCCGCGAGTTCCGCCAGCGTCTTCAAGGACACCGAGGGGTGCGCAACCAGCATCAGAGGCGAGGTCGAAACCTGCGCTACGAACGCGAAATCCTTGAGCGAGTCGTATGGCAGCCGTAGCCCGGACGCTGCGTTGATGGAATGAAAATCGGTAGTCAGCAGAAGCGTGTGCCCGTCGGGCGCGGAGCGTGCGACCGCCTCGGTGGCAATTACCGAATTGCCACCCGGGCGGTTGTCGACCACCACCGCTTGGCCAAACTCGCGGCCGAGGTGTTCGGCGAGCGCGCGCGCTGCGACATCGGTGCCGCCGCCCGGCGGAAACGGTACCACGATCCTGAGCGGCCTGGACGGAAATCCCTGTGCCAGCGCAACGCCCGATACGAACGCCAGTAACACGAATGTGCATCTCATCAGCTTTCGTTTCATGCGATTATCTCCTGTCTTCCTGTCAAGAATTTGCGGCGCGCGCCTTGAGAGCACGCTTGTCGGTCTTGTTGACCGAGGTCTTGGGCAAGGCGTCGAGCAGCTCGAGACGCGCTGGTACCTTGTATTTCGCCAGATTGTCGCGGCAATGCGCGAGCAGTTCGTCCACGCCGGCGTGCGCGCCCGGCCGCAGCGCCACATAGGCGGCCACGACTTCCCCGCGATACGCGTCGCCCGCGCCAACGGCGGCCGCGTCGATCACGTCCGGGTGCAGGAACAATACCTCCTCGATTTCGCGCGGATAGACGTTGTAGCCGCCGACGATCACCATGTCCTTCTTGCGATCGCGGATGAACAGGTAGCCGTCGGGATCGAGCTCGCCGATGTCGCCGGTATAGAGCCAGCCCTCGCGCAACGTTTCCGCCGTCTCCACGGGCAGATTGCGGTAGCCTTGCATGATCTGGGGTCCGCGCGCACGGATCTCGCCGCGCTCACCTTGCGCCAGCACGCGGCGGCCGGTTTCCGGATCGACGATCTGGATCTCGGTGAGCGGCACCGGAACGCCCACCGAACCGGGCTTTACCGGGCCATCGACCGGATTGAACGACAGCACCGGCCCCGCTTCGGTCTGCCCGTAACCTTCGAACACCGGTGCGCCCACCGCATCGCGCCAGCGGCCGAGCGTCTGCGCAGACAGCGGCGCCGCGCCGGAGTAGCAGATTCGGACCGTGCGCCAATCGGTGCGCAGGAAATCCGGGTGGGCCATCAGGCCGACGAACACGGTGGGGCTGCCCGGAAACACGCTGATGCGTTCGCGCGGCACGCTTGCGAGCACGTCCTGCGGCACGTAGCGCGGCAGGATCACCAGCGTGCCAACGCAATAGGCGGCGAGAAACAGCCCCATCGCCATGCCGTAGGCGTGCGAGATCGGCATCATGCATAGAATGCGCTCGCCCGCGCGGCTGGGTAGGAGCCCTTCGCGTTGCGAGACGTTGATCGCGATCGAGCGATGTGTGAGGTTCACACCCTTCGGTTTGCCGGTCGTGCCGCCGGTATATTGCAACAACGCGAGCGCGCCGGCCTCGGGTAGATCCGGCAGCGCCGCAGTCCCGGCGCGCCAGGCTTCGAGCCGCGCGGTTCCAGGCCCGACGACGATGCAATGCCGGACGCCGGCGTTTCGCGCCACCGGCTCGATCGTGTGCGCAAACGCTTGGTGCAGCACCAGTATCACCGGGGCCGCGTCGCGCAGGATGAAATCCAGCTCGCGCGGCGTGTACAGCGGATTGAGCGGCACATGCTGCGCGCCGGCCGCGAGTGCGCCGAATGCGGCGACACAGGACTCGATCGAATTATCGAGCAGGGTGGCGACGCGTTCACCCCGCGCGCCGAGAGCCTGCAATTCGCGCGCGAAACCGCAGACGCAGGCGAAGTACTCGGCGTAACTCAAGCGCTGGTTCTGACACACAAGCGCTTCGGCGTTCGCATCGCGCGCGGCCGCGTCCGCCAGCATGTGAACGACCGTGGCGTGCGCGCGTGGCAGATCGGGTGCGCTCATTGTTCGCCTGCGCTGGCGGCCGCGCCCGGCAGAAAAAACGGCCGGAAGCCGATCGCCCAGAGCACCCTGGTCATCGGTCTTGCGCCTTGCCGGAAAAGCCGAGGTAAGTCTCGATCACGCGCGGACTGGCTGCCAGATCCGCGGCCGAACCCGCGATCACGGTTTCACCGGCTTCAAGCACGTAGCCATAGTCGGCGACCTGCAGCGCGGCGCGCGCGTTCTGCTCCACCAGGAGAATCGAGACGCCGGTCCTTTTCAGGTCGGCGATTATGCGGAAAACGTCGCGCACGATCTTCGGTGCGAGCCCGAGGCTCGGCTCGTCGAGCAGCAGCAGGCGCGGCTTCGCCATCAGCGCGCGGCCGAGTGCCAGCATCTGGCGTTCGCCGCCGGAGAGCGTGGCCGCGAACTGAGCACGGCGCTCATCCAGCCGTGGGAAGCGCGCGTAGATCGCGACAAGGTCGGACTTTATGTTGGCGTCGCCGCGGCGAAAACGCTGGAATGCGCCGAGCCGCAGATTGTCCTCGACCGTCATTTCACCGAACAACTCGCGCCGCTCCGGCACCAGGCACAAGCCGCGCGCAACCCGCGCTTCGGTGCGCATGCCCGCGAGATCGGTGCCCGCGTAGTGCGCTGTTCCCGACGAAGGCAGCAAGCCCATTATTGCCCCTAGCAGGGTGCTCTTACCGGCGCCGTTGGGACCGATCACGGTGACGATGGTGCCTTCCTCGACCCTCAAGTCCGCGCGATGCAGAGCTTCAACCTTGCCGTAGAGAACCCTGAGGCCACGCACCTCGAGCACGGCGCTCATTCGATGCCCCCGAGATAGGCTTCGAGCACGGCCGGGTTAGCCTGGATCTCCCGCGGCAGCCCTTGCGCGAGCTTTTCGCCGAAGTCCATGACCACCAGGCGGTCGACCAAGCCCATCACGAATTGCATGTCGTGCTCGACCAGGAGAATACTCATGCCTTCGGCGCGCAATTGGCGCAGCAGTTGCGCAAGCGCCTGCTTTTCGGCATAGCGCAGCCCGGCGGCGGGTTCGTCCAGCAACAGGAGAATCGGGTCGGCGCACAGCGCGCGGGCGATTTCGACGATGCGCTGCTGGCCGAGCGGCAAGCTGCCCGCCGCCGCGTAAAGATGGTCCCCCAGGCCGACGCGATCGATCTCCCTCGTCGCCTCGGAGAGCAGTTGCGCTTCTTCTTTGCGCTCGCGGTGCAGCATCGCCGCCACTGTGCCATGACGGCCGCGCAGGTGCGCGCCCAGGGCCACGTTTTCCAGCACCGACATGGCAGCGATCAAGTTGACGAGTTGAAACGTGCGGCCGATTCCCCTGCGCGCGATTTCCCCGGGCCGCAGGCGGTCGATGCGCTCGTCACGAAACATGATCTCCCCGCCATCGGAACGAAGCACGCCGGTGATCAGATTGAACATCGTGCTCTTGCCCGCGCCGTTGGGGCCGATCAGACCGAGGATCTCGCCGCTGTTCATCGCGAAGGAAAGATCGTGGACCGCGACGAGCCCGCCGAAGCGCTTCTCGGCCGAGCGCACCTCGAGCAGCAATTCGCCCGGATTCGGCTGCTCGCGCCGCTCGAGTGCGGGCATGGCGGGAGGCCGCGGTCGGGTTTTGCCCGAGCGCAGCAGGCGGGCGAAGAACGGCATCAGGCCGTCGGGCGTGCGGTGCAGGAGCAGCATCATCAACAGCCCGAACGCGACGATCTCGTAGTTGCCCGTCTGATGGAACAGCTCGGGCAGGAGATCCTTGAGCCATTCGTTGAGGACGGTCAGCAGCGATGCGCCGATCACCGCGCCCCAGACGTGGCTCGCGCCGCCGATCACCGCCATGAACAGGTAATCGATGCCGGCGTTGACATCGAACGCATGCGGGCTGACGAAACGCAGATAGTGCGCGTAGAGCCAGCCGGAAAAGCCGGCAAGAAGGGCGGCGTAGAAAAACACGATGAACTTGAGCGCGGCAGTGTCCACGCCGAAGCTCTCGGCCATGACGCTGCGAAAACGCAGCGCGCGGATGGCGCGGCCCGAGCGCGAGTCGAGCAGATTGCGCGCCGCGAGCAGCGCGGCGATAGTAAATATCCAGTTCAGGTAATAGGACTTGGCGCCGGTATCGATTTTGAGACCGAACACCGAAACCGCCGGGATGTTGTCGATGCCGGTGAACTGGCCGAGGATCTGAAGATTGCCGAATACGTAGTAAAGGCTGATGCCCCAGGCAATCGTGCTCAGCGCAAGATAATGGCCCGACAAGCGGAGCGAGATCACGCCGAGTATCAGCCCGGCGAGCGCCGTGACGGCAAGAGCGGCGAGCAGCGCGATCCAGGGCGAGACCCCGTACATGGTGGTCAGCACCGCGCTGGTGTAGGCGGCGAGCCCGGTGAAGGCCTGTTGCCCGAAGGACATCAGGCCGACCACGCCGGTGAGGAGCACGAGCCCCAGGCTCACCAGCGTGGCGAGCGCAATGTAGTTCATCAGCGTGATATAGAACGGAAACTTCGCCAGCAGCAGCGGCGCGGTCGCGATAAACACGAGAAACACGGCCAGAGCCGCGCGCGCACCCATCACTCCTCCTCTTTTTCCTCGACCTGGCGCGAGGTGAGCGAGCGCCAGATCAGCACCGGAATGATGATGGTGAAAACGATGGCTTCTTTCAGGTTGCTCGCCCAGAACGAGGAAAACGACTCGAGCAGCCCGACGACGACCGCGCCGAGGACGGCGAGCGGGTAGCTCGCCATGCCGCCGAGTATCGCGCCGACGAAGCCCTTCAGGCCGATGAGAAAGCCGGTGTCGTAATAGATCGTGGTGATCGGCGAAATCAGGATGCCGGAAACCGCGCCGATGAATGCCGCCAGCAGGAAACTCAGGCTGCCGGAAAGCTCGGTCGGAATGCCGACGAGCCGTGCGCCGATGCTGTTGATCGCGGTTGCGCGCAAGGCCTTGCCCCAGATCGTGTGCTCGAAGAATGCCCACAGACCGACCATCAGCACCAGGCTCGCGAACACCACCCACAGGCTCTGCGCCGTGATGTTGAGCACACCCCACTGGAATTGTGCGTCGGAAAACGCGCTCGAGCGCAGCCCTTCGCCGCCGAAGAATACCAGCCCGAGCCCGGTGAGGACATAGTGCGCGGCCATCGAGATGATGAATAGCACCAGCACTGAAGCGTTGGCGAGCGGCTGGTAGGCGATGCGATACAGAATCGGCCCGAGCGGCACGACCAGCCCCATAACGATCAGCACCTGCAGCCAAAGGTCGGGTTTTCGCGGGGCCGCCCACCAGGCGATCGCCGCCATTGCCGCGGGCAGCAGGACGTAGACGGCGACAATGCGCGGCAACCGGCCGAGCGCCTTTTCGCGCACGGCGAGAATGATGTCGAACACGGCGGCAACCACGCCGCCGCCCACCAGCACAAAGACGGTGCCGGGGAGCCTGCCGTCCTGCAGCAGGGCGAGCGACAAGGCGGCGTAGGAGATGAACTCGCCCTGGGGAATGAAAATGATGCGCGTGACGGCGAATACCAGCAGCAGGCCGAGCGCGAGCAGTCCGTAGATCGCGCCATTGGTAATGCCGTCCTGGACCAGCCAGAGGACGATGTCGGAATTCATCGGGCCCGATTACGCCGGCCCGGGCAAGCGAGCAAGGGCAGAAAGGAGTTCAATGGTATCACCGGTTCGCCGGACGCATTGCAATGCGTCCGGCGAAATGAAAACGCTTCGGAGGGAATTCCCCGTTGTCTGTTTCTGTTCTGAACGCGGCCGGAACTATTTCAACAGGCGCCAGGCTCCATTTTCCACTTTGACCAGCACGCGCGCACGCTCGTCCAGTCCGTTATGGTTCGACGGGCTCATGTTGTACACACCATGCGAACCGACGATGTTCTTCACGTTTTCGAGCGAGGCGCGCAGCGCGTCGCGAAACTCGGGTGTACCCGGCTTCGCTTTCTTGAGGGCGGCGGGCACTGCGGCATCGAGCAGCAGATAGCCATCGTAGCTGTACCCGGCAAAGGCATTGCGCGCTCCCGCGCCGAAGGCGGCCTCGTAGCGCTTGGTGAAATCGAGCGACACCGCCTTAGTCGGATAATTGGCGGGAAGCTCCTCGGGGACGATCAGCGGCCCGGTCACGGCGATCGCACCTTCGACATTTTTTCCGCCGACCTTGATGAATTCGGCGTTGACCGTTCCGTGGTTATGGTAGATCTGTCCCTTGTAGCCGCGCTCGACCAGGGCGATATGCGGCAGCGCGCCGCCGGTTCCCGATCCACCGACGACTACCGCATCCGGGTTTGCCGCCATGATCTTGAGCACCTGACCGGTGACGCTGGTATCGGCGCGCGCGTAGCGCTCGTTGGTGAGTATCTTGTAGCCGGCCGAGGCCGCATGGGACTCGAGCGCTTTGAGCACGAGGTCTCCCCAGGTGTCGGAGAATCCGATATAGCCGACCGTCTTGATCCCGTGCGCCTTCATGTGCTCGGCGATCGCGCCCATCATCAGTTCCGTCGGTTGCGGCACGACGAAGGTCCAGGCGGCCCGCTCCGGCGGCAGCGGTGGCACCGGCGTGAGCGCGATCATGGGAGTCTTGGCTTCGGCAGCCACCTGGATCATCTGCACCGCCGAAGGTACCCCGTTCGAACCCATGAGCGCATCCACCTTGTCTTCGGTGACGAGCTTGCGCGCGTTCTTGGCCGCATTGGTCGGGTTCGAGGCATCGTCGAGGATGATGTATTTCACCGGTTCTCCGCCCAGCGTCTTGGGCAGGAGCGTGAACGCGTTCTTGTAATGAATGCCGAGCGAGGCGCCCGGGCCAGTGGCGCCAAGCGACACGCCGATGGTGACTTCCGCACTTGCGACGCTTGCCGCGAGGGCAGTCGCGAGTCCGAGCACGGAGCAAAATCTGGTGTTCAGCATTTTCTTTTCCTCATCATGGTTGTTCGCGGATTGCCGCGACCGGACCCCGACGGCGAAAACCGTTTGCGGGTTATTAGCTCATACTATAACCTGGGATGCGGATTGTCCATAAGGATTGTCCATAAGGGTTGTCCACAAGGTCCGGCAGGAGCGATGTCAACGCCTGCTCGCGGGTGCCGGGGCACAGATGTCCGCCGAGGCACGCTGTGTGACGAACTGCTGCAGTTTCGATCGCAATTTCCGAAAACGCACATTCATGGCATTCAAGATCGGTATCGATGTCGGTGGCACATTCACCGATTTTCTGCTCATGGGTCCGAAGGGCCGGACCGCGGTGCACAAGGAGCTCTCGACCCCGGCGGATCCCTCGATTGCGGTGCTGACGGGACTTGTCACGCTTGCCGCGGGCGAGGGCCGGGAATTCGCCGGTTTCATTGAAGATATCGAAATCATCGTTCACGGCACCACGGTGACGACCAACGCGGTACTCACCGGCAACACGGCGCGAACCGGGTTGATCACCACGCGCGGCTTTCGCGACGCGCTGCAGATGCGGCGCGGCGTACGCGAGCGGATGTACGACAATCGCACCCATGCGCCCGAGGCGATCGTTCCGCGCCACCTGCGGCTGCCGGTGTCCGAGCGCGTCGATGCCGAAGGGACAATCGTGACGCCGCTTGTAACGGCCGACGTGGAGGCGGCGATCGAGCGTTTCCGTGCTGAAGACATCGAGGCGGTGGCGGTCTGTTTTCTGCATGCCCACGCCAACGGCAGGCACGAAGAGGCCGCCGCGCGGATGATCGCGGAGCGCATGCCGCAGGCCTACCTGTCGGTGTCATCGCGGGTGCTGCCGCAGGTGCGTTTCTACGAGCGCACCAGCACCACGGTGCTGAACGCCGGCGTCGGGCCGATCCTGGCGCGCTATCTCGATAGCCTGACGCGCAAGCTCTCCGAGGCCCGATTTGGCGGCATGCTGCTCATCATGCAGTCGAACGGAGGCGTCGCGGCGCCGGCGAGCGTCGCGCGGCTAGCCGCGATGACGCTGTTGTCGGGCCCCGCGGCGGCGCCGGCGGCCGGACTCGCCTGGATGGCGCCCCGCAGGGAAAAGAACTTCATCACCGTGGACATGGGTGGCACGAGCTTCGATGCCGCACTGGTGCGCGACGGCGAGCCCGCGGTAACCGTTTCCGCCAGCGTCAACGGCTACGCGCTTGCGCTGCCGAGCATGGAGATCAACACTATCGGCGCGGGCGGCGGCTCGGTCGCCTGGATCGACGACGGCGGCTTGCTGCACATGGGGCCGCAGAGCGCCGGGGCGGACCCCGGTCCGGCCTGCTACGGCAGTGGCGGGTCCGAGCCCACCTGCACCGACGCTGATCTGGTGCTTGGGTACCTGTCCGAGGAATACTTTGCCGGAGGGCGGATCCGGCTCGATGCGCAGGCGGCGCAGCGCGCGATCCGCGGGAAAATCGCCCGGCCGCTGGGATTGAGCGTGGTCGAGGCGGCATGCGGAATGTTTCACGTGATCAACGTCAACATGGCCGCGGCCATCCGCGAAATCTCGGTGCAGAAAGGCTACGACCCGCGCGAATTCCCGCTGATCTGCGCCGGCGGCGCCGGGCCCATCCATGGTGCCTATATCGCGCTCGAGCTTGGCATCGCCCGCGTCTGCGTGCCGCGAGAGTCCTCGATCTTCTGTGCTTCGGGCATGCTGCGCTCGGATCTGAAGCACGACTACGTGCGTAGCTTCGCGCGGGTGCTGGCGCCGGGCGGCGCGCAGGGTGCCCGGGTGCGCGCCGGGGTCCGGGCCGGGGTCCAGGCATTGGTGCGCGAAATGCAAACCGAGGCGCGCGCGGCGCTGAAGGCGGACCGCATCCCACGCACGCGCCAGCGGCTGCGCTACGGCATGGATCTGCGCTACCTCGGCCAGTACCACGAAGTGACCATCGATGTCCCGGAACGGGTGCTCGTCCGATCGGACTGGGCGAGGGTGGCAGAGCTATTCCACGCGCGCCACGACCATCTCTACGGATACGCATTGCGCGCCGAAGGCGCGCCGATCGAACTCCTCAATTTGCGCTTGACCGCGATTGGCGTCACCGTCAAGCCGGCGCTCAAGCGCCAGCCGCGCGCCGCGGCCGGCTGCGCTGCCGCGATCAAAGGAAGGCGTCCCGCGTATCTGCCCGAGCATAGGAGATTTCGCGACGTCCCGGTATATGATGGGGATCTTCTGCTCCACGGCAACCGCTTGAATGGCCCAGTGATCATCGAGAGCGTCAATACCAGTATTCTTGTTCCGACCGGGTTCGTCGCGGAGTACGACATGCTTGGCAGTTGCGTGCTGACGCTGAAGCGACCGAACAGCGGGCAATACGCATGAAACCGAAAATCGATCCGATCCAGGTATCGGTGCTACAGCGGCGGCTGAAGTCGATCACCGAGGAGATGGGACTCACGCTGCTGCGCACGACGCGCTCGCCGATTCTGAATGAAGCGCGCGATTTTGTCACCGGCCTGTATGACGCCAGGGGCAGGATGCTGGAGCAGACCGAGTACATCCCGGTGCTCGCCTTCGCACTGCAACCGGCGTGCGAGAACGTGCTGCGCTTCTTCGGCGACGACATTCATCCGGGCGACGTGATCCTGCACAATGACGTTTTCAGCGGCGGCAACCAGAACAACGACGTCGCGGTGTTCAAGCCGATTTTCGACGGCAGCACGCTCGTCGCGTGGGCTGCCTGCAAGGGGCACCAGGCCGACATCGGAGGCGCCGTCGCCGGAGGGTACAACCCCGAGGCGCGCGAGGTCTGGCAGGAGGCTTTGCGCATTCCCGCGATCAAGGTGGTTGAGCGCGGCAAACTGCGGCGCGACGTCTGGAACTTGATTTTCGCCAATATCCGGCTGAAGATCGTCGAGGAAGACATCAAGGCGCAGATCGGCGGTTGCACCGTCGGCGAGCGCGGCTTCAAGGGACTGCTGGATCGTTTCGGGCGTCGCCGCCTGGAGCGTCTGCTCGAGGAACTGTTCGACAGCACCGAAAAAAGTGTGCGCAAGGAAATTGCGGCCATACCCGATGGCATCTACCGCGGCGAATCCCACGTCTTCTACGACGGAGTCACCGACGGCACGAAGATGAAGATCAATCTCGTGGTGACCGTCCGGGGCGAGCAGGTGACTTTCGATTTTTCCGGCTCCTCGCCGCAGACCCCGGGCTTCGTCAATGCGCCGTATTCGGCCACCGCCTCGGCGCTGCTGCTCACGTTCCTGATGCTGATCAAGCCGGACATTCCGCACAACGCCGGCATGTTGCGGCCGATACACATCGTCAATCCCGAAGGCTCGTTTCTCAACGCGCGTTTCCCCGCTGCGACCACGTTCGGAAACTCGATCACCGGCCCGACCTCCGATGCGATCTTCCGCGCCTTCTCGCAGGCCTTGCCGAAAATGGTAACGGCGGGGTGGAACCGGTTCCTCGGCTTCGCCGTGTCCGGGCGCGACCCGCGGCACGACCGCCCCTATGTCGACATCCTATTTCTCTCGCTCAAAGGCGGGTCGGGTGGAACCTGGATGGCCGACGGTTACGACCACATCGGGCTGATCAACTGCGCCGGCGGCATCCTGGCGCAGGATTACGAGATGTTCGAGATCCACGACCCGCATTTCCTG
>ERZ1292633.4145-Hain-H41-02um-R1-4145-length-13592-cov-7_pt1 | contig 13592 bp, 9 predicted proteins | sample MGYA00564406_ERZ1292633 | MGnify/ENA primary metagenome ERZ1292633 (study PRJEB36523, sample SAMEA6512639) | groundwater metagenome | collected 2019-01-08 | study: AquaDiva: Metagenomics assemblies of 32 groundwater samples
TAGGGGTGGAGAGAATACGGCGGATTTCGGGGTTTCCCGGAATACAATTCGGCTGGTTGAGTATACAGTTCTGGTCCGGAGCTTCCGAGGCCCTCGACCTATCAGATCGCGGTTGCGTGGCTTGACCTTCCCGCGCCCCACTCACAAACAGAGTAAGCCCCCCTACCGGTGTATACTGACATGGTTCTTCAAGTCTTGCCTAATCGACGCTCTTTGCTTCATGCCTCCGCCACGTGCAGCGACTGCTCGAGCGGGTGACTACGGCGACACCCGCTTTCGCCCTCTGCGTTTCTTGGCCACAACATGAAAGCCTCGTTTCCAGCAACGAAGATTTTCTGCCTCGAACCCGTGTTACTTCCCGTGCGGTCAGAAGGGTTCAAGCATCCGCCTTTTCAGCGATCGTCGAGAGCAATGTCTTCCTCCATGTCGGTGTCCCGAAGATATTGAAGGACGCTCGCCATGCGCTTCTGAGGAGGCGGTGCGGCAGCATCGGTCAGCGATATCGGCTGAACCTTGGCAGCGGCAGCTGCGGCCGCAAGGAGTCGTTGCCGGCCGAGACGCTGTCTGCGAGCATCTGCCACCCCGACAATCAAGCCCCAAACCACCGGCACGAGGAGCATGAGGGTCAACACGGCCTGCGATGTGAGCGCCGAAATCGCCAGAATAGTGGTCGAGGCAGCAGTCGTCGACGGTCCGGTATCGGTGACCGAGGACATGCACTTAAACTCGTTCTGGGGAATGCGGTCGCGACACGAAAAAGAAGGGAACATGCTCACCAACAAACACTTCTTCGATGCGCCACAACTTGAGGGAACTCTCTCCTCGCTGCATCGATGGCTTCGCACGATCCAGTACGACTGTCCGAGGTTGACAATCGAGAGCAAACACTTTTCGGAAGTATGTGATCGACCTTTGACCATCGATTGATAAATTCAAGCAAGAATGAAAAATTATGGAGAAGAACGACATCGAAGTACATTTACCCCTCTCTGATTCGTGGCGACGGCGAACGTCACTAAAACCGGAGCGCGGATGGAACGGGGTGGCGTCTGTCAAAACGAGAGACGTGCACAATCGTTACGAACGACGTACACCCTCGAGGTGGGGAAAGGGTCGGGAAGGAAGTTGTGGTTCTGGCCACGGGGGCATACCGGCTGTGCCACGGGAGGAAGGAAGGAAGGAAGAGACGAGGAAGGAAGGGGCGAATGCGAAACTCACCGACCTAATTTTTGTTTCGGCGGAACGACGTTTCAACAGACGTGCAAATCACACACACGCATACTGAGGACGCGTTGGGTCTAGACTCTCTCTGGGTCCGGCGATGATGACTGCGGCGACGACCGTTGCTGCTGCACCGCGACGACCAACGCCTTGAAATCGGCGAAGCAACGGCCGCCAACGAACGAAGGCATCAACTCGGCCCTCGCTATTAGCGACAGGGCGGCGCCCGAGTCTCCCTGTACGAAGCGCTGCATGGCTTTGGTGATCAGGCTGTTCGGATCATTGTGACCTTCGTCATTTTCACGCTTCTGCAGTGCGTACATCCACTCCTCGTCGCGCTGCTGATCCATCGGGCGCTCTTCGAGAAGCTCGTAGGCGATGCGGTCCCCCGTGGCCGACACGTGGCTCGCGGGAAGCAACACAGCGCCACGCGCGACGAAATCATACTGCGCAGCCTCCCTTGTGACAGAGTCGCAAACTACGGCACGTGCTTTCACGGCGATGGATGAAAGCGTTTCGAGCCGACGAAAGACCGCGGGCGATGAACAGGCGAAGAGCTGCATCGATTCATCACCTGCCGTGACCGTTCTCCCCGGGCCGGTCGCAATCGCCGCCGCGAGCACTCGGGCGACGTCTGGGCGCCGTGCGAGCCGATCACGCAACATGATCACAAATCGACATGCACTAGCCTCCGATTTGGCGACGCGCCTAGTCGCATTCCAAGTGAGCAATATCCTGTCGCCCACGAAGCTGTGCAATGATGCTCGCGTGATCGTGCAGCAGTCACGGATCGCGAGAACCACTTCGGTGCAGGCAGCGGATGAGGTCATCATGGTCGATGCCGTGGCGGCATCCGATGCTAACTGCGTAGCGGTCTGCCAATTTTCTACACCCCAGTCAAGCACGACGGTTGCGACGACCAGCTTGCCTGTAAACATGAGCTGATCGTCCACTACCGTGGGGTCGGCTGCGCTAGGCATGAGCGGAGTGGACACCGGGTTGCTGGTTCCCGAGCTATCTCCGCCGTGAACGTCTGTTGCGATGGACTCCAAACTGGGATCCGCGAAATCAGCAGCAGGTCCCCGTGGCGACACGTTTTCCACATTATTGCCGCTTCCGGAGCGTCGCATCAGGTTGGACTGGCTGCGAGCATCGCGGACGTGCACACTCGATGGCACCGAGCTCTGGGTTGCTTCTTCATCAAAATCGAGGACGTAGTTCGGGAGGTGCGGACGATACCGTTCCAAATTCCGCACGAGCGCTCGATTGACGGAAAGGAGGGACGCGTCCGCATGCTCACTGCGTGTGTACGCGTCGAGCAACGCGGTGACACCGCGGGTATCGTATCGCTGCAGCAAGTCAGCGACCTTGCCGCTCAGCTCAGCGGCCAGCGTGGCTTTCGCGATGCTTTCCTGGTACGAGCGGCTGAGGAAATAGACGTTTGCAACAAGCGCCAGAAACGACATTACGGGGAACACGAACAGCGATGATGGCCCGGAAGGGGATAGATCGGCTCCAGGCAGCATCAGCGGTCCGTTGAAGGATGCGTTGATGTAGCGAATCGCGATGGTGACCAGACACGCCAACACATAGGCGGGCCGGGCTGGACTGTCACAAACGAGGGCGGTGACGGCCGCCGCCATCGAGGTAAATGGGCCATGGTACAACACGTCGTGTGACGCCGTCGAAATCATATCGCCACACATCACGATCAACATTAGCAATCCGACGACCCACGTCGTCTGGCGCTGCGTCACCCTCTGGTAGGTGTAGAACGGAACCACGTACGCCATCATCACGAGGTCGAAGCACACATTGTACACTGGTGTCCAGGCGCTCGATCCGGACGAAAGAGCGGCGAAAGCCGCGAATGTATCCGGCAAGCGGGCGAGCAAATTGAGCGGTAAGGCGATGAAGCACAAAGAAATAATATTCTTCCTAACACGCGCCGCGAAGTCATCCTCCGGCAGATGGCAAGCGGCGAAAATGATATTGAAGAAGGCTCGGGCAAGTCGAACAGGGAACGCATCCTTGACTGCAGGTTCATCGGACGACGCCTTGGACACCACGGTGGGGACGAAAGAAATGAGCTGGCTGCTGCTCATACGATGCTGGAGTGGTGGAGAGGAGCGAGACAATGAAAACACAGAGAAGGGAATTTTTTTCGTGTCGTGTTTCGTGTCTTTTGGAGTGTGAATATTACACAAGATGAGTGCGTAACGTATGGAGCATGTTGGTCTGCGTCTTGGTCGGCACGGAGGCGATAACCAAAAAAGAGGGTGTGTTGTTAGGAAGACTCTGTGACGTTCACCACCGAAAATTCATCGCTGGGCAGCCACGCGCGCAACAAATCGGCACGGCGCATGACGTCGGACGCGTACACTAATTCCGATAGAGAATCGTTGGCGAACAGCAGGTCGCCGAAGGAGGTGGCGCGCGCCGCGACGTCCCCCTCCGGTTCATTGTCGTTCCGCAACGGCGTCGCGGTGTGGTGATGGTACTGCGCAAAGGCGAAACGTCGTTGCTGCCATGCCGTCCACTCGGGGAATTGATCCGACGCGTGCTTCAAGTAGCCGTGCAATCGAGTGGCCCCCTGCTCAATGTGAGCCCTGGAGTAGGGTCCGGCGGCGACGCCAGCAACATCGGCGCTTCGTCGTCCAACGAACTGCAGAATGCCAAACGCGGCGGTGCCGTGTTGATTCCCCCACCCACTTTTTGTGAGCAATCGACCCGCCCCACTTTCCTTCGATGCTAACGCCGCAAGATCGTGCGGGTCGAGAAGCCCTCCACCGAACGAAGCCGCCACGGACTGCGTGATTCGCCACGCACCCGTTTCCCCAAGACGCGTCACGTCGGAGCGCACATCCCGCAGCAGCAACTGATGTTCGGAGAGAGGCAGCGCGCGGATGGCTTTGCTGAAAGGAGGCAGCGCGAATTCTGCCCCATTTGAATCGGCATCGACACGAACTTTCCGTTTCTGCGGGGGCTTCGTCGATCCCGCTGGTGGCGCCCGCCGGGTGGCGCCGGGCGGCGATGCCGTGGCGCCGTTACTAAATGTACTAGGAGGTTGGGGAGTGCGCTTCTTGAGCGTCGTCGGCAGTGGTGGAGGATTTCGCGCCGACGACATCTTCTTCCTGCGTGTCGAAGAAGTCGGAGGCAACGGGGATGTGGGCGACTTCCCCGGGGAACGAGCCTTTTTGGCCGCGGTCGGCGAACTGGTGTCGCGATTTTTTGACGAGGACACGTCTTTTTTTCGTTTCAATGTCGCCGTCGTGGGTGGCGGCGTCGTCGCTTGACGTCGCTTCGGCGGCGGCCCAACGGGGACCGCAACCGTCGAACTTGTTTTGAAATCCACAACCCACGCCATCCAAAATAGCACACCCGCGACAAACAAGGCGGCTGCCCGACGCGACGTGCGAGGGGGTGCGCGAGACGGGGATCGAGCGAACATCCCTCCAACTCACCGAAGCATTCGTCGGGCTCTCCCCAAGGAGAGCGAAAGATTTTTCTCTATTGAACTCTAACGTGCAGAACTAAGAGAGCAAGAATATCACCGACGCAATTCAATTCACACAGCCAACCAACAGGAACGTCGTCCACGACAAAAACCTGGCCCTCTGAATTTTTGAAGCTCATGAAAAAGATCATCGAAGCGCTTCGACTTGCTCCTCCAACTCTCGTCGCGACCGGTTCCGCCGTGTGGTATCGAACTTCATTTTCCCTGCGGCGCCGAGGCCACACGAGGCGATGCACGCCGCGACGGACGCTATGATCATCATGGTGATGGTGGTGAGCGAAGGCGATGCCACGTCAGCCGATGGAGGCAGCCACTGCGCGGCGTTATCCAGCGCTAGCGTGACGAGCCGAGTATAATAAGACGAGCCGCCGCTTGCTAGTAGGATGGGTTCTTGCCGCATGAGCCGATGGGCAGCCGTTGCGACGGCGGCTTGAAAAGGGATCATCCTGGGGTTGCGCTTCTCCATGAATTTGGCATTGGAGAGCAAAATGACGTAGCGACCCCCGATTACGTCCAAGCAGATGCGACCACCCGTGAAGCCGGTGTGCGTCAGAGTCGTGAGCTGCGGCATCGTGCCACAACCGCCCGTGCTCACGTCCCAGCCCAAGGCGCGTTCGCTGACGCTTGCATTGGCGATTCGGCCGAACGTGGCCACGGTGTCGTTCGACAGCCTCACGGCGGCGGTGGTCACACCTCCATTCGCCGGCAACCACAGGCGCACAATCGCTTCCACGTGTGCGAGTGTGCCGAAGTACCCCGCGTGACCCGAGATCCCACCGAGCGCGAAGGCATTTTCGTCACTCACGAATCCCGCAATCATCCGGTGACGGTAGTCACTATCAAACCACTGCGGCGGGGTTTGGCTCGAATCTCCGGGCAAATAGCCAACGGGTACCGTACCTCCCTCGATAGCGTCGTCGCCACTTCCGTTGCATCTTGGTCCACCGGCAGAGGTAAAGTCTTCGGCGCGCGCCCACGTCGCAGCGGTCGCCGCCGCTACTCGACGAACATTCGGCGTGAGAGCTGTCTTCGCCGCGACGGCCGTCACGTTTTGATAGACGAAGGCGTCGTAGTAGCATACAACCAATTGCGCGGGCGAGAGAACTGCGGATGCATTGACGCCCGACGCCGCTGGGCCTACGCATTCGGCCCGCATCGACGTCACGCCCGAAGCGACGGCGCGGCTGCGCACAATCGAGCCAAGAACGAACATGAGGGTGATCATCGACAGGTCGCTGTAAACGAAGCTCGTTCCAGGCGTGTAGTCCAGCGTCTGACGCGCGACCACGTGCTGGTAGATCCGATCGACGCAAGAGAAGGTCAGCCGAGGAAGAAACGTCGAAAGCGTTTCAGGGCACTCGAATCCGACCTCGTTGAACCAACATGGCGTCGGATCGGGGGGAAATCCCGCCGAATGCGATAGTAGCTGACGGACGGTGATCTGCGCTTTTCTCGCATCCGAGGCGGCGAACGACGGGCCGAGAAGGGCAACGGATGACACTCGTTGATCTAGGTCCAGCAAACCGGCTTGATACAGCAATGCCGTCGCGGTCGTGCACGCAACAATCTTCGACAGACTTGCAAGGTCGTACGACGTCCCGGGTCCAACGCGCGCCGAATCCGGATCGTACGAAAACGTCCCTGCGTAGAGACGGTAGGAAAGTTGGCGGCCGCCGACGGCAATCGCCATGCCGGGAGAAATCCGATTCGGCATCAAGGACGCATTCCTACCAAAAATGCCTTCCAGCGAGATGGTGGGCAACATCTGCCGGAGGCCGGATAGCGCAGGAAACGCTTGGTCCTGCACCAGAGCGGCCGAACGTGGAATGCGAGCGACGTGAACCAGGGCGGCATTGGACGCGTCTGGCCACGAGTCGCATTCAAGGGGTGCCGCTACGGTAGTCCACCACTCGTCGGACCACGGAAACGCAAGCGCAGCTGCCGACTGTGCGACCGCAGCACCTCCGGCTGCCCACGTAAATAGTAGTGAGAGTGCGACCGACGCGATTACATGTCGCTGTGGCCTTCCGATGCGTTGCATACGCAGCCGCCGAGGGGCGATGCTGCGACGGTCGGACGTCTGTGTGACTTCTACTTTCAGCAACACAGAAACGCAAAAGCCACGAAAGTCAAACAATGCGAAGAATGCATCGAAATTTATCGTATTCACGACGGCGATTTGTAGTGAAATAGAAAGAAAAAAAGAAGGGAGAAAGTCACAGATGCACAGAAACGGAACTCCGAGCCACAACGGGCAAAATTTGATCCGGCTTCGTGATACGATTTTCCTTTTACGTGCAGAGCTGCGTCTTCAGTGCCAAAGTGGGTTAAATGTCTCCGCTGCCACGCGCTGATAGAGAACCAAAAGAAGAAAAAATGAAAGAACAATTTGTCGACTTGCAAAGAGAGATTCCCCTTGGAAATTGAGCGTGGAAGGAAAGTGGTTATTACGCGACAAAAGAGAAAAGATGTTTCGTGTGCGGGAAAAAGCACCCCCCACCAATGCTGAGACAGCACAAGGCCCTCCCTCTCATCAACGTTACGCAATGCAAGCGGGACATGCCTTCTGTACGATGGATACGACGACGCCGAGCGCTCCGAAGACGCCCCCCACAATGATGAGGAGCCACGCGACGACCATGTTGACCCAACCGGTCTGCTTGCGGTCGAAATCGAACGCCTTGAGGTAAAAATAGCCAGGCCAAATGAACGCGAGAGGTGCCCCGCACACGCCTCCCAGAATCGTCACGGCAAACTTCAAACCCGGTACGAAGAGGCCAATCACGAGCGATACCACGGCAAGACTTGCGCAGACGCCTAATCGCACTTTAGTCGGCGTCACGTAGGCGTTTTCGTAGTGCAACAGCTGCAAAATGGCGTCCCGGGTGGGGAAGATGCAAATGGGAAATGCCATTGTGAGCGTGACCGCGATGCACAAGTAGGAGATGAGGATGTAGGCCGTCTTGGTGGGGTCCACATAGCTCCGGAGGATATTCCCCGCCACATTGGCACCAAAGTCACCGAATCCCGCGATGGACACCGCAATGTAGAGCAACGTGCAGCAGAACATGGACACGCCCGCCGCAAGCGTCATGCGATTCGGCGTGGCGTTCTTGAGTTCCGTGTAGATCTCGAAGGCGTTGGTCTGGCAGCAGTAGCCGAAAATGAACACAGGCAGGGAAGTGATCATGGGCAGGTTCCACTCGGCATAGGTCAAATTGTTCTTAAAATTCTCTGTTCCGTCCAAAGCAGCGTGCACGATAACGGCGATGACCAAGAAGGTTGTCGCCATCATCCCGATCATCGAGGCGTAGCGCAACGAGTTGATCTCCTTTGTCAACGACAACGGCAACATGAAGAGCGCCCAAAAGATGGTCGTCAGAAAGCGCAGACCCCATTCGCCTTGGAAACATTTGGGCATACCCTTCAGCTGCTGGAACGGATTCAAGATATCCATGATGCCCTTCACGTACACGAAGGTGATGCTGAAGCAAAACAGCACGATGAGGAGCGCGGTCGCCTTCTCGAATTTCACGCCGACGAGGTGGCGAGCGATGCTTTCGTAGGTGTTGCAGTTGGTGCGCTGAAGCACGAGGATCAGGAAGCGAATGGCCACCACCGTGGCGATGCCCGTGAGCGCAAGCGACACGACACCAATGACGACGCCGGACTGTTGCACCGCTGAGGGCATCGACAGCGTCCCGGCGCCAAGCGTTGCCGCCGCGAGGTTGAAACCAGACGAGGCGATGCTGCCGTGCGGTAACAAGCCGTGGCTCAGGACACGTTTTAAACCACCAAAAAGGCCCGGGGTGGCTGCCTCTTCCTCTTCGGCATGCTCTCCGTGCGACGGCTTGGACGGGGCATCATAAAGATCGCCCGAAATGTGGCCCGTGGAAGCGTTGATCAAGTGAGATCGCTCGTGAGACATCTTTTGACACACGTCGAGGACAAGGGGTGAGCCCGTGAGAGAGGTCCGGCAAGAGGAAGTAGATACGCTGTACGAGACCAAAAGAGCGAGAAAGGGGAACTCATCGGTCTAATTGGTCGGCACCATTGACGCAACCCACCCGCTCGTTGAGGGATAATGAGTATGAAAATAAACGAGCTGTGTCTTTGGATGGACGTTCTACAAGAAGGAAGGCGTTTCCTCTCGCCATCGTGACAATCACGCCCTATCGGTGTTTTGCGATACAAGCGAGTCCTCGATTCACACGCTAAAAGCCGCTTACTTGACAAAGCTCGGCCGCTATTTCCGCAAAGCTTGAAGCGGACGTTGCGCCTTGATGATGAAGCAACGACGCGTGGGTTGATGCCTGTGAGGGCTGCGATGGCACCCCCTGGGGGTGCACCAAGAGCTCCTCGACGTGAAGGGCGGCTACGATGCGGCGTTGCTGTTCCGTAAAGTGCAACAAATCACATGCGGTGGCAAAGCGCGCGGCGTGGCCACCCGTGTCCTGTGTGGCCGCCGCCAAGTGACCCCGGGCAGCATGTAAAAGCGAGAGTAACTGCTCCAAGGCGCCATTCGCCGTTGAAAAGCCAGCGGGACCTACTGGAGGGCTAGGCGAATTGGGGCGGCTACGACGCCCGGACAATGTCGGCAGCTCGCCTGAGGATGGCGACGACAGCATCCGCAGGTTGCTCGATGGCAGCAACAGTTGCAGCAACGCCACGGGTGAACAGCCTAGAACGGTCACGTCGTGGGGCTTTCGGTTGCCATCTGTGGCCGCATCGCCCGCTGACTGCGCTGCGGAGGGATCAACGGAACTGTTGGCTGCCGTTTGGTGGTTCGTCGAGGCAGAGAGCACAATGGTCGGAGACGGACCGACCATCGACCCGCTATTCACGGAGGCGAGCAAGGAGTTGAGCGGGGCGCCACTTGCGGGACCCCGTGATCGAACGCCATCGGGTGCGATGGCCAACGTCTGTTGAGGGCTCAGAAAGAACAGAAGTACCAGCCGGGTGGAGACCATTGCGGGAAGCGACACCTTCACCACGGCCATTTCGGAGCTTCGATGGGTGTGCCGGCCGGTGCTGTCCTCGCCTTCCACGATGCAACAGCGAGTCCACAGAGCCAAGAGAGCCACGGAAGGGACCACGTTGATGCCGGCCAACGACGCCGCCGTCGCCAGTCCCCCGCCTCCAGCGCCCCGAAGGGGTGCTTGATACGACTTGACCAAACTGTGGTTGGCAACGAGGCCAGGATCGTCGGCAAGATCACCGGGCGGCCCTTCTGAGTCTCCCGTGGCCAGCGCTGTTCCCCCCCGCATGCTTCCACGCCGCTTCAGCTTTTTCGTCCCATACGCGGCGAGAGCTGCGGCCGGCGCGGCCTCGGATCGTGCCAGTCGAGACGCGTGAAACAACGTCGCGACGGCGGTTTGAAACGTAACGAGCGGCGCACCCTCAAAGTCGAGCGCAAACGTCACTCGCGCAGCCTTGAACGATTTGCCGTCGTCCGCGCCTGATGCGGCAGGGGACGAACTGTCGCCGCCATCCGTTTCAAAGATCGAAGCGACGTCCTGCCGGCCGCCCGCCGCGGTGTCTTCGTCCTGCATGGCCTTCATCAACAGCGCCGCCTGCGCCAAAGCGGCAAGGTTGCCCGTAGGCGCCCTCGCGAGGCGGAGGGCTTCCTGCTCTTGCTGTTCCCGCAGCGCCGCCGCGAGCTCCGCGATGCGTTGCTTTTCCGCTCGGAGGGTGATGACCGCCCGGACGGAAGCGTCCAGCACGGTGCGCAGCAGCACCGTGGAGGCGCAGTACTCCCAGGCGCGGAAGCCATAGCGATTGACTCGGATGACGGTCTCGGGGCTCAAGTGGTCAATCAGTCGCTGTGCCACGTCGACTTGCCCATGCAACGCGGCAAGGTGGAGCAGCGTGTCGCCGTGAAAGCGCGACCTGATGTTGACGCCAAGCTCGGCGCGGTGCTTCGCGAAAAAAGTCACGGCGTCGATGGACAGCGGCGCCCGAACGTGCAACAGCACGTCGAGGCACGCGAGCGCGGCTCGGTACTGCGAAGGAGACACCCCCGCGTTGGCGACGTCCTTGATGACCAAGTCGACGAGCTTGGACTGCGCTAAGGAGGTCGCCGTGACCGTGCCGCTGCTGTTCGAAACCGCTTCGGTTCCGGATGCGGCGAGCAGCGGGTGGACAATGAGGTACTCCAACACCTCCGCACGGCGATGCGCCGCGGCCACCGCCACAAGCTGAAACTGCACCACGATGCCGTAGAAGATCGGCGAGAACACTTCGAACGGGTCCGACGTGTACGTCCAATCGTCCGTTTGATGGCACCCGGCCAACATGGCTAGACTGGCCGCCGTCGAGTCCTCGCCGTGTCCGACGCGACTACGGCCATGATGTGTCGGGGATGACGAAGCCCCGCCGCCTGCTGCTGCGGCGGCCGCGTCTTTTTGCCTCAGGTATCCTGTAAGAAAAGAGGGCGCCACGTCGGAGGAGGACCCGGACGTTGAAGGGTGGCCCCGATGATGATAGTAGTGCAGCAGCTGAAGTTTGGCGGCTCGTGGCAACTGAGGAAGCGGCGAGGCGCCTCGCATGCCGGTTGACGCGGCCAGAGGCCAACTGGGGTTTGCGGTCATGACTTCTTGGCGGAACGTTGCGTCGATTCGCTCGCGAATGGCGTCGAGAGTGGCGATCATGCCGGATCGACATGCGGCGACGCAGACCGCGCCCGCCCAGAGACACAGCTGCATCCAAGTGACCGACGGCGTCGGTGCCCCCGCAAAGAATGATGCCTGAAATGAAGTGCCTGCCAGCGGATGGGGGGCCCCAACGGGTGCCGTCGTCGTCGTCGTCGTCATTCCTGCATTGGTCGTCGCTCCCGCAGCTGCCGCGTGAGCCGACGAGCAAAATGCAACGAGTTTGGCCATGTTTTCCGGCTGCTCAATGAGCCAGTCATCGGTGACCGAGTCCGCGGTTTGAGACGCGTGCGTCCCGGCACCCGTGCGGCGCTTCGATCGTCTCGGCGTCACTGGAGAGGGGGCTGCCGTGTTCACGGCGCCAGATGACGTGCCTGCCGCTTCCGTGCCATCCCGAACGGTCGGCTTGGCGAGATCGGCGATGGCCGCTAGTAGTCGAACCAGCACCTGCGAAAAGGCCCTTTCAGGCACTGCGAGCACACCAATGAGGGGGCCACCGCCGGCTGCCGCCGAAGAATTTGGTGCGTCTTCCGTCGTCGTCGATGCCGTCGTCGCCGCGTGTCCCATTTCCACAGACACCGCCGGGAGAGTCAATCCCGGCATCAGAATGCGCCAGCGAGTGAAGCTGCCTCTCAGGTGCAGCGCCCATTCGTAGCGTTGGCGCAGCCACATCGCCTTGCGCACGGCATCCAGAGAGACGCTTGACAGCTTCTCGGTCGCGAGGAGAACCCCTCCGGTTCGCGCGACACCCGCCGTCGGTACGGATGTGGCTCGTCCCTGCCTGCTGGCCGCTTGCAATGTTGCCAGTTGAGGCCCTCCCTGGTCGAACGTCGCCGTCTCCGGGAAATATTGCGCGAACGGGGCCGCGGACGCCGTCAGCGCCGCGCGCAGTGACCACATGATGTGATACGGGCTATTCGCCGCGCCGACTGCTGCCGCCGGGGTGCGGAACAGCTCCTCGACACGCCCCTTGTCGATGTGGGTGGCATAGGTGGCGAACTGCTGGAGGGGCGGCATTGGCAGCGTCGCGAGGCGTTGCGACAGCTTCTCTTTGGTCACGAGGTTGACAGACTGGGCTCCGGGATCCACCGCCCCAGCGACACCCGCGGCAGCAAAGACGAGGGACGAAAATGACGTGATTTTTGGAGCGGCTGGCGGCCCGCCAATGGCGGTCGCGGTGGTTCGATCCTTCCGGCCACGGGGCGAAGCCGCGGCGGTCGGTTCCTCCTCAGAGGACGTGTCGATGATGTCGGTGAAGGACAGCATCAACGCGGCAATGGGCGGTGGACACGTCGTGACCGCGGTTGGCGCTAAGACATTCATGAGCCGGCGCCACAGGGGCACGTTGGAACTGGACCGTTGCTCTCGAGAGGCGCTGATCAAGTAGTAGCAAACAGACATCCAGAACATGGTGGCGGCCACGCCTTTGCCGACGGTGGCCGGAGCCACGGTGGCGTGGCGAATGCCGACGGCCGACAGCCTCCCCGGCATGATCGTACTGCGTCGGCGCCCGCTAGCGCCCCCGGTCGGTTTTGCCGCACCTGGAGGCTGCGGTGCGTTGGCGATTCCGGGCTGCGGGCTGCGACGACCGGTCGCGGGCGAAAATTCTCCGATAAAAAGACTTCCTGGCGATCGGCTCGCTGGGTGAGCCGCCGACGACGGCGCCTTGACGACCTGCGGTTGCGACGATAGCAGCAGTTGCTTTCCCTCTGGGACTGGGAACTCGTCGCGGATGGCTGGACACACAAAGTCCGATGGCAGCTGCGTCGATTCACACACAGGCAGCAGCGTGACTAAGTTGACCAGATGTGCGACAGACTCGGTAAATAGCCGCCTCTGTCGTGGTCCGTCAAACGCGTTGACGATCGATGTGAACAGCGGTTCTTGCCCCACGTTGTAACTGACACGCTGAAGGTGCATGACGCTGTAGTCCCCACTCCCGTCGATCTGCAGCAGCGCGTTGCCACCGCCGCCAGGGGGCAGCTTGGTCACCAAGCGCTGGACCAGAAATAGGCAGCCTTTTGCCGACGCTTGACACAACAGCGTGCGTTTCGATTCGTCGTCCTCGTCGAGTGGCAACACCAGCATCGTGTGTTGTTGCACCATGTCTAGGAGGGCGGCTTCCACGAGCGGCGTAAGCACCGACTTGGCCTGCTTCAGCACCCGGTGGAGAAACATTGTCACACGGCGGTCCGGCGGCGGCG
>ERZ1292633.4147-Hain-H41-02um-R1-4147-length-13586-cov-4_pt1 | contig 13586 bp, 9 predicted proteins | sample MGYA00564406_ERZ1292633 | MGnify/ENA primary metagenome ERZ1292633 (study PRJEB36523, sample SAMEA6512639) | groundwater metagenome | collected 2019-01-08 | study: AquaDiva: Metagenomics assemblies of 32 groundwater samples
GCCGGCCTGATAAAATACCGCTCGGCCGGCGGAATCCGGTTTAGTTTCCCCTGGACATCTTCAAACATTTTCCGCATTTCAGGCGCTAATTGCCGGAATTTATTCTTAAAAAATTCCCTTTTTTCCGTCGGCAGACTGTAAAAAAGATTGTCCTTTTCTTCCAGTTGTTTTTTTTCGTCCGGCGGTTGAATCGGGTTATATTCCATATCCAATTCAATCAGATCATTGAAATAAACAATATTTTGCGGTTCCGCCAGTTCCAGAACTTCTATGTTATTAATAACCGGCTGTTCCGGTGCAGGGGTGATGACGGCCGATTGACCAGTCTGGCGGGTATGATTGATAAAGGCAAAGGTAAACCCGAGCAAAATAGCCGCCGCGGTCGCCGCTAAAAACCAGTAAGTTGGCCGGAGCCAGGTCGGCCGGTTAGTTGAGACTCGGTCCGATAGAATGTTTTCTTCCTTTCCCGCTCTTTCCGATAGAAAGGGCGGGACAAGTCTAATAATCTGGGTCCGGGCGGTTCTAATCCGTTCCTGAAATCGCTGTTCAAAATCAGATGTTTCGGTTACTTCATATTCGTCAATCAACGACCAGACGCGTTTGAAGGTGCTTATTTCGGCCTGGCAATAAGGACAACTTAAAAGATGGCCTTCTATTTCATCTTTTAAGGCCGGCTGGAGTTCTTTGTCCAGATAAGCCACCAGATGTTCTTTAATTTTTTGACATTTTAACATAGCAGATGCGTTGATTACGCAAAAATATTCGCAGAAACCGCAGAAAAAATACAGATTTTCTGCGTAATCCGTGGCATTCTGCGTTCTCGGCGTAATTCTTCTATTATATATAACACCTGAAAGGGGGGTAAAAGTTACGGTGGGGTCTAAAAATATATTATTTTTGCTCTAATTGCTTGATAATTAAATCTAATCTCACCTGTAACTCAGGCGGGGCGTTTGGGCGAGTATTCCGTGATAGATATAAACACATCTGCCGGTTCTTTTCATCACGGTAATATTCAGGACGATGTTTTAACAATATTTCATTCGTTCGGACAAAAAGGGCGATCTGATGGAAATCACGAAGCAGTTCCAGTCCGGTAAAATATAATAATCCGGCTTTTTCATAATGCTTGAGCGCTTCATCCGGATTATTTAAAACCAGATAAACCTCTCCAAGGTGGGCCAGCGTTTCCACGAAATTCTTATCCGCCGCTAATGAAATCCGGTAAATTTCCAGCGCCTTCTGATAATTCTGCATTTCATAATAAGTAGAACCCCATTCATTGACCAGTTCCGGGTCATAAGGACTGAGCTGATAGACGCGTTCATAATAATCGGCCGCTTCTTTTAATTTAGCCGCCCGTTCCGACAGGTTTGAAGTGTTCTGGGCGAGCATTCGGTAAAAACGTCCAAGATTGGCATTGCGTTTCTGTTCTAAGGGAGAAAATGATAACGATTTTAATAAATAGTCACGGCTTTTTTCCAAATACAAGGCTCGTTTTTTGTGGTCCGGTTCCCCGAAATATTTTTCCTGATAAACCCGGCCTAATGAGGCGTAGTAATAGGTGTGATTCCAGGTTAAATCAAGCACGCTTTCATACCGTTTAAGGGCTTCATCCCATAATTTGATGTTTTCAAATGCACCGGCATTTTTTAAAACCGGGCTGGCCCTGAGTGGATTAAGGTTGGTTTTAACGATAAACAAAGTTGTCAGGCCGCCGAGCACCATGATAAAAGGAATATTACCTGATCGTAGCAATGGGAGTTTTTCACTTCTTTCGTCCCTCTTCCGGTCGGAATGAGCGCGAGCGGTTTTTTTCCCGGCTGGTATCATCAGGGCAACAAAAATCAGTCCGAGCAGCAGCCAGAGATGAAAGACAATAATTACCGCACTGCCCGGTGGTTTCAATAGGTAAAAAATAGAAGGGGCATTGGTTCCGACCGGGGCTAATGTTTTTATCAAATGGGCGGAATCCGGCGGCGGATTCCAGACCGGTTCAAAAAGAAAAACGGTATGAAGTACGAAATATAACAAGAAAGCGATTAAAGAAACGACGGCGTAAATAGATAAATAGTTAAAAAAGTTTCTTGCCCTGGGCGTAGCAGAAGGAACTGAAGCAATAATAATTCCGGTCAGCAACCACCCGCTGAACATCAGGAGGTAAAATAAAAGATGAGCCGGTTTCATTGAAGCAGCCAGGTTATCGGCCAGCACGGAAAAAAAATCCAAAGAAACGCCGGCCCGGTTCGGGTCCGGTATTTTTAAGCCCGTCACAAAATTATAAAGGAGTACCGACATTACCAGGGCCGTTATGGCCGAATAAAAGTAAAGATAACATTTTCCTGAAGAAAATGTTGTTACTGGTTCGGTTGTTTTTTTATCCTGATTATCTTGTTCCGCTATTGGCTGGGATTGGAGCAAACGCGCGCCGGTAAAGATTAAAACCGCGGTAAACAGCCAAAAATATGTCCTGGTCGGCGTCAGTCCGAAACTGAGTTGCGTTTCTGCGAAATGGCCAAGACAGGCGGCCAGCAGGGCGATAATTATTACGGAAAATTCATTCTGCGCAATTTGTTTCCCGAAGTTAAATTCTGGGCAAGTTTCGTCATAATATCCGGTTCGGCGCAGGGTAAAAATAAATAAATAAAGCGCGGCTCCGCTCATCAATCCCAAAGGAACCGCCGGTCCGGTAAAAATAAAAGAACCGGTCAGTATCAAAGGCGCGACAAAACCGGCTAATATTCCGCCGAATGAGCAAATTATAAATAAGAGTTGTTGTTTTTTTTCTTTCAGCAGATTTAGCCATCGGAGGCAATAAAAAATAATAAACCAGAAAATAGCCAGATAAATACTCAGCCCGATAAAGCCGGTGGTGACCAGCGTGTCAAAAAATTCATTATGCGAGCGGTCCGGGTGGGCCGTCCGGTGTTCAAAACGAACCAGTTCGGGCGGGGTATATTTTTGGAACGGCGCGAACAGGGTTTCCGGTCCATAGCCGATCATCGCCCGGCCGGAATTGTCTTTAATCATGTTGATAATTCCTTCCCAGATGAGCAACCGGACTTTACCGGAATCCCGTCCTTCAAACATCGTGCTGAATCGGTCCAGGTATTTTATTTTTTTCAGTTGGGCAATCGGTCCGGTGGTGATCGGCAAATTTAAAATAATTAAAAATAGGACCAAACCAACCGCCAGGCCATACGATAATAAAACCAGCGTTCTTTGTTTTCGGATGATTAAATAGCAGATGATGAAAAAGAACATCCCGGCCAGCAGGCCTAAGATTGGACCGCGGCTTTGCGTCAGGAGCAGACAGATTAATTGTAACAGTAAGATAATGCTATAACAGACAATAAGAATAATTTTGTTGACCAGATTATCCTTTTGAGAAGCAGTTATGATTATTTGAGCGGTGGTTAAAGGGATAACCATTACCAGATAAGCTCCGAAGAAGATCGGATTCCCCATAAAACTGCCGATCCGGTCGGAGAAATTCGCATCCCATCTGAGCGGGTCCAGGACGCCCAGGCCAAACCATTTTAACTGGCTGAGTCCGTATAACGCCGCCGGTAGGCTGGCCAGGATTACGACCGTGATAATACGTTTAACCTGTTCCGTTGTTTTTAAACTGCGGAGCGTGATAAAAAAAATGAGGACGTAAGAAATCAGGGTATAACTACCCTGCCCGCGGGCATCATCTCCCCACCAGGAAATGTTCGGTGTGACGGAGATGATTGAGGTAAAAAGATAAACCAGTCCCATCAGCAGGCAACAAACGGTTAGGGGCTGGCGGAAAACGGATGAAGCGATAGTGGAATCCCGCCCCAAGCGGGATGAGGTGGTTGTTTGGGGTTTGCCTGGAAGCGATTTACCGGTTTCCAATAATTTAATCAGGTAAGCCACCAGCATTACCAGCGCGAGCGAACGGATTAAACTGCTTTTATCAATTTCCACCACGCTGGTAGAGTGGAAATTTAAAAAAAGCGGTGCGATAATCAGGGCGGCCAGCCAGCCGGCTTCAATCAATTTTTCACAAAATAATCCAAGTCTGGTTTGTTTCATTTAGGTTTTAATTTATTTTCAATATTCTTTTTCAAGTCTTCCGCCGCTTGTTTTCTTTCCGGCGGAGCCAGTTCTAATGCTTTTTGGGCATACTGTAAAGATGTTTCTAATTGATTAAGATATTCGTAAGCGAGGGCGGTATTATTATAGGAGAAATAATTATCCGGTCTGAATTTTATTAAAATTAAATTGGTCTTAACCGATGCTTCATAATTTCCTTTTTCAAAATATTCCTGGGCTAATTTAGCCAGCAGGTCATAGGCGCGCGGGATATTCCAACGCCCGGCTTTTTCGTAACTTTCAATCGTTTCGTCAATCTTATTTAATAAATAATAGGTATAACCGAGCGAAAAATAAAGTTCGGCTGATTCGTCCAGGGCTAAGGCCCGGCGATATTTTTCCGCCGCCGATTCATAATCTTTTTTCAGTAAATAAATAGCACCCCAATCCTTAAAAATATGCGGTCTGAGGGGCGCCAGCTGAACTATTTCTTCGTATGTCTTAAGAGCCAGTTCTAATTTCTGGACGCGCTCAGCCGGGACACTCTCAGCCCAGCGTTGGTACAGCCAGGCCAGGTTCATCAGCGGTTCCGGGGTAAAGGGATTCGCTCCCCGGGCTTGCTTGAGATATTTTTCCGCCGCCGGCCAATCTTTTTTCTTTTCATAAGATTTGCTGATATAGTTATAATAGACGTCTGTCCGGGGCGCCAGTTCAATCGCGCGTTTAAACTCGTTAATACTTTTATCCCACTGTCCGACCGATTGGTATTCATCACCGAGGTGGCAATACGCATCGGCATAAATTTTCTTAAAGTTTAAATGGTAAATAACCGGCCAGACCAAAAAAAGTAAAAATAAATAACACGGAATTTTAAGTAGCCGGTTAGAAGAAGCAGAAATATTTTTTGCCGGCCCGCTCAAACAAGAGATCAGCATTATCAGATTTATCCCGAGCCAGAGGTAGAATAAATTAATAAATAATGGGGGATCGGTCAGGTTGATTTTATCGGTGATGAGCCAGGCGTGAACCATCAACGCTATCCCGGCCCATAATCCGCTTAATAGTAAATAAAGCAGGTAAAAATTAAAATGCCAGATAAAAGGTTTGCCGTTGGTTCGGCTACGCTCACCACAAGAATCACGTCCGATTGAGATAATGATTAATATTCCGGAAAATAGCCACAGGATAATTACCACTAAATAATTCAAATCGGTTATTATTGTAACCGGATGTTTTCCTTTAGCCTGTTCAAACAATAAAATAGATAAAATTAAGCCGGTTAGCACCGAATAAAGAAAGAATGTTTTGGTATAATCAATGGTCTTGCCCACGCCCTTTCTCCCGGAAAGAGCTGGGTTGGTCACGTCTTCTTTTTCAAGATTTTTACCTGTTCCGGTGGTGAGCTCGTTAAAGCGGGACGAACCGTTAGTTTTTTGGTTCGCGGTCTTCTCGTCCGGGCTGGTGGTGAGTGTAGCCGAACCGGTCGTCTGTTTCAGGAGAATTACACCGGAAGCCGTAATCAGGGCGAGATAGGTCCAGAAGTGCAAGCGGGTGGCCGTCAGCCCGAATAAAAATTGGATTTCTACGAAATGGCCGATGATACCGCTGAAAAGAGCAATTAATAATAAGGAATCGCCGGATTGTGGGACTAATAATCTATCCGGCTCGGTATCAATCGCCCCGGTTCCGGTCATAAAAAAAAGATAATATAAAAAATAAAAAAAAATGCCGCCGATAAGCGATAGGGGAGTCGTTAATCCAATTAACATAAAGGAGTTTTTTATGGCGGCCGGAATAAGAATGCCGGCCAGCAGGCAGAAAAGTAAAATAAGGCCAAATATTTTTGTTTCCTTCCGGTTATTTATCAGCCCGAGTTTTTGAAGTGTTTGGTGGGCGGCCAGGATAATGATGGCCAGAAAAGCCAGTAATCCCAGGATTCCGCCGGTGATTAATAAATCAAGTGTTTCGTTATGTGAATGGTCCGGAATTGCCGTAGAGTTTTCAAACCGGGCGAAAGAGGGCTGGGTGTAACGGTAATACAGGTAAAAAAGCGATTCTAACCCGTGGCCAAAAGGCAACCGGGCCGGGCTGGAACTGATAATGGAAAGGGCGCTGTCCCAGGTTAATAACCGCACCTTTCCGCTGCCGGTCTGGGATTCCTGGATAATATTTCCGAACCGACCGGCCGATTTTTTCAGTCCGGGAAAAGGAGAATTGGTAATATTTAGCAGCCCAAAAAATATACCCGCTAAAATAATAATTCCGGATGCAGTTGCGAATAACCATCTCTTTTTTTCGACTAATGCGAGCAGCAGAATAAAAAAGATTGAAGCGGTTAATAATCCCAGCAGGGGCCCCCGGCTCCAGGCAAAGATAAAACAGGCTAATTGTGATGCTAATATTAAAGTATAGGCGGCTCCCGATAAATACGATAAAACGGTTTTTCCGGTAAATGATTTAATGCAGAAGTAAAAAGTTAACGGCAACACCATCATCAGATAACCGGCCACAAAAATAGGCCCCCCAAAGGTGGAAGTTACCCGCGTCTGTACGCTGGCCCCGCTATATTTAGTTGGGTCCCAACCATAATGTTGAAAAACACCGTAAAGACTGATTGGAAAACTTACCAGAATAATGGTATTCAAGATGCGGTTCAGTTGTTCTTTGGTTTTGAGCCCGTCGACCATCAGGAAAAAAAATAAAATATATGAAATAAAAGAAAAAAAACTTTCTTCCCGCAGATATAATCCGCCGAAACTCAGTCGCGGCGAAATAGAAAAAATTGAAGAAATTAAGAAAACGATGCCTAACAGCAAAACCGGCCGCATGATGGGAAATTTACGGAAGGATTGAAAAGGGTTAAGATTAAAACGCAGGCCGCCTATTTCAATTTTTTTTATCAGCCAGCCGGCCAGCATTACGAAAATGACCGAGCGTAAAATGAACGTTTTGCTTGCCTCAAAAACGTAGCCGGGGATTTCCAAGTAAGGATTAAAAAATAAAGGGACGGCGGTTAAAGTAACCAACCAGCCGGCTTCAATTATCTTGTCGCAAAAATCACTTAGACGGGTGGACATCATTTATTTTTGATCTGTGGTTATATTTTCTTGAAATATAATACCAGAATCCCAACCCGATGAGAAAAACAAACCCGCTGATAATTTGGGAAACGGTTAAGCCGGTCCAGACTCTTTCGTTATCGCCCCGTAAAAATTCCAGGAGGAACCGGGCGACTGGATAAGCGATTAGTAAATACGCCAGCACCAGGCCGTCTTTGGGTGATGGTTCAGACGTGTCTTTCTTTTTATACCAGAGAACTGATAAAAAAACGAATAAAATTAATGCGATGAACGAAGAATAAATCTGGATGGGGTGGACGGGCAGGCTGGCCGGAGCGTCCTTTAGTATTTTCCCGAGTTCCACGTGTTGCTCAAAAGCCGGGCTGCCCGGAAATTTTCCTTGAAAATTCGGAAACTCAACCGCCCAGGGAAGGTCCAGCGCTATTTTTCCGTAACAGCAGCCGTTCAAATAACAGCCGACCCGGCCCAGCGCCAGTCCCAGCATGGTTACCGGCGCGAGTAAATCGGCTATCTTTAAAGCCGTAACTCTTTTGTATTGCAAATAAAAAATTCCGCAGACGACGGCTAGCAAAAGTCCTCCGTAAAAAACCAGTCAGCCTTCCCAGATATACAGAAATTTAAAAATGTTTGGTCCGTATTCTTTCTGATGCAGAATGAGATGAACAAGGCGTCCTATGATGACTGCGCTGATAATGGAAGTGGTAAACAAAAGGGTAAATTTTAAAAGAGGTCGGTTTCTTTTTTGGTCGTCCGGGGATGTTTTTTTTCTGGTTAACAGAAAAAAAACATAAGGTATGAACCAGCCGATAATTATCGCAATAATATTTAACCCGCCGTCAAAAATATTAAAGGCCTGCCAGTCAAAATGCCGGGGGAACATAGCCAGATAAGCCAGGCGCGCCCCGAGTACGCCGCTAATCATCGCAATAATGCCCAGGTCTAAAATGGTTTCCGGTGAAACATTAATCTGTCGGGCCCGCCGGCTGGCGATAAAAATCGCCGCTAAAAATCCGAGCATCACCATAAACCCGTACGAATAAATCGGCAGATGTAAAACCGGTATTTCTAATAGTCTTGGGTGCATATAATCACTCCCATAAATGTTCTCTAATTTTATATCTAAATTGATGGCTTGTCAAAATAAAAAAAGGTCCTTATTTTTTTGAAACTATTTATTTTTATAAAAGCCTTGACAAAATGCACCTAAAAAGATATAGATGTAGCCATTAGTGTTAACAATGCAGGTAAAACTATGTCTGTTAAAGCACCTAATTTAAACGTAAAGCTTGAGCCCGGGTTGTATCAGACATTGAATCGATTAGCTCGCCGTGAAAAAATTTCTTTGTCCTTAATGGCCAGAGATTTAATCAAAGAGGCTTTGGAAATCTATGAAGATATGTACTGGCAAAAAGAGGTTCAAAAAAGAGATCGCACTTTCAGTTATAAAAAATCTTTATCTCATGATGAAACTTGGAAATAATGAGTTACATTCTTTTTTACCATCCTGATATTCATAAAGAAGACCTGCCTAATATTCCGAGAAACATACAAATCAGAATTAGTAACGCGGTACAAGAACGATTATTAAAGGAGCCCTTAAAATACGGTGAGCCGCTAAAAAGAAGCCTGCAAGGGTATAGAAAATTAAGAGTCGGTGATTATAGGGTGATTTATCGGATCGATCAAGAAAATATCATTATTCTAAAAATAGGTCACAGGAAAGAAGTATATCGCAGAGCCCATTTAAGAATATGAAGTAAGTCGTGTTCGGCTTCTGATCCTTCTAGAGTTTTCAAGAGAACCCATGTTGTAATTCAACGTCGGTTCCCGACCGTTCCGCCAGTGGATGGTTTTATGATTCCCGTCTCGATATAAATTATCGCCACCAGTCTCATAAAATCAGCATCGCATCCCCGTAACTATAAAAACGGTATTTTTCTTTAATCGCTTCTTCATAAGCCGCTAGGATTTTGTCACGTCCGGCAAAAGCCGAAACCAGCAATAAGGGTGTGCCGCGTGGTAAATGGAAATTAGTAATCAACCCGTCCACTAATTTAAAACGGCCTGTCCCGTCCCGCAAGGCGGGATTATCGGGATCGGGCGGATAGATAAAAATGTCGGTCCAGCCGCGCAACAAACTGCCCCGCGTTACGCCTCTGATGATGGAATGGGCGTTCCAGGGATGGGCTAAGGATAAGGCGGTATAGCCGGCAATAGTTTCCAGAACACGGCAGACGGTTGTCCCGACCGCAATGATGCGTTTTTTAGCCAGGCGCGCCCGCGTGATGGTTTTGATTGTTTCCGGTTTGACTTCAAAATACTCTCTTTCCATCCGGTGTTTGGCTATTTCATCGGTTTTAATCGGCTTGAAAGTTCCGAGGCCGGTGTGAAGCGTTAAATACACCACCTGAATGCCTTTTTTCTTGAGCCGGGTTAAAAGAGGTTTGGTAAAATGTAATCCGGCGGTCGGCGCCGCAATCGCTCCGGGTATAGCCGCATAAACCGTTTGATATTTTTTTCGGTCGTCTTGGCGGTACGGGTCATCCTGTTTATCTCGTTTAATATACGGAGGCAACGGGGCTTGGCCGATTCGGTCAATCAGCGCTAAAATGTCAGCTCGGTTAAATTTTATCAACCAGCGGTCCGGTTGGCGTTCTATTAATTTTCCTGATAATTCAGGCGTAAAAAATAATACTTCATTTTCTTTTAATCGGTGGTTTGCCTGAACGAATGATTCCCAGATACCCGGCTCTTTTTCTTTAATTAATAAAACTTCAACCAGCCCGCCGGAAGTACGTTCTCCGGTTAAACGAACCGGTAAGACTCTGGTATTATTTAAAATCAGGACATCACCGGCTTGTAAGTAGTTGATGATCTGGAAGAAGTGACGATGGGTGATTTTTCCGGAAGCGCGTTCAAGCACCAGTAATTTAGACCGGTCGCGCGGGGTAACCGGATGCTGGGCAATTAATTCGCGCGGCAAATGATAATCAAACAGGGATGTTTTCATATCTATTCTACAGATGAGTAATGGTCGACAACGCACTTTAGTGCGTTGATAATGTATTAAATATCAACGAGATAAATCTCGTCTCTCTGATCCTGCTCCCTATGGGATCCCGTGAGGGATTGTCTACCAGATAAGATTATTTCTGTTCTGTGGTAGCCAACGGATTTTATGTCCGTTGAAACTTCATAAGATCAACGAAATAAATTTCGTTGTCTACCGGACGATGCATTTTTTTGCCAAACTTAAATATATCATATAAATTCGCACCAAAGAAATATTATTTGAACTTTGCTTTAGATTTTGTATATTATTCCTATGAAACAGGCGCGGCGAGTGCGTGATAAAGCGGTGGCCTTGATTTCGGGCGGGTTAGATTCAACCGTTTCGTTGGCGCTGGCCCAAAAAAAAGGATTAAAAATTAGGTTGGGGTTGACCTTTGATTACGGACAGAAGGCCGCCCGTCCGGAAATCAGAAGCGCCCGGCGGATTTGCCGAAAGTTAAAAATACCACATCGGGTGGTCCGGCTGGATTGGTTGAAAAAAATCGCCCGGTCCTCATCTCTGGTCGCCCGTGATAAAGTTTTACCGGAATTAAAAATTAGCGAACTGTCTGATTTACGGATAACGAAACGGACCGGGCGGCAGGTCTGGGTGCCTAACCGTAATGCGGTGTTTATCGGTATCGCGGCCGCTTTTGCCGAGTCGCTTCATTGTTCTTATATTATTACCGGTTTTAATCGGGAAGAAGCCAGGACGTTCCCGGATAATTCAGCCGGGTTCATCAGGGCCGTAAATAAATCGTTGCGTTATTCAACGCTTAACCGGGTGCAGGTTATCAGTTTTACTGCCCGGCTGAATAAAAAACAGATTTTTAAAGAGGGTCAAAGAATCAAAGCGCCGTTGGCCGATGCCTGGAGTTGTTATCGGGGCGGACTAAAGCCCTGCGGAAAGTGCGAATCGTGCTTAAGGCGGATTAGAGCAGAAGAATAATAATTGATAAAAAAACATGGAAACTTTTCCGCTTATAAATATAAAAATTTTCGGAGAAAATTTTTATGACCGAATACATCTGGCTTAACGGGCGATACCTTCAGACCCATGAAGCCACCATTTCTGTCCTGGACCGGGGGCTTCTTTATGGAGACGGGCTTTTTGAAACCCTGCGAACATATGGCGGGGAACCGTTTAAATTATCCGACCATCTGGAACGCTTAAAATCGTCCGCTCATCAATTAAAAATACCTCTGCACGTTAGCGCTAAGTCATTTCAATCCATCATTGAAAAATTATTGCGTTTAAATAATTTGTCTGATGCCTATGTGCGGATTACGCTGACCCGCGGCCGGAAAGAAAGCGGTTTTTATTTATCGTCCTCAGATAATTCATCGGTGATAATTCAGGTGAGCCAGTTACCGGATTATCACGAATATGCTGAGCCGGGGGTTAAGGTGATTATTTCTCCCTGGCTGAGGTCGCCGAACGCGCCGCTGGGCGGGCATAAGACGTTAAATTATTTGGAAAATCTTTTAGCCCGGGCCGAGGCCTTGGAACATAAAGCATTTGAATCAATTATTTTTAATACCCATCAGCATTTGTGCGAAGGTTCAATGAGTAATATTTTTATCGTTAAAAAACCTGTCCCGTCTAAGGCGGGGGGAGAGATTTTTACCCCAGCATTGACGGCCAATATCCTGCCGGGCATTACCCGGAAAGTTATTCTCGGACTCTGTCCCGGACAACACCTGAAGATTCACGAAGCAAATTTAACCAAACAGCAATTGCTGATGGCTGATGAAATATTTTTGACTAATTCACTGATTGAAATCGTGCCGGTGGTGGAGTGTCTCCCGCCTTCTCCCGCCGTTGGCGGGACGAGGACGGGACAAGCCGGCAAGAAAATCGGAACAGGCCAACCGGGCAAAATTACCCGGCAACTGCAGTTGGCCTATCAGGAATTGGTGCAAAAAGAGCCGGGCTAAAAAATACCAGTCGCTGATATTTAGAATTGGTTTTATGATCTTGCAAAATTTGTTTACATTTCGTAAAATAATTTTACATTACTAAGCCAGAGTTGTCAGAGATTAGCATAAAACAGATTTTTAAATAGTTTAATCCCTAAAAAACATTGATATAAGCAGAAATTGATGGTATAGTTTTTGCTACATATTAATGTAAGAGAGTCTAAAAATGGCCCAGATAATTGTTAAATTTGAAGGTAAGGAAAACATTATTCAGTTGGAAAAAGATACGATTTCGCTGGGTCGTATTCCGCAGAATGATGTTATTTTACGCGGCGAGAATGTTTCCCGCCGTCATTGTGAGATCCGGCGGGTTTTAGACGGCTATACGGTGGTTGACCTGGAAAGTCGTAATGGGGTCTTTGTTAACGGCCTCCGGGTTAAAGAAAAAAAATTAGAGTTTGGGGACCGGATTGCCGTTGGTGAGATGGTTGTTATTTTCGAAAAAGAATTACCGCCTTCGCCGGCCACGGGCGAATCTTCCGGCGCCGGGGTGCCAATCAATTTACCGGTTCGGGCGGCCGAAGATTTTCTTATTAAGCCGTCTAAAAAAATCAAATTAGGTTGGTTTTTAGTTTTAGCCGCTATCATTATTTTAGTGGTGCTTTTTAGAGGAAAATTAAATCGGGCTAGCCAATCATCGGAATATTCTCCCCGGTCCGATGTTTTACAGCAACAATCCGGAAACACTGATTCCGTTCGTCCTTTGCTTCCGGATCGTTTAACCGGTCAGTTAGATATGAATCTATCCGCCCGGCTGGAGCGTCTGATGGAGGAAGGGCGTGATTTTGAATCTAATCACGAGTTCGGGTTAGCGGTTCAGAAATATGAAGAAATTATCCGGGAGGCCGCCGGGTCCGGCGAAGGCGCCGTTCGGCCGCTGGTTTTAAAAAATACGGCGCAAAGCCGATTGCAAGAGATCGGTCTCAAGGCCGATGCTGAATTACAGGTTTTACGTGATTTATTAAAAGAAGCGGAGTTAACGGGTCGTTCGGAACTTTATAATGAGGTCTCTCAAAAAACAGGTGAGTTCAGCCGGAAGTATCAGGGAGCAAAATGGACCGAACCGGCTCAACAAATAGCCCAACAAATTCAATCACAAACCGGGTCGCCGGTTTGGTTAGAGCAACAGGAATCAATGCGTTTATTAAATCTGGCCGCCGGTTATCGTCAGGAAAAGAAATTAGATTTAGCCCGGATGCTTTACGAGAAAATAATTACCGATTATCCAAAAACCGAGGCCGCGGCGCAAGCCCGGCCGTCGTTGGAAGAGATGAAATAAATATGTCGACCGGTATTGATATAGGCAATGCAGTTGTTAAAGTGATTTCTCTGGAGCGGTCGCTCGGCGGCCGGTTTCAATTACAAGCCGCCGCTCATCTCGCCCGTAAATTTATTACCGAAGATGAATCAGCC
>ERZ1292633.4148-Hain-H41-02um-R1-4148-length-13585-cov-4_pt1 | contig 13585 bp, 10 predicted proteins | sample MGYA00564406_ERZ1292633 | MGnify/ENA primary metagenome ERZ1292633 (study PRJEB36523, sample SAMEA6512639) | groundwater metagenome | collected 2019-01-08 | study: AquaDiva: Metagenomics assemblies of 32 groundwater samples
TGGCAAGGCGGCGAAGGGCAACTTGCATCTCTCGGCCGAGCAGCGCAACGGCCGTATCGTCATTGCCCTGCGCGATGATGGCGCCGGCATTGACCGTGAGGCGGTCATGAAAAAGGCGATAGAACGCGCGCTGGTAGGTGAGGGCGCGCAACTTTCAAACGAAGAGATAGACAATCTCATTCTCACTCCCGGTTTTTCAACCGCAGAAGCGGTTTCCAATGTTTCCGGTCGCGGTGTCGGGATGGATGTGGTCAGCCAGAACATGAAAGAGCTTGGCGGGCGCATCTCTATCGAATCCCGCCCCGGCAATGGGTGCACTTTTACGCTTACCCTGCCCCTCACGCTGGCGATTGATGTTGCCGGTAACGCCAACGCTGCTGCTCAAGCGCCGGGTTTCGGCTTCGAGCCGTGCCCGCAACTCATGAATATTCGCCTTCAGTTCCACAACTTGAGGGTTTGCTTCACCGAGCTTGGAGTTCATTTCCTGTAGGCGCGCTTCCTGGCGCCCAAGATCAGCCTTCAAACCCGCAACAACCGGGTTGTTGATGACCTCATACAGCCGATCACCAGCCCCAGCCGTTGCTTGCGCTTGACGGCTATTGGACTCGACGGTGATGGCCTGGATGGCCACCAATTGGCTGGATAACTCTGCCAAGCGCGAGTTCTCGATGTCAAGGCGCTCATCGGTAGCAATGATGCCTTTTTCGCGCTGAAAGGCGCTCAGGCGCGATTGCGCTTTTTCAAGGTTGTCGCGTGCATCTTTGGCGCGTTGGTCAAAAAACGTGCTGTATTGCTTGGCGGGATCCGTACGCAGCTCAATCGATGTATCAATATAGGCCTGCACGAACCCGTTGGCAATGGCTGCCACAAAATCCGGCTGAGCGCCACTGAAACCGATCGCGATCACGTTTGACTCACGCGAGGGCTTGACTTCCAGTTGCTTTTGAAACTGATCAGCTAGCCAGCTTTCAATCGTGCCCGGCGACTCAGAATTAGCCGTTTCTTCAAGAAATTGCTGACGTACCTTCGGGATGCTGGCCAGCTTCAGATTGCGCACCACACGTTGCGCAACGCGATCACTTTGAATGATGTCGACTTGTGTCGCCATAAACGCGGGCGTGGCCACCATCGGATTGATCACTGCGGAAATAGGATCAGCCTTAACATCCAAAACCACCGAGGCTGACGCGCTGTAATTTTTCGGCAAGAGCAAACTGACGACCAAGGTCGTCGCTACAGTGATCACCAAGGCCGTCAAGGCAATGCGCCAGCGCGCCCGCAGGATCGAAAGAAACTGACTGATGCTCATGGCCTCACCTTAAAAGCAGGATCAAAACAGGGCTCTATGTAGACGAAGGACGGCGCCGCGTCTGCGGTGCCCCCTCGGCACGTGAACATCGCACTCGGTGTTCTCGGGGCGCTAAATGAGCCCATCAAAACAGGCTCTCTTTGACCCAAACGACGTCACCATCTTTCAAGGGTTCGTCCATGTTCGGTTGCTGAGCCTGCACTTTGCCATCGGCACCACGGCGGTTAACGCGAATGCCTTTGTCGGTGCCACGCTGCGTCAAACCACCACCGGCAGCCAGGGCTTGCATCAAGGTCATGCCACGCTCCAGACGCAAAGCACCTGGGCGTTGCACCTCGCCATAGATGTAAATCATCGGCGCACGGTCAACCCAAATGGTGTCGCCGTTTTGTACGCCAACATCGTCACCAATGCGTTCAGCCGAAAACAAACGCGGCAACTCGACTTCAACGCGATAGGCTTTTCCATCGCGATGACCACTCAGTACAACGGTATCCGAGCCCTGTGGAGCCACGCCGCCAGCCACGGCCAGCATGTCGCTCAAACGCATATCGGCCACTTCAATTGGGAAACGCCCTGGTCGATTGACTTGGCCCAAAACCGACACCTGGTTACCGCGTATTTGAACCACCAACACGCTAACCTGCGGTTGCTTAACAAAGTTGCCGTTGCGTAAACCATCGGCAATCGTTTTTTCCGCCTGTCCGGTCGTGAGGCCACCTAGCTTGACAGACCCCAACAAGGGATAAGACACCGTGCCTGCTTCAGAAATTCGAGTTTCCAAAGTAAGGTCTAGGTTCTGGTAAACAGACACCCGAATCACGTCGCCCGAACCCAGCCGATATTCAGCCAGCGGTTGCGCTGTGGTGGTGGTCTTGGTTGTCGTCGTTTGCGCTTGCGCCAATCCGGCCATCAGTAGCCAAACGACACCCAAAACCTGCAACAAGCCGGCCATGGTGGAGCGGATTGGAAGTGTGCGCATTATTTGATCCCCAAGCCTTTGTTGATTGCATTGGCGTCAAGCCCAGACGCCGCACGCGCGGCGGGTTCAGCACCTGAAGCCGCCCCTGCAGGCGCTGATGCTGAAGCCGAAGATGCACCCGCCTGGAATTTGCCAACATACTCGATCTTGGCCACTGTGCGCATGTCTTTCATGTCTTTGGTGATCAACTCGCGCTTGCGGTCATTCAACAAGAATTGTTCAATAGCAGGTTTGGCCTGCTCAAGCGTGACGGGTTGGCTACGCACACCAGCCACAACCACAACCTGGGCTCCACTGGCACTCGCATTGAGGATCGCCTGCCCTTCCGTCATTTTTGCGAAAGTGTCAACTGCCGCCAGCGGCAATTGCTCCGCAGCACGCACCGCTTGATTGCCAGCAAACTTGAAGTCGTTGGCTTTGAGGTATTCGATGAATTCGTTAACGCCTTTGGCCGCCGTCAGTTTGGCGCGCAAACCTTCTAGTTGCTCAGGCTTTGCTTCAATGCTCAGTTCCTGAATGCTGTAAACCTTGCGTTCTTTAAAAAGCGCTGGCTTAGCGTCGTAATATTTTTGAACGTCTTCAGCGCTGGGCTTGGTGGCCGTCTCGCTAATCTTGTCAGCATAGGCACGCGCCAAAATTTCTCGTTTAGTGGCCTCAATTTGTTGCACCACGCGCGGGTCGCGGTCTAGTTTGATGTCTTGTGCTTTTTGCACGGCCAGCTCTTGATCAATCAAACGTTCAAGAACTTGTTTGCCCGCTTCTTCGGCCTGGTCTTGCTTTAAACCACGTTGCTGCTGCAACACATAGTTAATTTGATGGACGGTGATGTCTTCTTTGTTAACGCGGGCTGCCGTTTGCGACGCCTTCTCCTTCTTGGCGCCACAGCCGCTCAATGTCAACGCTCCAAGCGCGACAAGCGCCAATGTCAGCGACGCCACGCGCAGGCCGCCAGAGCCTGCCGGGGATGTTTGTTTTGTACTCATGTCTCTCGTTCTCCAAAACCCGGATTGGAATTCGTGGAAGGCATCAATCAGAAACGCAGCCAATGTTGCCTTGGATACTTGGCTACCACTCGCATGATCAGAGCATCCTAGTGTATCGGCCTAATACTCGACAAAATCACGAAGGACGGCGAGCGAAGCTTGCACCCACAGCACCCGCACATTTTGCACGCGAGCACGGGACATTCAACACGATCGTGCGCCAAATGAGCGTCAGACAACACGAAAGGTTCCTTTGACCCCCGAGAACTGGGGGGTCAAAACCGGGTGATCGGGGCGTGTCGGCACCTAACGCCGCTTGAAAAGCCTCCAAACCGCCATGATGGCGTCATAGCCCCCAACGGGATGATTTTCGAACAGGGGCTACCCGAGTTAGCTCATTGGCATTTGATGCCAACATGCAACGCGACAACGCCAGCAGCCATGTTATGTACATCAACATGGCCAAATCCCGCAGTCTTGAGCATGCGCTTCAAGGTGGCTTGATCGGGGTGCATACGAATCGACTCGGCCAGGTAGCGGTAGCTTTCAGCGTCTCCGGCAATGGCTTGCCCAAAGCGCGGCAATATTTTGAAGGAGTAGAAGTCGTACGGCTTAGCCAAAGGCTCGGCGACTTTAGAGAACTCCAACACCAAGAGACGGCCACCGGGCTTGAGCACGCGGTTCATTTCTGCCAAAGCTTGTTCTTTATGCGTCATATTGCGCAGTCCAAAAGCCACGCAAACCAAGTCGAAACTGTTGGACTGGAACGGCAGCACTTCGGCGTCGCACAAAGTTGTTGGCAAAGCCAATCCTTCGTTCAGCAAGCGATCTCGCCCTATGCTAAGCATGGCCTCGTTAATGTCGGTGTGCACCACCAACCCAGACGCGCCAACCTTCTTCGCAAAGGCCCGCGCCATATCGCCCGTACCGCCTGCAATATCCAATACCCGCTGACCCGGCTGCAAATTCGCCACCGTGACGGTATAGGCCTTCCAGGCGCGGTGTAGGCCAAAAGACATCACATCATTCATGATGTCGTACTTCTTGGCCACCGAGTCAAACACCCCACGCACGCGCTTAGCTTTTAGGGTTTCGTCAACCGTTTCAAATCCAAAATGGGTATTGCTCATGACGTATCTTTCTTACGGCTCATTCAGTGGCTGCATCCGTGACCATGCTGATGCGCGCCACTGGCCGGGACCATTGGCGCATCACGCTGCACACCCGCAGCAGCCAGACGCGCCTCATATTCAGCCCACAGTTGCGCTTGGCGTGCCCCTAGTTCGTACAAATACTCCCAGGTGTACAGACCCGTGTCATGCCCATCTGAAAACGTGGGCTGCACGGCGTAGTTGCCCACTTGCTCCAGCGCCGTGACGATGACATCACGCTTGCCCGTCTGCAAAACCTCTTGCCCGGGGCCGTGGCCTTTGACTTCCGCTGAAGGCGAGTTGATGCGCATCAACTCAAAGGGAATCAAAAATTTTGCCCCATCGTCAAAGGCGATTTCAAGTTGACGTGACTGCTGATGCACGGCAATACTGGTCGGGCGTGGCGATTGTGGGGTGATTCCAGCCATGAGTTTGAGTGCAATTTAAGTGGGTTGGCAAGTGTAGTTCAGCAGACCCGCACTTAGTGCAGTCACGACGGAGTGGTCAAGCTGGGCCAGACTAGCGGACAAACGCATAACTGCTGCGGGTTCAATCACGCGCTGTACCGCTCCCCACACGGGTTGCGGGAAGTGGCTGTCCCAATCGAAGCGAGCAATCACATGCCAGTGCAAATGCGGCACCACGTTGCCCAGCGTCGCTAGGTTGATCTTGGAGGGTAACAGCTCGCGCCGCAAAACCTCCTCAATGCGTGCCACAGCCTGCATGCACAGCCAGCGGTCAGCTTCGTTCAAGTCCGTGAACTCGGCCACATGCTCCGCCCAGATTAAACGATAGAACGCCGGAAAATTTGCATCTAGCACGCGAATCACACGGAACTTCTGCGCCTCATGCACAAGCTGGCCGCCGACATTGCTACATAACTCGCAGGACGTCATACCAAAACCCGCTCAATGCCGCCCAAATTAGCCTTAGCGACATATTCAGGCAGCCACTGCTCACCCAAAATGTGGCGCGCCATTTCAATAACAATGTAGTCGGCTTCTAGCAGGCCGTTTTGTAAATCGCCTTCGTAGCGCTTCAAGCCCTGCAGGCAACTTGGGCAGGAGGTCAGGATTTTCAGATTTTCCTTGGCGCCCACCTGACCACTGTCGCGCAACTCGGTTTCGACTTTACGCAACTCCTCTTCCTTGCGGAAGCGAATTTGCGTGGAAATGTCGGGCCGCGTCACGCCCAAGGTGCCGCTTTCGCCGCAACAGCGCTCGCTCTTGATGACGTTTTCGCCAACCAGCGCTTTAACCGTCTTCATCGGGTCTTGCAGCTTCAGCGGTGAATGGCAGGGGTCGTGATAGAGATAGGTTTTACTGCCATCCAGCGTAATGCCCTTTTCCAACAGGTACTCATGGATATCAATGATGCGGCACCCCGGGAATATCTTGTCAAATTCATAGCCCTGCAATTGGTCGTAACAGGTGCCGCAACTGACCACTACAGTTTTGATATCCAGATAGTTCAATGTGTTGGCAACACGATGGAACAGCACCCGGTTATCGGTGATGATCTTCTCGGCCTTGTCAAACTGGCCTGAACCACGCTGTGGGTAACCGCAGCATAAATATCCCGGCGGTAACACGGTCTGCACACCCGCATGCCACAGCATGGCTTGTGTGGCTAAACCCACCTGTGAAAATAGTCGCTCCGAGCCGCAACCAGGGAAGTAAAAAACCGCCTCACTTTCACTGTTCGTGCTAATCGGGTTTCGAATGATGGGCACATAGTTTTTGTCTTCGATGTCCAACAAGGCACGCGCTGTCTTAGTCGGCAAGCCTGCCGGCATTTTTTTGTTAACAAAGTGAATAATTTGCTCTTTGAGGGGAGCCGCTCCTAATGTAGCGCGGGGTGCGCTGGTTTGCTTACGCGTCAAACCGCGCAGCAAATCATTGGCAAAACGCTGCATTTTGAAACCCACGCCCACCATCCCGGCCCGCACCAACTTGATGGTTTCTGGGTTGGTGGCATTCAAGAAGAACATGGCAGCAGCGTTACCCGGCCTGAACGATTTTTTGCCCATTTTGCGCAAGAGGTTGCGCATATTCATCGTCACGTCGCCAAAGTCAATCTTGACCGGACACGGCGACTCGCATTTGTGGCAAACCGTGCAGTGGTCGGCTACATCTTCAAACTCCTGCCAATGCTTGACTGACACGCCACGCCGCGTCTGCTCTTCGTACAAAAACGCTTCAACCAATAGTGAGGTCGCCAAAATTTTGTTGCGCGGGCTGTAGAGCAAATTGGCGCGCGGCACATGCGTGGCACACACCGGCTTGCATTTGCCGCAGCGCAAGCAGTCCTTCACGCTTTCTGAAATGGCGCCAATATCGGATTGCTGCATGATGAGCGACTCATGCCCCATCAGCCCAAAGCTAGGCGTATAGGCGTTTGTCAAATCGGCAGATAGCGCCGGATTGCCGCGCAGCAGCTTGCCTTTATTGAAACGCCCATGCGGATCGACCTTAGCCTTATAGCCCACAAAGCCGCTCAGCTCCTCATCGGTCAGGAACGCCAGCTTGGTAATGCCAATGCCGTGTTCACCCGAAATCACTCCATCCAAACTACGCGCTAGCACCATGATGCGCGCCACGGCCTCATGGGCAGTTTGCAGCATCTCGTAATTATCGCTATTGACGGGGATATTGGTATGCACATTGCCATCGCCAGCATGCATATGCAAGGCCACCCAAACGCGGCCACGCAAGATTTCTTGATGAATTTTCTTGCAAGCATCCACCACAGGGCTGAGCGAAGAACCGACAAACAGCGCCTGCAAGGGCTTGAGAATCTGGCGCTTCCAAGATGCCCGTAAACGGTAGTCTTGCAACTGAGCAAAATAGCTTTCACCTCCAGGCTGCGGTGTGTCAAGCTCGTTGAGCCACATCTTCCATTGCGCACGTACCTCACGCAGCAAGCTCAGAGCCTGTTGTACACGGTCTTCGAGCAACTCGGCGCTGGCAATTTCATTGGCGTCATCGGTTTTGCCAAGCGGCAAATTGCCTCGCTCAAAAAAGGCTAGAAGCGCATCTACAAATTGCAGTTTGTTACCCAGCGACAGCTCAATATTGATGCGCTCAATGCCCTCGGTGTATTCGCCCATGCGTGGCAACGGAATCACCACATCTTCATTGACTTTGAAGGCGTTCGTATGGCGCGATATTGCCGCGGTACGCTTTCGGTCTAACCAGAATTTCTTACGGGCCTCAGAGCTTACCGCCACAAAACCTTCACCACTACGGGTATTGGCAATGCGCACAACCTCGCTGGTGGCACGCGCCACCGCGTCTGGGTCATCGCCCACGATGTCGCCTACCAACACCATTTTCGGCAAACCACCGCGCTTAGCTTTGGTGGCGTATCCAACGGCTTTCAGATAGCGGTCGTCCAGATGCTCCAGACCCGCCAAAATCGCGCCGCCATCGCGGGTTTGTGCAAACATATAGTCGCGAATCTCAACAATCGACGGCACGCACGCCTTAGGGTTGCCGAAAAACTCCAAACAAACCGTTCGCACATGCGCAGGCATGCGATGCACAACCCACCGGGCGCTGGTAATCAAACCATCGCAACCTTCCTTTTGAACGCCAGGCAAGCCCGCTAAAAACTTGTCGGTAACGTCTTTACCCAGACCTTCTTTACGAAACAGACTGCCAGGAATATCCAGTTGCTCCGTGCGCTCCAGCTTCTTACCCGTCGCGTCAAAGTAACGCAGCTCAAAGCTAGCCAAGGGCGCGTCATGAATCTTGCCCAAGTTGTGATTCAGGCGCACCACCTCTAACCATTTTGCTTCAGGGGTAACCATGCGCCATGAAGCCAGGTTGTCAAGTGCTGTTCCCCACAAAACCGCCTTCTTGCCGCCGGCATTCATGGCGATATTGCCGCCAATGCATGAAGCCTCGGCGGAGGTGGGGTCTACCGCAAAGACAAAGCCGTTTTCGTCCGCCAGGTCTGACACGCGCTGCGTAACCACGCCCGCCTCAGTCCAGATCGTGGCAACCTCTTTGTCCAGACCAGGCAAGCGCAACATCTCAACACCGCGCATGGCTTCCAGCTTTTCGGTGTTGATGACCGCGCTCTTCCAGGTTAATGGCACCGCCCCGCCCGTGTACCCCGTACCACCACCGCGCGGGATGATGGTCAAGTCCAACTCAATGCAGTTGGCAACCATGCGCGCCATTTCTGCTTCGCTATCAGGTGTTAGCACCACAAATGGGTACTCAACGCGCCAGTCGGTGGCATCGGTGACATGAGCCACACGCGACAGACCATCAAACTTGATGTTGTCTCGCGCCGTATGTTTTGCTAGCAGTTTTTGCGAGCGGCGTCGCAAGTCGGCAACAACTTCAAAATGCGCGGCAAAGGCTTGAACGGCCTCTTGGGCTGCGGCCAGGAGCTGACCGACGATGGCATCGCGCTCGGCGTCGGCCGCCGCATCACGCCGCTTGCCAATTTCTCCCAGGCGGTGGTGCAAGGCCTCAATCAACTGGGCACGACGCTTGGGGTTGTCGAGCAAATCGTCTTGCAAATAGGGGTTGCGTTGCACCACCCAGATATCGCCCAAAACCTCGTACAGCATGCGCGCAGAACGGCCTGTGCGGCGCTCTTGACGCAAGCGATTCAAAATCTCCCAGGACTTTGCGCCTAGCAGGCGAATGACAATTTCCCGGTCTGAGAAGGAGGTGTAGTTATACGGAATTTCGCGCAAGCGCGGCGTATTCTGGGTTTGCGCGTCAGGCAAAGCGTGCGCGCCCATGGGGCTTACGGGCAATGGGGCATTCATTCGGTTTGACTACAGTCCAAGCTGATTTCAGGCAGCACAGGCGCAGATTTTTGCGCGTTGTTTCAATGCTACCGCACTGCACAAAACCTTTTTATTGAACGCGGATAGACTTGCGCACACAAATTTGTCATTTTGGATCGGCAAAATCGCGGTTTAGTCCGTCCAGAAGCATAAAGAAGGAGACAAGGATGCAAATCAAAACTACGGCATTGGCTGCAATATTGGCCAGCGTTTTTTCGCTAACGGCCCATGCGGAAACTGAAATCCAATGGTGGCACTCGATGAGTGGCGCGCTGGGCGATTGGGTAGGTGATCTCGCTAAAGAGTACAACGCCAGCCAAAAGGAATATAAGGTGGTACCCACTTATAAGGGCACCTATGACGAGTCGATGGTGGGCGCGATCGCAGCCTATCGGGCTGGGAACGCACCGCATATCTTGCAGGTGTTTGAAGTCGGCACCGCGACCATGATGGCCGCTAAAGGTGCGGTTGTGCCCGTAGGCAAGATCATGCAAGATGCCGGTCTCAAGTTTGACCCGAAAATCTACGTCCCTGCCGTCGTGGGCTACTACACCGCACCGAGCGGTCAGATGATGAGTTTTCCGTTCAATAGCTCAACAACGGTGTTCTATTACAACAAAGACGCCTTCAAAAAAGCAGGCCTCGACCCGAACAAAGCACCCACCACCTGGCCAGAAGTGGCTTTGGCTGCGGCCAAACTAAAGGCTAGCGGCATTGCCTGCCCTTTTACAACAAGCTGGCAGGGCTGGACGCAGCTAGAGAGTTTCTCGACCTGGCATAACACCTTGTACGCTACACAAAACAATGGATTCGGCGGCACGTCAGCGCGCTTGGCCTTCAATACACCGTTACACATTCGTCACATCGAGAACTTGGCAAACATGTCCAAGCAAGGTCTGTTTGTCTACAAAGGGCGTGGCAACCTGGGGGACGCGCCGTTTTACAGTGGCGAGTGTGCTATGTCCACAGCCTCAAGCTCAGCTTATGGCGGCGTCAAAAAGAACGCCAAGTTTGACTTTGGCATCGCCGCCCTGCCTTATTACCCAGACGTCGCAGGAGCGCCGCAAAACACCGTCATTGGTGGTGCTTCGCTATGGGTCATGGCGGGCAAAAAGAGTGAAGAATACAAAGGCGTGGCAAGCTTTTTCAACTTCCTAACCAACACCGACATTCAGGCCAAGAGCCACCAACGCACTGGCTACCTGCCCATTACGCTGGCCGCCTATGAGCAAACTGATAAGTCTGGTTTTTACAAGCAAAACCCCGGCACTGATGTCGCCGTCACGCAAATGATCCGCAAGACGACGGACAAATCGCGCGGCATCCGCCTTGGTAACTTCGTGCAAGTGCGCACCATTGTTGACGAAGAACTCGAGCAAATCTGGGGCGGCAAAAAGAGCGCCAAAGACGGGCTAGAGTCCGCCATGAAACGCGGTAACGAGCTGCTCGAAAAGTTCGAAAAGGCTAATAAATAGCCCAATCCTGGAACCTGCCACTGAGGCATAGAGAAATTCGGGGGAATTCACTTCCTTTATTCCTCTTTCTCTGTGTCTTTGTGCCTCTGTGGTCAGGTTCCCTGAATTAGTCCTTATGGAAAAACGCGTTAGTTATCGGAATCGCTACCTGCCGTGGCTACTGCTCACGCCGCAGTTGTTGGTGATCGCGGTGTTCTTTTTCTGGCCTGCCGGGCAAGCGCTGCTGCAATCACTGCAACAGCAAGACGCCTTTGGCACGAGTACCGAATGGGTTGGGTTAGATAACTTTCGCAACCTTTTCAAGGACGAAACCTATCTCGCATCATTCAGAACAACTGCCATTTTTTCTGTTTTGGTCGCTGGCCTGGGGATTAGCATATCTCTGGTGCTTGCCGTATTCGCTGACCGCGTCACCCGCGGCGTGATGGTCTATCGTACCCTCTTGATCTGGCCCTATGCGGTGGCACCCGCCATTGCTGGCGTGCTTTGGTTGTTCATGTTTGCACCCAGTATTGGCATCGCGTCATATGCGTTGAGGCGCTTTGGTGTTGACTGGAACCACTTGCTCAATAGCCAAGACGCCATGACGCTCATCGTGGCGGCAGCCGTTTGGAAGCAAATTTCCTACAACTTTTTGTTCTTCCTTGCCGGTTTGCAGTCCATTCCAAAATCACTCGTCGAAGCCGCCGCCATTGATGGCGCTGGGCCGTGGCGGCGTTTTTGGACGATTCAATTTCCCCTGCTTTCGCCCACCACATTCTTCTTGTTAGTCATCAACGTGGTGTACGCATTTTTTGACACCTTTGCCATTGTTGATGCTGCCACCAATGGCGGGCCTGGAAAGGATACGTCCATCTTGGTCTACCGTGTTTACTACGACGGGTTTAAAGCCTTGGACATGGGGGGCTCGGCAGCTCAATCCGTCGTGCTCATGATCATTGTGGTGGCGCTCACTGTCATTCAGTTTCGCTATGTTGAGAAAAAGGTGACCTACTGATGACAACCCCCAGATTTGTCGCTTCGCAACAAGCCCCCCGAAGGGGTCAAGAAAGCTCGGGAGCGGCCCAGCGCTTTCTTGTATATGTTGGTTGAGCGCCGCCCCACCTTAGGACTGCTGGCACATGCCATTTTGCTCTGTGGCGTTGCAGTCGTTTGCTTTCCGCTTTGGATTGCTTTTGTAGCGTCCACTCACACGGCGCAAGAAGTCTTGCAAGTGCCGATGCCGCTATGGCCCGGCGCACATTTTTGGGAGAACTACACAAGCGCCTTGCTAGGCACAGGCAGTGGCAGTGGCTCTAACGCCGCAGTTGGTCAGATGTTGCTGGTGAGCTTGATTAGCGCGCTTTGCATTGCGCTGGGCAAGATTGCCATCTCCATCCTGTCAGCGTTTGCCATTGTGTACTTTCGTTTTCCCATGCGCAGCTTCTTTTTTTGGGCGATCTTTGTGACCTTAATGCTGCCTGTTGAAGTGCGCATTGGCCCAACCTATCAGGTAGTTTCTGATCTGCATCTACTCAATAGCTACGCGGGCTTAACGGTTCCACTGATTGCATCCGCCACGGCCACCTTTTTATTCCGCCAATTCTTCATGACAGTGCCCGACGAGCTGTTAGAGGCATCACGCATGGACGGCGCTGGCCCCATGCGCTTCTTTTTTGATGTGTTGCTGCCCCTATCCAGCACCACCATTGCGGCACTCTTCGTCATTCAGTTCATTTACGGCTGGAATCAATATTTGTGGCCGCTTTTGGTCACCACCAACGAAAGCATGTACCCGGTGGTGGTGGGCATCAAACGAATGATTGCAGGCGGCGACTCCGCGAACGACTGGAACCTCGTCATGGCAACCGCCATGCTGGCGATGCTCCCCCCAGCACTCGTGGTGGTGTTGATGCAGCATTGGTTTGTTAAAGGCTTGGTGGACACGGAAAAATAGACAAGTTATGGCAAGCATCACCTTTAGAAATGTCGTCAAGCGCTATGGCCATGGAGCCAAAGCGAATCCAGTTATTCATGGCGTTAGTGCTGAGATCGCGGACGGCGAGTTTATTGTCATCGTTGGACCTTCAGGCTGTGGCAAATCAACCTTGCTGCGCATGGTCGCTGGCCTGGAGGAAGTCTCCGATGGCGAGATTGCCATCGGGCCCAAGGTCGTCAACAACATCGAGCCAGCGCAACGCGATATCGCCATGGTGTTCCAAAACTACGCGCTGTACCCGCACATGAGCGTGTTTGACAACATGGCCTACGGCTTGAAAATTGCCAAGCTCAGCAAGGAGCAAATTCAGGCCCGTGTAGACAAGGCGGCGGGCATCCTGGAGCTATCACACCTTTTGCAGCGCAAGCCACGGGAATTGTCAGGTGGCCAACGCCAACGTGTAGCCATGGGACGTGCCATCGTGCGCCAACCTCAGGTATTTCTGTTTGACGAACCGCTATCCAACTTGGATGCCAAGTTGCGAGCCCAAACGCGTTTGGAAATTCAGAAACTGCACGCCGATCTGGGCGTCACATCCCTTTTTGTAACACACGATCAAGTCGAAGCCATGACCTTGGCACAACGCATGATCGTCATGAATGCTGGGCGTATGGAGCAAATCGGCACACCCGAAGAGGTCTATCGGCGCCCCGCAAGTACCTTTGTGGCCAGCTTCATCGGCTCACCGCCCATGAACTTGCTGAACGTTCATGTGGAAGGTCAGCAAGTGGCGCTCGGCGGTGTCACGCTCGCCTTGCCCGGCCCAGCACCACGTAGCGGCGCGCTCATCATGGGACTGCGGCCCGAGCATTGCATCATCGACACCGCGCCAGCATGGCCGTTTGACGTCGAGGTTAGCGAAATGCTCGGCGCGGAACGCCTGCTTTATGGCCGCAT
>ERZ1292633.4150-Hain-H41-02um-R1-4150-length-13579-cov-6_pt1 | contig 13579 bp, 6 predicted proteins | sample MGYA00564406_ERZ1292633 | MGnify/ENA primary metagenome ERZ1292633 (study PRJEB36523, sample SAMEA6512639) | groundwater metagenome | collected 2019-01-08 | study: AquaDiva: Metagenomics assemblies of 32 groundwater samples
TTGAACCCAAACCCTCCTGTGCAGAAGAGGTATCCTATCTAGGAATTCCTAACACTCCCCCGCCTGCCTGTGACAAACGGGTTTGGGGGGAATCACCCTACCGAGGGGCTGCCAGTTGTTGCTTCGCCGTTGCCACGGCAACGGTCGATTCCAACAGCAGCAGATGGCAGAGCGGCGCAATGGAGACGTTCGTGTCGATGCGTTCGTGCATCGGTCGGAGGATTTGGTGCAACGCATAGTCGATGACCGTCCGAGGCCTGTCAACAAGCGTTTCACGCCAATGCTCAGCAAACGTGTCAAACGGCAGGACCGGCGGCGGCGTGCCGTCAGAGGACTCATCGAGTAGTACTGCGCGGCCGGCGGCGATGGGTGGCGGACTGCAGGGAGCGTGTTCGACGCCGTCCATCAGGGTCGCCGTCACATCGAGCACCCCACCAAAGCCGTCGAGAAAGGCGGCGTGCACTGCTACGCGGCAAAGGTTGTACAAGGCGCGGGCGGTGATCCCACCCGCGGGGTCACTCCGGCTCCCGGGGTTGACCGCGTGAGGACTTGTCAGCATCGCAATGCAAACGCGGAAAACAGCGTCGGCATTGGCGTCGCTGCTCCCGCTACCGCCTCCGGAGGCACTGACGCTTCCGCTGCTCGCGCCGCCTCCACCACCACCCGCCGATCCGCCACCCACCAATCCACCACCGTCCTCCTGAACGAGGAGGATGTTGCCGCCAGAGGCCGTGACCAGACACGCGCCGTCGCGACCCAGGAACAAGTGCGTGACCGGATCTGGCGGCAACGGCACGCGACCATTGCGGCCGGCCACACCAACCTCGATCAGAGCCACGAGTCGTTGCGCGACCGCTCCCACGAAACTCGGAGGCGCGGCGGGAATCAAAAATGACCCCGTGATGCAGAGGTCCGTGACGGGGTCGACGAGGGCTTGCATCGCCATCGCGGTCGCATTGGCAAATGGCCCGGAGAAGCGGTCCAACGCGGCACTTGGCAGCAGCAGGTGGCTCGAGCGCTGCGAGCAGATGCGGTCGCCGCTTGGCAGCGAAATCTTCACCCGGTCGATACATTGCAAGCTGGCGGCATGCAGCGGTGCCCCACCGAGAAAGGTCGCCGCCAGGAGTCGTTCGCTGAGCAAGATCATCGAAGGGAGCGGGTGCTGTGCCGTCGCGCTGACAAGGGCTTCGAGAGGCGTTTGAGCGACGAGTTTTTGCCACATTTTGAGGCACAATACACCACGGTGATACAGCCGCAACGACATCGCCTGCTCCGCGTGGCTTTTGTGGGACGGCTGGCTGTACAGCGTCTCCGTGGCGTCGGCGATGGCGAGGACGTCCCTCAGTCGCTTCCACTGATCCCGGTAGAGCGACGCTAACGCTCCCTTGTCAGCGGCGAGGCAACTGCTTTGGGAGCCGATATCGAAGGCGAAGCCGCGGCTCAGAAGGGCCGTCGCGGACGTTGTTGCGCTAGCGGCACCCGTCGCGGCCAGCGACGCCCCCCCTTCCATGGTGCGTGCGAGGGCAGCGTGTGGCATCGCGAGGAAGTCGACGAGCGCCTCGCGAACGGTTTGTCCCAATATCACAACCGAAAAGCTCCCTTGTTGCGGAGGCACGGTGAACAACGCAGTCGACAATGCGGCTGGCGACACGGCTGGCGGTGCCAAGGGCGCCTCCGGTCGCGACGAGGCGGCGTTGCTGGTCGCGTTCGCGGTGGCCGTCATACGCAGGGCACTTGGGGTCGGATATGTCTTCACCCACTGCAGCCACCCACGTGCGCGAAGGACGGCGTAGACCGCCTGAAACAGCACAACCGCGAGTCGGTCCGCAATCGCATTAAAGCTCGCCTCATCATCGAGGATCGCTGCCAGATGCGCCCGTTGCGCGTCGATCGATGGGTCGACGCGAATGCAAGCGGAGACGTCCGCGCGCTGCCGGAGCCCGACAAGCACGGCCGATAATGCGCGACCACTGAACGTGTTACAATGAATATGCTGGTGGAACATTTTTTCGAACACGGCGCCATCGACGATGCAGCCGCTCATGTTGCACCATCGCGATAAGGCGGTCACGAGCGTGGCGATGCCGAAGGCAAGGGGCGCCAAGAGGCGGCTAAAGGCGGTCGCGCGCCACTCGGCGGCCAGATCGGCTGCTGCAGCACCGTCGGCGGGCGGTGGCATACTTCGCGGACTGCAGACTGGCTCGAACCGCGCGACGGACATGTTCATGTCGAGCGTGAGCGCGTCATGCGCCATGACGGTCGGCGTCGTGGGACGGCGAGCATCACGGTTCATCACGGACGGAGCACCGGCGGCGACAGAGGATAACAAACGTTGCGATGTTGGCTGCGAGGAGGGAGCCGCTGACGATGACCCGGATCCAGACGACCCGCGATCGTCTCCGAGGCGCTTGCCGCGCTTATCGTGCTCGGCCTTGCGCCGGACGATCAGCGCCCATGTGTTTTCATCGATAATGCTGCCGCATGCCAGGGTAGGTGCGATGCCTGGGCCGCTGCTGCCAGGGGTCGCCGAGGGAGCGAGCGCTTCACGGAAATCGCCTGAAAACGGTGGGCTGAGCGCAGAGCGGAGCAGACTTGTCAACATCGTGACATCTTGCGCGGCCACGAATGACTCAACCGACGGTCCAAGAAGCGTGATGTGATTGGCCGCCAATGCCGCCACGTGCGCGGCCATATGCAGGGGCGACAGAGGACTCACCGCCAAGCTATGACGAAGGAGATCCACCGACAACTCTGAGAACGTCGAGGGTGAACCTGGTCGATCGCCGACCACGGTCCAGTCGGCGCAGCTGACGGCTAGCACCCGCGCAATGGTCGCCGCGGCGGTGATGGTCGTCGTACCGCAGCTGCTGTCGCCTCGTCCACCTGGAAGCGCGTGCCGCACGGCTGCACACGTTCGTTGGAGGACCCTTTCAAACCAAACCCTCCAATCCCGCAGCGAGGTCACCAGGTCGTCCTTGGCGTGAGCTGCCAAGCGGTCGGCATTGGTGCCAAGAAGGACGAATTGAATGGGAACCCATGAGGTCACATCTGATGAAGGCGACGTCGTGGTCGCGGCAAGCCGCAATCGCTGTGCGGCCGTGACAGCCTGCTGCATGGCATCCGGAGAAGGCGGGTCGTCCATCAAAGGCCTCGGCAACGGCTCCATGTCGTCAGGTCCACCAGCCGCGCAAAATGACGGCATGTTGCTCGCGTCACTGAGGCGCGCGCGACCACCACCAAGGGTGAAGTCGTCCACTCCTTCATCGCTGCTCAACTGCTCGTTGACCTGATACGCGAGAGACAAGGCTCGAATCACGCAGGGCGACGTCACACTCCAGACGGCTGAAAGCACGTGCTTCATTGCGGCCACGACGCTTCGCCGCGCGACCGGGAGGGGCACGGTCACGTCGAACGTGATGGCATACACCGCGCCCTCAGCGGGCAGCGAGCCGGGGCCGAGGAACGGCAGCGTGGTGTCCGGCACATCGATGAACCGGCAGGCGAGGGGGTGGCTCACCGTGGGCGCGTTCGACGCGGTGTTGTGCAGGGCAAGCTCTAATCCACGTTCGTCGACGGCTGCCGCCGAGATCAGGAAGGGGGAGGTCACGTTCCCGCTCGAGACGGCAGCGACACGGGTCACGATTTGCTTCACCGGAGGGCTGTGATTCACCGGATAGACGTGCAGCACCGCGTGCATCGCCAGCGTTGGACCCTCCACCTTCGGGGCTCTTTTGAACAGCGAAGGCTGCTTGTTCGTGAGACAGTGCATGACGGACGACTTCCCGCTCTTGGACGGGCCGATGAGATACACTTTGGGCGCGGCAAAGGCGTGGAAGTCTTCAAAGTCTTTCGACGCCCCGTTGCCCTTCCACTGCACCGAGGCCTCTTGGACAATTTGATCGGCTCGCACGGTCGTCGAAGTTGCCTTGTACGGACAAGCTGACTTCGTCCCCGGCACGTTTCTGCCGCTCAGCAGAATGGCGGAGTGTGCCTCCGGTCTGACTGCGGCGGTTCCAGTGGTTGGCGCACCCGTGGAAACCGACGCAGCACGTTGTCGATTGGGCGTGGAGGCGGTGAGTCGCGGCGTCTGCGGCGCCGATGCGTCTGCCGGAGGAGCAGAGAGGCGGCTTCCAAGGTGACCTGCGGTCAACGACGTGATTTCGTTGGCGTCACCGTCCAGGTCCATCGCCTCCGTGCCATCTCGAGGACTCGACAGCACGAGACGTGGCGGCGTAGGTGCCCGCACAGTGCCGCCGGTCGCGGACGCCATGACCGAGTGCCGCCGCAGCCCCGCCATGGTCATGCGAATTTGCGATGCCGCAAGCCATGCTTCGACCGTCTCATCGACCGCGGCATCGAGGACGGCAAAGTGAGCCGCGACCCGCCTGTGAAGTGACGCCAACGCAGAGGAGGCGCCAGTCGCGTCGTCGCCGCCTGACGCTGCGTGGCCGAGAAGCATCTGGCGCAAATCGGCGGCCCAGGCGGTCACGATCACCGTGCACGCCTCCTGCGCTTCTTTCTCGACGTTGCTGCGCCGCAGGCTTTCTGCCACTTTGAGGCGTTCAATCAACCACAAGCCGTGTGTGTTGGTCGCTGGTGGCTCGCCGCTCTGAGTGGACGACGTCGGCGAGTGGGCGCCAAACAACGGAGCACCTCTGTCAGCCGATGCACCCGCCACCGCCGTGGCTACGGCAAGGCGCTGTCCGTGGAGCCGACGCCTTTCGCTAAATAAGAGCGGCTGCTGAGAGTGACTCATTAGTGAGGACGAAGTCGCCCTGGCGCGCGATGGCGTTGACGAGCCGGCGGCGCCACTTCGCGTCGTGCCGGGCACCATCGGAACAGTTGGCGCCGGCGATAGTGGCACGGGAGACAGCGCCATAATAGCGGCTCCTCCCCCGCTGCCTTGCTGCTGCACGGAAAGCGCTTCCGAAAGCTCGGTGACGCGCCGCTGCAACGCAACGTTGTCCTGCTGAATTTTGACCCAATCCTCATCAGAGCGACGCGACGTCACCGCCAGAGCAGCAGCTGCGGGAGGGGAGAACGGCCCCCCTCCGCCCGCGACGTCGGCGGAGGCTGGCGACTGCAGCTTGATGCGCTCGCGCAACGCAGTAACCTCTGCGGTCAACTGCGCAACCAGTAACGTGTTCGGATCTCCAAATAAGTTGCCACCTGCTGCGGACCCTCGACGAGCCAGTCCGGCCCTGGGACTGGGCCTGGACACGATGGAGGCATTGTGTTCATTCCTCTCGGAGTCAGTGGGGCTCGCTTGGCTCCGAACCCCAGCATGGTCGAGGGAGAAATCGCCGGCGATCGGCTGTCCTTTCACGGCCCGCATCGGTGGGGTGGTGGATTCGGTCGAGACGGCGGTGCAGAATGAGTCGTTCGCCACCGTGCTCGTAGCGCTCAAAAAAACGTTGACGTTCGCGGCGCGGCCGGAGTGAGATGCAGGGAATAACCCAGTCGACGTGGGTGCCGACCCCGTCGCTCCACGAAGATTACTGGTCGAAAGAGTTGAAGGGGGCGAGACGACGCTGCTGACGTGCTCCGGGGCGAACTGGCTCCCTGCAGATCCGCCTCGTTGGGTGGTTCCACCGCGAGGGCCGTCCCCGACCTGATAGGTGCGCGCCGCCACTTCTAAGAATGAGTTTCCGAGAGCACTGCCTGCGGCTCCTTGGGATGGGCGAGCGCTTCCTCCTCCCACGTTGCGACTGGTCTCGACCTCATGTGGCGACGGAGCGACGGCAGCGGCAACCTGAAATCCTCCGCCACTCGGACTACTCGCCGCGACGTCGTCGCCGTCATCTAGCAGGCCGACCGCAATTGGATGTTGCATAGCGGGAGGGAGTGATCCGGTGGCTCCGCCAGCCAATCGTTGCTGCGAAGGGGTAGGGGTGACGTCGCCGACTGGCGGCGGGGCACTGTCGATGTTGTCAAAGTCGTCGGAGGCTAACGCAGCGAAAATGTTCGGGGTAGCCATTTGCTGACTAACCAATGAATTGTATGGGCGGAAGAGCAAACAACTGAAAGACTATGGGGGAACGGGAAGGATGATACAGATAGAAGGATCGTTGCGAGTCGTTGACGCGGAAAATACCACACGTACACCAATTAGCTTTGTTTGATGGATTCCCTAGAATCCACCACACGCAAAACAGAAAGACTCTTCGCACGGATGCCACACACACGACCTTGGCCGCCACATGCCGTGTGCCGTGTGTGGTGGTGGCCGCCACATGCCGTGTGCCGTGTGCGTGCTTCACACTTCATAAAACGCGCGACCGGCCTTGTTGCGCGTCTCTCTCTCGGCGCCGTTGCGCAGAAGCAGTTCCCCGAGCTCCCGATGATTTTCCATTGCGGCGTGGTGAAGGGCCGTGTCGCCGCTTCGATCCTGCGCGTTGACGAACTTTTTCGTAAATCGCCCCGCAAGTTTCCGGCATTGAGAAATCAGCGCCGCGCACAGCGCTTCGCTCCCGGTGCCCACGGCCCTGTGAAGCACGGTTTGCCCGTTCCTATTCGTCATCAGCAACATTGTGGGCGGCTCGATTGCCGTGGGCGGCTCCGCGCCTGCGCTTGTGAGCGCCGCGGCTGTCGCTGTTTCCATTGCCACAGTGTCCGCGTTCAGCAACAACGTCACGGCGTCCATCTGCTTCCGACTTACAGCCGACATCAGCGCGGTATTGCCTGCCTCATCCTGGGCTCGTAGAAATGGCAACAGATCGGCGCCGCTCCTGCCACCAGCAGCAGCTTGTTGTTGACCAGGGACCGGTAGGGCAGCCACCGAAAGCAGCAACTGCAGCACCTCCACGGGCGCCTTGGCAGCGCAAGCTGCGATGAGCGGGGTCGAACGAAACGAGTCGACAGTCCAAGGGGACGCGCAGAAAGGTGCGTTCAAGAGCTGCGTGGCCATCGGCCAGTTGCCCAGGGCGAGTGCCCAATGCAACGCGGTTCGACCCTCCACGTCGGCGTAGTTCACGAGCGACCGGGGCAGCAGGGTCTCAACGGGGGATTCTCCTGCTGTGAGTGGTACGGGGACGGCTGGCCGGGAGTCGTGATCGTCGTCAACGGCGCTAGCCACGGTTCGGAGAAACGCCATCACAGTGTCGACGTCTTTTCCATTCACGCAGAGCTCCGCGAGAGGAGTGGCACTCGTGGTCATATGGTCGCTACAAATCAACAATGTGCAAAACAAAAATACGAGCCTGAAGAAAACGCAAACAATCATCACCAACAAGATGACGATCGTTGAGGACTCCACTGATAAAAAGAGCCGTGAAAAGTCTCGCGCAGATGCTTTGTCGCTCTATCTCGCAATGGTTCTTTCGGTTCTATGCGCACTCCATCGCATCGAGAGAGTATCACACCATCAATTTCTGCTTCCACGCCGGCATGGCTCGTACGGTTCGAGGGACTGCCTGGGCCGGCCGTGGAGCGAGAACAATGGGGCCACGCGTCAACGCGGCATCACCCGATTTTCCGCTGGCGGAGGCGGTACGGCGCAGTGACATGGCTTCGGTGTCCGTGGCGAACCTTCCGCGTTCGTGATGCGTCGCCGAGGCGGCGGTCTTTTCCATGGCTTGTTCCAAGACGCGGCGTTGATGCTTGACGGCTTCGTCGATTCGGTGTTGGCGCGCGCTCAGTTGCTGAGCCTTGTCCTTTGAATCAATCAAACTGCGGCGTCGGGCGGTGATCGCCAGCGACTGAGCCCAGCGAGCTGAAAGCGTTTCGGCGGGCGTTGCGGAGCGCCTTCCCACCGACTCTGCCGAGACCGACCGCCTCGAAGCCGCCGACGCTGGCCGGCTTCCACGCGCAGAGGACGACATGGCGGCAACCAATGCGGTGGCCGTTTCCCGCCCCCGTTGTTGCCGGTAGGCGTCGACTTGCTGATGCAACCCCACCGCACGAAGCTTCAAGTCGACGACCCGCGACGCTGCCTTCTCATGCATGGCCTGCACCGCGGCCAAGGAAGCTTGGACCTTCTTTTCGGCCTGCTTTTGTTTCCACGCTTCCACCTGCTGCTTGGACCGCACCGTGCGTTCGCGACGTTCCATCTCCTTCCGCTCTTCGAGAACCTTTTCCAAGTCACGTTCCTTGAGCTCGCGAAGCTGCTCGACCACACGCTGATTTTCGTCGTCCGTCAGCCGCTGAACACGCCACGCTTCGATTGCGAGGTGCCGTCGCCTTTGCAATTCGACAAACACCAAATACCGTCGCAGGTGCTCCAAGTTTTCGCGGTCCACGAGATCGCTAGGTACCGCCGCCGATTGCCCGCCGTCACTTGACACCGCGCTGCTCCCAATCAGACGCACTTGGCGGAGTTTTTCCACCACCGCATAAGGCATCTCGTGACAAAGTGCGGCCATCGCCTCCGCCGTCGACAGTCGGGCCGCGGCATCTCCGCCTGCCGACGGAAGCCGTGCGCAAACGACGTCCACCAGCTGCTGTAAGTCCAACATGCCCGTGACGACGCGCAAGAATGCGGCGTGGTCCTCCGGGCGCCAGCCTAGGTTGGGCCCACCATGCCGCTGCAAGAATTCGTCGAAGCGCAGCACGTCGGGATGAACGCTGGGATCGACGTGACGGATCGCGGCGGCCACCCTGGACACCGCGACTGCCCCGCCAGTAGGAGGACCGACAGAGTCCCCGCGCCGACGAGGCGTCGCGGATTGGCCTCGTGGCGACGCACTGCAGCACCGCAGAAGAAGGCGACTCGCGCCACCGCCGCCGCTTCCTCCTTTGTCCTTTCCAGACCCCAAGGTTTGAGTCGTGGCGGCGACATCGAGCAAGCGAAGGGCCTCGGCGGGCACGCCTTCGAGCGCGGCTTCCGCTGCGTGGAGCTGCGCCATCGCGACGTCGTTGGCTGCCATGGCCCGCGTCAGCCACCGCTTGGGATCCAGCCTCACCTGCGTGAACGACGCGACCAACCCACGGCGATGGACGAGCCGGTCGGCAACGTGCCGCAGATGCTGCTCGTAAACGGGTACCCATTCCGGCGGCCCTGCCGTCGACGCGGACGCCCCCGACGTCGTCGCCGCCGTCCCGCGGTGGTCGCCCCCGCGGATGGTGGATAGGTCCCGCGGCGTTCGCGCCAGCTGTTCGAGCGCCGTGTTCGCCTCCCTCGACGCCTGCGCCACCTGTGCGCGCAACAGCTTGCAGGACGCGAGCCAGGTGGACGTTTCCTGGCGTCGCGTCACCAACCGGTTGGCGGCGGCTGCATAATACTGCGCCGTTGGCGCACCACCAGCCGGCGGTACGATGCGGTCGTACCGTGGTCGGGCAGTGGCATCCATCCTGTGGCAAAGGGGGGCGAACTCGGGGATACCAGCGGTACTGCTTTGTATTGTGCTATTCAACGGTTTATAAATAACAGTTCTTACATTCCATTCGAAAACCCGAGGTAACCGACCGATGTCGCCGAAGGGGGGGTGTCCCCAATCCTCCAATTGTGTGCGACATGCGCTCCCACAGGCGGATGACAACGGAAACGTTGTACTAGTTGTGTTGCGGGAAGGAAGGGCGAGCGAAGAGTGAATTCCTCCGGGTGGTTGATTTCACGAAAAAATAGGGCGTTTTCGTTTGTCGGTTCCCCCCATAGTTGCCGCTCAGTCCGCTTCTCTAAGAGGAAGTTGACAAATGGACGATTTTCGAAGTCGACAAGTGGCGCATCGACAACAGTGTGATACAGACCAACAACAACAAGCGGCAGCGCGCGGTGCAGCCCCTACCCAAGCCGATCTCCGACGCGCGATATCAGCATCTCCCCCGTTCACGCCGTTTGCCGCCACCGCGAATGCGCCACGTCCCCCTCTTTTCAAAAAATATCATCCTCCCTGAGAAGAAAAAAGAACCTCTCTCTCCCCCCTCGCTTCAGGAATGATGGTCGCTCAAGAGCCTTGCCGATTCGTACGTTTGAGCGATCAAAATGCCATCGACGACATTCGTGCCCACGTTCAACCGCGTCCCGAGCCAAAAGCCCCACATGCCGTGGTCGCGGTACACATCGCGGACGACTTGCCGAAGGCTCAGCGCGGACGCCCCGGCGGCACACTGCAGCCGTGTCCGAATGACCGAGAATGGGTTGAACATCGCCGTGGTCGTCGCGCTGGTGACCACGGAGGCAGCCACGTGGATGAGCGGATTGTCCGTGAGCGAAAAGCAAGGGCGCAAGAAACCCGGGACGGCTGCGAGCTTGACGTCAGACAGAAGGGAAGTGGACGAATGATTGACATCGCCAGGGGAGCTGCTGCTCACCCGCGACGATGAAGACGCGACTCTGAGCGCCCCGGCGTAAAACACTTCCTTGCTTCTCAGGTAGCCCAGCCACCAAAGTCCGCCCCAAGAGCTGCCCATGACGAGGGTCGTCCCATAGCCTGCCCACAAGCCCCGGACACCACGCTCTTTAAATACGGATCGGCCGACGGTGAAGAAGTCCATCTTGGGCACAGGAGCGGCCCACTTCGCGGCACCTCCAGGTTCACCGTGGTGGTGGTGGTGATGGTGCACGACGTTCACACCCCCCTTTTGGTGCTCAACGGCCGCGTCAACAGGGGGGCGAAATGCCTTGGCCATTTGCAACGTCGCCACGACTTGCACCGGAATGTCGAAAAAGTGGCTTGCCGCGTCGCTCATGTACGCCCCCACGCCGTCCCGCAGTGACTCTTGCGGCATGGGCAGCATTTGGCGCAAATACTCCAGGAGGCCCATGTTGACGCACTCGCTGACGCAGAGGCCGAGAATCGACGCGGCGAGGCCAGGACTCAACGCACGGAGGTAACTCCCACCGAATTGGGCGGACCGCGCCAGCTCCGAAAGGGCGCGCAGCGTCGGGACCGACTCGTGAACGAGGCCCGTTTGCTTGGCCGTGAGCACAAGGACGAAGGGGTGGAACACCACTGCGCGCAAAATGCTGAACACGAAGATCCACGACAAGTAGAGTATGCCATCAAGGTCGCTGAAGCGGCGGTCGACAGATGACGTCGTCCTCGTCGCGGGGACGCCACACTCGGTCGGAGATGAAACCGTGGGGCGCGCCATGCCGCCCTCTGAGGCGGGTCGCGTCGGACCCGCAATCGTCGTGCCATCACGACCGTTGCCGGTCGGGGAAGTTGATAGCGTTGAGCGGTCCATCGTCGCGCTGCCGCGGCCAAAAAAAGTAAGGTGAGCTTTTGTTGCAAGTGGGAAACGTTGGAAAAACAGAGAAATGCTCAAATGTTAACGCTTGCAAGTAAGATTTGATGCGATCAATGAAAAGGGAGGAAAGTAGCGTCGTTTCGACGAGGGAAATAAAAGCAGTCAGAGGGAAAAGTGTCGACAGGCGGCTGCCGACGATCCTTCACCCTCCTCCAACCAGCAGCAACAATAACGGTTTCAGGCGACGTCGTAATGCCACGACGAGCGCGACGACCGCGATCCATACCGTCACCGATACCACCACGATGGCATCAAACGCCTTGAACGGTGCGCCACCCCCGTTGTCGACGAGCGTTGTGCGATGCGGCGGTGCGTTGGGCCGTCGTCCTTCTGCGACGGAAGGAAGCGGCGAGACCGTGTCGGGAAATGTGGTGCTGGACTCCGAACGGGACGCTCCAACGTCGGACTTCCCCGATGTGAATACGGCCGACTCGGCGGGCCGCGTGGATGTTGGCTGGGGCAATCGTCCGCCATTCTTCTGCCACGCCGCATACTCCACAAGATTCACCGGGGCCTCCGGTGCCGGAGAGCGATGCCGCTTTGGCCACAGCTTGTACCAGGCCGAAAATTGCGTGTCCCCCGGATTAGGATCGGTTGGGAACACGACGGGCTTTCGATAGTTTGGTAGAAACAGCAACAGCGGTGGATGTGGCTGTAGTACTTCATCCTTCCACAACAACGCGGGCGGCTTGGGCTGGTGGCCTTGAGAGGCGATATCATCGAAGAACGGACCCGTCTCGACGGTCGACTGGCCAACAGCGTGCCGTGTGTTGCCGACCGCCGCCGCCGCCGTGGTGGCTAGATCACCACGGTTGACAAAGCCGGCGCGACCTTCGACCCACGATTTGATCTTGGCCACCGTGGCGATGTTGGTAAACGGCATCACGCGAGATGGCACACGTCCGAAGCCCGTGAGCTCCATCCGATCGCAAAAGACGTCCAATACGGCGAAGGCGTTCACAAGCGTTTCAATCTGCCCTTGGATGATCACGGTGTGCACATCGTTTTGCTTCAGGTACCCCCCTCGGTGCTCATGCCCAAAGAAGGCGCCGACGATATTAGGAAACGATGAGAGTATTGGCCCTAAGTGAACGTTCGTTTTAAAGCCAACGGAAATGTGACCGAAGACGATGACGGCGCGGCCACGATCAAGTGCTCGTTGCAAAGTGGCCTTAAGCCACGCAATGAAGCGCTGCCGTGCGGGCGGATCATTGGTTTCGGGCTCCACGACCATAGAATCCAGAAAAATGAACACAAACGGCCCGTAGAGGATGCGGTAGTACCACTCGCCGTCGTCGTCGTCGTCATCGCCGTTGCGTCGTGCGCCGCTGTGCGAGGCGGAGGAAGAAAGCGAGGCGTCACTAACTTTAGCATCGCGGCGCGCTAGTCCTAATTTACTCTTCAGCCAAGCTTCCTGGGTTTTGTTGAGCTTCCCGAAACGGTCGTTGTGCGCTCGAAGATCATGGTTCCCCAGCAAGTTAAAATGCGGCCGGCGAAGTTGATTGAACGCGTCCAATATCGGGCGCAAGTTCCACATCAGATCGTTATTGACCAGGTCGCCTAAGTTGACCGCGAAGGTCAGATCGTCTCCCATGGCATTGAACACCTCTACCGTCTCCAGCATTTTGTCCCGCGCCACGTCGTAGCGCCGCTTGGTCGTGGTGGAGGTGCGTTGGACCTGCCCGCGCAGCCAGTGATCCATCGGCTCCCACGGTGCCTTCTCGCCCGCGGGATACGTGTCGTAATGATTATCGGCGACGAGACCCACCGTTACCAACGGCGCAGCATTCCGGCTGCACGAGGGGCGACGGCCGTCAGCCGCGTCGGGTCTTCGCGGTATCACAGCCGCGGTGGCAGCGCTCTGGGATCCCAGCAGCCGCGTGGTGGGACTTTCCGTTGTGGCCGACGCACGAAGAAAGGTTAGCGATAGTCCGACGAGTATGATGAGGAGCGAGGAGGAGGAGGTCGCCGCACCGGCGGCAGCCTGGCCTCGTCTCGTGGGCGTCCCTGCTGGCATCTCTGATGGAGTTTCGCGACGCGGCTGCATGGGGAGCAGAAACACGGCCGCGGAACCGCCCCTATTGAATCTTTGGATGTGCGACGCAGGGCTGAAAGGGGGGAACACCTCGAAACCTCAAAACAAAAATGAAGAGTGAAGATGGCAGACGTGTCCGTCACGAGAGATTAGCGTACGTCGACGTAAAGGTCTGGTGTGCCGCGGAACTGAATTCTAAACTATGTTTCCACACTCCCTTGATGCGCGCGTCACGTGAGCGCGTGCCCGAAGCCCCCGTCCGTGGCACCGAGCGCCACGAGAACCTGCTCAACGATGGCCTTCGCCTCGCGACCGCTCGGCGTGGTGTAGAGGCCCCAATTCGCCTTGACGTCGCTA
>ERZ1292633.4151-Hain-H41-02um-R1-4151-length-13577-cov-4_pt1 | contig 13577 bp, 12 predicted proteins | sample MGYA00564406_ERZ1292633 | MGnify/ENA primary metagenome ERZ1292633 (study PRJEB36523, sample SAMEA6512639) | groundwater metagenome | collected 2019-01-08 | study: AquaDiva: Metagenomics assemblies of 32 groundwater samples
TGCAATTGCGCGGTTTGTTAATGGAGCATTCTGATCATTTGAAAGCTTTGCAAGCTCATCCGCGGAGATGCCGGCTGCAAACAGATTGTTATCGTAATCTGGCAAACTCACCATTGCTAAGATCGAGCCATCTCGGGGATCCATGGCAACACCTACGCCAGCTACTGACTCTGTCTCGGTCATTTTCGCTGCCAGCAACTCACCCATGCGTTGCTGCAACCCAAGATCTAGACTTAACGCTACCGTCTGACCACTTTGCGCTGGCTGATTACCAATCACTCGTTGAAAGTACCCACGAGAATTCACTTCGAGACGTTCAACGCATGAACTACCGTACAAACGCGCCTCGTATGCCCGCTCCACGCCAGCCTTACCAACAATACTTCTATGCGAGTACTCGTCGGATGACTCTAACTCCGACTGGCTCACCTTACCGTTGTATCCTAGAACATGAGCGAGCCCTGGAGCATGGACATAGTTTCGGCGGACCTGCTCAGCAACACTTACCCCTGGCGCATTTCCAATCCGAAGTAAGTACCGCAAGGCCGTCTCTTGGTCTAAGTGTTCAAGCAGCACAACTGGATGAATCGATCGTAAGCCATCTGCCTCAACCCGAGTACGAATAGATTCTTCAGACTCATTCAATAACTCGGCAACAAGCGTATAAATTGGTACTCGCTCACTCTTTGTCGCCGGCAGATCAGCGGGGACGATGACTACCTGGAATGAGGCGACGTTCGTTGCTAACTCCACACCAAACCGATCAGTAATAAGTCCTCTTGATGGCAACACTTCCCGTGATCGAACCCTATTCCCTTGTGCAAGTAGTTGATGACTCTGCCCCTCAGTAATTTGAAGCACACCCAACCGACCACAGAGCAGTACGAGCACGACAGCAATAATCACATAGAGCCACCGTATGGTATGTCGAGGGGCAGACTGCGTGTCCGTACCGAGCTCAACGTCGTCAGACCATTGAAACTCATCTTGTTGCACAGGCATGGTACCGAGACTCTCAGTCGGCTCAAAAATAGACATGCATCTCCTACGGACGACTAATGCGCAAGCCAGATCGAACCGGTGCTAACAAATAACTCAGAATGATACCGATTGGAACTAGGACGATACAGCCAGCCAAAAGGTCATACGGCAGCTGCTGCGATGAGCCACTGATGAATATGAGCGGTAGTTCAGCCACAAAAAGCAACACGAAGCCAATGAGAACAGTACTCCACCAGGCGGCGATATCAATTGCCCAACGAAGGAGCGTAAAGCACGCAGCATAGCCAACTAACAGTGGCAATAAGGTTATGCCAAATCGGGCCGGCAATAAGAGGTCGATCAATATACCCCCACTCACGATCCACCACAGGCCAAGTACTGGCCGATTGACCATTAAAAAAGCTGCCGCGCCAATGGCAATTAGGTTAGGTTGTCCACCGAAGAGTGGCCAAGCACTGAGCATACCTACTTGGAGTAGCACGCTCACATAGGCAGCCAACACAACCACTACACGATCAATCATGATCGCCCTCACCAATGAGAACCATGAGGTACTCAAGTTGACCAAACAGTACTGGCGACGCAATGCGTTCACGCCGTAGCACATCTGATGTAGCTGATAACGTTCGATCAACAGTGCCAACTGGTATTCCCTTTGGCACAACGCCTTCCAGATCAGTTGTAATGACAGCTTCGCCAGATTCAATGGGCGCATTACTTGGAATCTCTGACACAACCAATCCTCCTAATCCGGCGCGAAGCAAGCCTTGTGCTCGAGTAGCCTGGAAGATAACTGGAATAAGTAACGACGGATTCGTCAGTAACAACACCCGAGCCTGATGCTGCGAAACCTGATCCACAATACCCGCCAAGTACCCTCGCGAGAGCACAGGCTGCTGCAAGGCGACGCCATTCGCAGCACCCTGATCGATCGTCACGCTATCAAGTGCCTTGCTTGGTGAGCGAGCAATGACACGAGCTGGCAGCAATGTGCCAGCGGTATGCTGTGTAGCTGCGTATTCCTGAGTAACCAGCGATGCCGAGGTCTGCTGTTCCTGCAAGCGAGTCAACTCGCTTCGTAGCGTTCCGTTCTCAGCCTCAAGGTTCGCATTTCGTACCCGCAGTGAACCGATCTCCCGCAGACTCTCGACAAATCGCCGAACAGCGGTCGTCATATTCATAAGCGGCGTCGCTGGCCGAGTTGCAATAAGTGCACCTGATCGAAAGACGTCAAGCCAGGATGATGCTGCCGCAAGCAACGCGACTACAACGACCAGAACTACAATCAGACGCAACTTCAGCGTACCCCCTGCCACTCACTAGGCAACAACACAGTTCGTAAGGCATCAAGGTCCTCAAGAACAACACCCGTGCCACGAACGACCGTTGTCAACGGATCCTCGGCAACGTGGATGTAAGTGCCCGTTTGCTGCTGTATCAGTTGTGGTAAACCCCGCAATAACGCGCCGCCGCCAGCGAGCGTGATACCTCGAACCATCAAATCTGCAACCAATTCTGGTGGCGTCTCCTCAATTGTCGCCTTGATGGCCGTTACTACCTGAGCAACAGAGCGAGACAGCGCCCGCCGCACCTGTTCGTCAGTAATAAATAATTCTCTGGGCATGCCGGACACTAAATCTCGACCACGTATGGCAGCTACTTCTGGTTTTGAAGAAAATGGTAATGCTGAACCAAGTTGAATTTTAATGTCTTCAGCCATCCGATCACCGATGAGCAAATTGAGTTCATCACGGGCAAATTGCTTGATATCTTCATTTAACTCATCGCCGGCGATCCGAAGTGAGCGACTAGCAACAATACCGCCGAGGGAAATAACTGCTACCTCAGTCGTACCACCACCAATATCAACAATAAAACTACCACCTGCCTCCTGAATTGGTAACCGAGCTCCAATGGCTGCTGCGACCGGCTCTTCAATCAGGTATACCTCTCGAGCACCAGCATTCAGTGCAGCTTCTTCGACAGCACGGCGCTCCACCTCGGTCACCCCGTACGGAATACCAACGACTACTCGTGGCCTCGACCATGAACCGAAACGACTGGTGTGTACTTTCGAGACAAAGTGCCGCAGCATCTGCTCCGTCACCTCAAAATCCGAAACGACGCCATCGACCAGCGGCCGAATCGCCACAATATGAGCCGGTGTCCGACCAACCATCTTTCGTGCCTCATCGCCAATCGCCAAGATTTGCCTGGTCCGTTGATTAATTGCAACAACAGATGGCTCGTTCATAACGATCCCTCTGCCTTTGACATAGACCAGCGTATTGGCTGTTCCTAAGTCAATGCCGATATCATGAGAAATCAAACCAAAGAGTCGGTTGAGCACAGTTGCCTCCGGGAGCTCGACACTAGCGCAAACAGCTACACAGCTCAAGCAAGCTGGTAGCTAGAAGTTACCGGTATTTGGCTACGTTTGCGTTGTGCTCAGCAAGCGTTTTTGCAAAGTGGGCGCGGCCTTCCGTATCTGAAACAAAGTAGAAAAAAGTATGGACTGCAGGAGCAGCGGCAGCGGCAAGCGATGCCAAACCAGGATTACAAATCGGCTCTGGGGGCAGACCGGAATGTAGATACGTATTGAACGGCGACTGGATCGCACTCAAATCAGCCCGTGTCACGACTGGCCACCAATCGATCGATTCGAAGGTCGCACAAGCGCCAGCCAAAGAATCCGAGGGCGGCGCCTCTAGACAAGCCTGCTCAGTCACAAACACCTTGGCAAACTGGACTGTTGGATCAGCCTGCAGTGGCATTCCCTCACGAAGACGATTTGCATAGACACCAGCAATCTGAGCCCGATCGTCGTCAAACTTCGCCTCACGCTCCACAATCGAAGCAAGGATGACTGTGTCGTAGGTCAACTCAAGCTGTGCTGTTCGCGATTCAAACGCAGTAATCTGCTTCTCAACGGCTAGACTCGCCTCAGTGAATGGTACAAACTGATAGGTGTCAGGGAAAAGAAAACCAGTTAACGATGCGTCACTTGACAGCTTATACTGCTCACGTAGCTTCGGCGCCACCGCGCTCGACGATGTAGCAACGGTATACTCACTCCAATTTGCTATCACACCCTCTCGCTGAAGCCGAAGTGCCATCTCCTCATTCCGCCAACCTTCGGGAAACGTTACCTTGATTTGCTTGAGCGACTCGATAACTGGCGCTGGCTCAGAAAACCGTTGCCAGTATCGCCAGACGCCTACTCCGAGTACCGACACACCAATGCCTCCAAGAACCAACACCGCAATCAACACCTTCATACCTGCTCCTTCATTGCAAGATATTGCTCCAAAATGAGTCTGGCAGCGATAGCATCCGTGTCAGCCGATGTCCCAGCTTGCCGCTCAGCTTCCTTCGTAGTCAGCGCCTCATCAAGTTGTACAAGTTCGACGCCAGGTAATCGATCAACAAGCAAGACCACGAAAGACTCGAGTGGCGTCCCGACTCTGGGCGTACCTACCACAATAGTGGCAATCTCTCGCTCCTGGACAAGCAGTCCGATCGCGCTAACAGCAGCCGTTGCAACCGAGTACTCAATCGTTGGCAGCTCAACAACAAGAGAACCGACTAGATTGGCAGCTACTCCAATTCGACGTTCCCCGAGATCAAGACCGAGCACGGCCATTAGTTACCATTCAGCTGCAGCGTGATCCGATCAGGCTCGGTTGGCAGCGTTGCTCGAAGTGAGGGACGAATCGTGACATTCGCAGACAGGACACCCTCCTGGGCACTGAGTTGTTGCTGGGCCTCGGTGACTGTCTTACCCGTAATCTGCTTCACCAACTCCTCTTGATTAATCGCCGAAACGGTTCGGGTGTGAAGCCGACCAGCTACCTTCAGCTGTCCTTGTCCAACGTCAACGCTGACAATGCTAGAATCGATTGCATCATCCGAGGCGACAACAAGCTGCTTGCCAGTCGGTACAGTCAGCTTGACTCGTTCGACGATCATCGCTCGATACTCTGAGGCGACGAAACCAAGAGCTCGAGCCCGAACTGTCGCTGTGAGGTTGAAACTATCTGTTTCATCGTTCGGCTGCTTATCAGATGAGGACTCAACGATCTCTACCGCTACACCTTCTTTTAAGATGGTGAGTGCTTGCGATTCCTGCTGGAGCGTTGCGAGTAATTCTTCAGTCGACTGCTGAATCAGTAAGGCCTTCGCAGCATCGATATCTTCGGCCGTCATAATTTGGACCGTCTTAGTCAGCCCCCCGCTAAACGCAGCCTGGTTGGCAGCGGTCACCTTATCGCGCTGTGCACTGGTCAGACTAGCAATAATCCAGTTTCCGGGAGCAAGATTGTACTGATCACCAGAGGCTGATGCTTCGATCGGCACGGAGGCATTGCCCGGCTTGACCGTTACGTTTCCTTGGGCGTCAAGGGCAACCGTCGCTGCACCAACTGTGACCGATTCCGTCGATACAACAACCAGCCCGTCTTGCTCAAACCTGGTCCCCGATGTAAGGGCAACAGGTTCTCCAAGTCGATTGCTGATCGTCATCGTCCCACTAGCTTTGGATCCAACATCTTTCTTGCCGGTCGTGGGAAAGGATCCCGACTTACTCACTTGTGTTTCAACTCGTTGTCCTGGTATCTGCCCCTGACTTGCATCAGACACCTGGATGCTATTGCTAATCACTACCTCTGCTTTTTCCTGGAAAGGCTCGCTCTGTAGTGACAGCACAGCAACTGCCTGCCAGCTGCCCCAGTAGAACCACCAGCCAACCCCAGCTAATACAGCAATACTAACTAGAGCAGCAGCAACGAACCATACTTTTCGAATCTTGTTTCGTTGTGGACCGGATTTGGAAGCGTCTCGATCAGGCAATTCGGATCGCGACTCAACTGTTCGAGTGTGCTCGACAGGTACGGCTGGTACAACAGTAACAGGCTCAACGATCGGAGCTTGTGCCGCCTCGTCATAGCGCTTAACTGGCACTCGAGGCTCCTTGCTCGGTGGTTGGGCAAGTTGCGTTGTGGGCCTACTTGATTCTTCCAGTTCAATCACATCGTCGATTGATGGACGAGGACCAATCTCAGGATCGACGGGTACCTCATCGGTGACTGAGGCGTAGACTGGAATGCCGACCTGCGATGCGAGCTTTGTGCCAATTTTGTCCTGTGTAACAATTGCAATTGTCTTCTTGCGCTTCTTCGCCTCTGCTAGTAATAACCGTAGATTCACGACGCTCGAGGCAAGATGTGCGTGCTTTGGCACAACGAGCGCAACAGTCGAACCAGTTAAATCATCGAGCTTATCGATAACCGAGGTTATTTCCTCATCCGCTTCTAGATAGAGAATCTCTTCCATTATGCCCCCACCGATGACAGCAGGCGTCGAAAGACCGTTTGGGAAGCCGTCGATCTACCAACCAAATCAATCGCTAAATTTGCCAATGCCATGGGCGTAATATCTTGTACAGTCCCTAGTTTGCCCGTCGCATCAACTACTGTTTGCACCTCACTCGGTTTCAAAAAATGCACGGTTGGCCGCCTGGCAAATGGCAAGCGTTTACCCCAACTTGCTCCCTTCAATACGCGGGCGATATCCGGTAAATTACTGCCGCCGCCGCAGAGTAAAATTCTTGAGGGCAACAAATCGACATTCGTAAATTCACCGAGTGTGAGCTCAATGCCAGACAGCCACACATCAACATCCGTTTGGAGTGCCCGCTGAACCTCTTGTTGCTCAGTCTTTGACAACTCACCCGCTGAGTATGCGAGTTTTTTCTGCTCGGCCTCGGCAAAGCCAACACCCAATACTGTAGTCAATCGCTTGGTAAATGCTCGGCCGCCGATGGCAAACATCTTAGTTCCGATCAAGCCACCATTGTTTACAACTGCGAGATCTGTCGTACCGCCACAGATGTCAATATAAATTGCCGAGAATTCTGCCGACTCATCGGGGCCATTAATTCGCGCAACAGCATAGGGTTCGGCCGCCACCGATAAGAGATCGAGACTCAGCTCTTCGGCAATGGTCTGTAACGCTCCCAAGTGCACAATCGGCGCGAAGGCGGAATAGATACCCACCTGCACCTCTCGACCCTGAAAGCCAAGTGGGTTTGTCACTTTGTAGCCATCAATTCGAACATCGACAATCGCTGCGTTGACGAGACGAACATCAATCTCCGCTTGACCAGTTTCCCAGGCTAAAATTGCCCGTGCACGTTCATGTGCTCGCTTCTGCACTTGCTCAAGAATATCTTGCAACTCCTCAACACTCACTTTTTGCAGTGGTTCCGAACGAACGTACTTAATGGTTGTCGTCGTCCCCTTAACCAATTCCCCCGCAATGCCCATGATCACCTGATCGGGCAAGGCATTTGCCTGCTCCGCAGCCTGCTCAAGTGCTAACTCGCAGTTTCCAATGACACCATGAATATCCGTGACAGTACCACCCTGCATATCAGCAAGTCGTTGTCGCTGTTTGCCCACGCCTACTACCTTCGCCTTACCGTCCTCAACCTCAAAAATGAGTGCTTTGACAAACTCAGTACCGATATCGAGTGCGATTGCGCGCAAATCATCAGGTTGTTTCTTTTTCCCAAACCCTAGCACGTCATGCCCTCCCTACCCGATCAACTGATGCTTTGAGATGTATTTGTAGTATAGCAAACCAAAAGCTACGCCGGCTCAACAACTGCCTTGATACGACGAACACCCGCCGAAACAGATTGCTCCTTCAATATGCGCACCCGTCCAATGACACCTGTTCGATCAACATGTGGTCCGCCACAAAATTCTTTCGAAACAGCAGTATCCAGGGTAGTACCGACAAAGTACACCTTCACCTTCGAAGGATACTTGTGGCCGAAAAAGTGCAGGGCACCACTCCGCTCAGCCTCTTCAAGCGGCAGCTCAACAAATTGTACGGGTAGGTCACGAGCGATGATATCATTTACCCAAGCCTCGATCTGCGAGCGCTGCTCGTCGGTAACCTTTTCGGCATGGACGAAATCAAATCGTAAACGCTCGGGCGTAATGTCCGAACCCCGTTGAGCCACGTGCGACCCAAGTACCGACCTCATCGCGGCCTGTAGCAAGTGGGTGGCCGTATGAAGACGCAACACCTGTTGCAGCTCTTCCTCGTTACCAGCTTTTAGCTCACCTGTATCGAGGAGCAAACCGTGGCCGCCAAACTTTTTTTCTTGACCCGATGCAGATATCTTCTTGTGCTCGGCGTCACGCCGCTCCATCTCGAGGACAAATTGCTCACGATCGAGCTTCAAACCATGTTCCTGTAGTACCTCGAAACCAAGTTCGAATGGCAAGGCATGGCTCTGATAGGCTAAAAATGCCAAATCAGTCGCTAGCTCGGGCGTCAGAGTGGAGTGTTTCGCCAGCTCCTTTGTGACAAAAGTAGTCGCCTTGGTAAGTTGAGTCGAAAATTGTCGCTGCTCTGCAAGAAATACCTCGAAGACTGGTGACTCGAGTAGATGTGGATAGACCTCGGCGTAGACACCAATCACTGCTTCGATGACTGTCTCCCATGAGAGCGACTCGAATGTCCGTGAGGCCTGCACAGCTCGGCGAATAAGACGACGCAGTACATAGCCACGATCCTTATTGCTTGGCAACACGCCGTCAGCAATCAAAAAGACTGACGAGCGAACATGATCAGCAATAATGCGCACACTCCGATCGGCAGAGGCAAGCGGCGAGGTAGAAATTGCCGCAACAACTGGTTGGTACAAGTCGGTGTCGTACATACTATCTAACCCGTTGACCGTCATGAGCACCCGCTCAAGGCCGACTCCGGTATCGATATTCTTCTGCACCAAGGGCTCAAACGAGCCTGACGCCGTCTTGTGAAAGCCCATAAAAACATTGTTCCAAATCTCAACCCAATGCTTATCCGTCACCGAACCTGGCAGACACGCATCATCGCAGGCAGTGGGAGGGACATGGACAAAGATCTCCGTCGTCGGGCCACATGGACCGGTTGAGTGGACTGGTCCCCACCAGTTATCGTCACCAAGCGGCGCGATTCTCGCCATACCCAGCTCTCGCCAGATTGCCTCAGCTTCAGTATCAAGACCGACACCCTTCGATTCATCACCGGCGAAAATTGTGGCCGCCAGCTGATCCGGTTCAAAGCCAAGAACCTTGGTCACAAATTGAAAGCTCCAAGTAATTGCTTCCCGCTTCCAATAGTCACCTAACGACCAGTGGCCGAGCATCTCAAAAAATGTCCCGTGGGTATCATCTCCAACTTCCTCGATATCAGTCGTCCGTAGACTTCGCTGTACATTCACAAGCCTGGTGCCGTCAGGATGTTGTTCGCCAAGTAAGTATGGGATGAGTGGATGCATGCCAGCCGTCGTAAACAGCACCGAGGTATCCTGTAGGGGTACCAGTGGCGCCTGCCCAATAACCACATGATTGTGTGATGTGTAGAAAGCAAAAAACTTCTCTCGCAATTCCTGATGTGTCATGAGAATCCTTTCCTGAGTTACTGGGTGAGGCGTTTATTCACTGTCTGCTGAATCACATTGAGCACCTGGGTAGCCAATGTGCCACTATTTTCCTTTTTTGCAAAGGGATCGATGCCAGTCAATTGCAACTGGTACATTTCTTCATAGATTTTTTGTACCGACAAGACTCGCTCAACATACTTAAGGCTCTCCTGGGGCACGGCTCCTCGGTTTCCGGCTTGATAGCGGTCACCAGCACCGCCGCCGCCGTTGTAGGCCACCACCGCCGGTGCAACATCACCTGCATACCGACCCATCAGCCCCTGAAGATGAAATGTTCCATACTTAATATTCAATGCTGGATCGTACAATCGATCGATCGTAAAACCAGTATCGCCTAACCGCCTTGATATCCCCGCAGCGGTCAATGGCATCAGCTGCATCAGCCCACGGGCACCAACTGGCGACATGGCCCTTGGATTGTAATGACTCTCCGAGTAGATCACGGCCGCAACTAAAAATGGATCGAGGTCGTGATCAGCAGCTTCCTTAATAATTATTTCTTCATACGCGAGAGGATAGCGAATCTCAGCGAGTATTCTTGGCAAACCAATACCAACGCCATACGCCGCAGCAAGAAGCAGCACACCTACTATGCCTAGTTGAACAAGTGACCGTTGTGAAATTGCGTTGTCCTCTTTAGTGGTGCTGGCGGCAGGAATCGAACCTGCACGGGGTTTCCCCCAAAGGATTTTAAGTCCTCCGCGTATACCATTCCGCCACGCCAGCCAAGTAAAATAGATCGATTGACCTAGGATCAGTATAAAATAGGTTACGGGAGAACGAAATAGCAGCTAGGCAGTCAGGAACTCTGACTGTGGCAGAGGAAATGGGAGCGTCGATCTATCGATAGTCGTCTGAATTCGCCAGCCATCAACTGTTTCAACACAACGCCCCTCAAACGAAAATCCAGCTGCCTTGCGGATACCGCCGCCGCCAAAGAGTTGCGCCAGTTGCGCCACATCAACTTCATCCTGCTCTGTTCGGACCGATGCCTTAATGCGACCATCCGGTAGCTCAACAATCAACATCGCTGCCCGCGCTCCCGGTACCGAATTGAGTAAGTTCACACAGCCAGCCAGATCCTCTTGTGTTGCATCGCATTCCAAGAGATCTTCATGTCGAATCAGGGAAGAAACGAGCTGCAAGGTTTCATGGTATTGAATTCGAGATAAGGCGATACCCCACAGACGCAGGGCTTGAATTGACTTGTGAGACGAAACATGTTGACGGATCAGCTTCAGCCGAGCACCCGCAGAGAGCAGCGTCGAAGCCTGACGCAGGACAGCGGGAGATGTGTTCGAATGCTTAAAACCGCCCGTATCGTTGTACAACCCAGTCAGTAAGCAGGTCGCAATCGCGCTATCAATCTTCACCCCTAACTGTTGTACTAAGGGCAACACAAGCTCCGCTGCAGAAGAAGCCTCGTAATCAACGTAATTTATGGTAGCCAACTTATGAAGGTCATTGCGTTGATGGTGATCAATATTAATCAGCTGTCGACGACCGAGAGCAAAACTCTTGATTCGTTCGGCTATGCCAGTCCGCTTCACATCACCACAATCGATAATCGTCACCACATCAAAATTGCCCAAAATACAATCTCTACGAAACCACTCAGCTCTTGGCAAAAACCGAAAGGCCTCGGGTATCTCATCGATGCAAAAGAGTGTCACGCGCTTACAAAGCTGTTCCAGTGAGTGAGCGAGAGCCAGGGTGCTGCCAAGTGCATCGCCATCAGGATGCTCATGAGTAACAAGCAGGTGATGCTCGCCAGCAAGAAGGGTACGTGCAACGGTCTCAATCATCGATGCAGTACATACAAACGCTGTCCCTCCTCAGGCAAATCTTTTGCTACCAGTTTTAAGCTAGCAACAACCTCAGGTGTCTGCCCTTCAAGCTTCGTGATCGAGTCAACATCGCTGACACCAGTTAGGATGAGCACTCTTGGCTCAACCTTCGTACTGAGTTTCAACAGAGCCTGAACATCTTCCTTGGCTTCAGACTTGGGTAGTAAAAGTAACACATCGACTCGCTCTAGTACTGCAAGGTCTTCACTCGTCACCTCGCCAAGTGCCTGACGGTACACCACCGCAACCATATCCTCAATATGAAAATGCGCTAACCTGGCAGAGATCTCCGCGAATACTTCACCCACCTCGTACTCACCAGGCCCAGGCAGCTCAACCTTATTAATATCAATGTAGCCGCCTTCTGCTGTTGGCTTGCTTAAGCGCAACGAAAGTACAGAAGATTTTGTCTTAATCTCACAGATATCGGTTGTGCATGAAATGACCATACAATGCCTTCTTTCGTGAATAGGCAATCATACCGCACAACGACCAGAAGCAACAGAGGCTTCATACCTTGTAATACCAGAAGAAACCTGCTCTAATGGCTGCGGCACTTTTACAGAAAGGAGATCCCCGTCTTGCGCGACATCGTAGTAATCATACTACTCGCACTTTCCGTTCACTGCACCTCTGCACATGCCCAAAATTCTGGCGTGCAGGATCCAGCACAAGCATATCAGCAATACCAGTGGATCAAGGTCAATACCCACTCTCACAGCTCGGATTCCGACGCGATTGGCATTGGCTCAGACCCAACACAAATCGTGACACAGAATCTCAAACACTTTGACGCCGTGATCTTAACTGACCATGGCGGACACTTAACTTGGACAGAATGGTTGGAACAACTAGCATTGGCTATGCACTACGTAGTCGGCAAGGTCTGCTTACGAGGCTTTGAGGTGACGGGTACGGAGGAACTGAGTAATACCTCAACCAAAGATCCCGCGTACCAACACGGCTGGGGTCATTTACTTGTGGTCAATACTAGTAACTATACTGATCGACGAACATTCGGAAACGGACAGCCACCGCAGATCCTTGAGACGTTCACGCAGTGCAAGGACTGGCTCATCCAACAAGGCGGACTAGCAATCTTTGCCCATCCTAGCCTATACATGATCGAGGAGTCGTTCGACGGCTTTGCCCCTCCAAGAAACCACGCCGAAATAACGCACATGGTTGGCTGCGAGCTTGGAGCCCATAGCCTTCGATTTGTTGGTCTAGGAGATGGGGTGACGCTTCGCTCGAGCAACGAAGCCTGCTTTCGCAAACTGCTCCGTGCCGGTTGGCACGTTGGCGCCTATAATGGCGGCGACGAACACATCCCACCGTTTGGGAATACAAACACTGTCACCGGAATGTGGGTCAAAACACTGACAGCGGATGGCATATTCGAAGCTATGCGTGCCCGACGGACATTTGCTAGCGAAGAGCCCCGAGCAATGATCCAACTAACCGCAACCTCAAGTGATCGAACCGCGATCATGGGAGAAACTCTCAATGTGGAGCAAGAGCTAATCGTTCACGCTCGTTGTTTGAGTGACACTAGTGCTGTATCCAGAATAGACTTAGTTTTTCTTTCCTCGAAAGAGGCTCTGCAGGATGTTGTTCAAACATCTCAGCCGCTGCATGAGAAGGACGAACACTGGGGAACGATCGTGAACCAGCAAGACCTTCATGATCACAACATCATCCTGGTCTACGCAAAAGCCCAGCTTACCAATGGACGCAGTCTCGTATCCTCACCGATCTGGATCAACGAACAAAATACCCCTTAATACCGGGTATTTTTCTTGTACACCTCTTGACAAATACCACTGTTCTTGATATAGTAACTCTCGTTTTTACAAATATATGACGTTCGTTGCCTAAATACATCAAACGTTCGTATATTTGTTAGTTAAGTGGCGTCCGGTGTTCCCCTCCTCACCGAACGCCACTTAACTTTTTAGATGGTACCTATACGCGTGGTGGCGATTCGTACTGACCATGGTACGGATACGGATTTCAATCAATTCGAGATTCGATTGTCGACCCACGTCACCACACGTATATGGATCAACATAAAAATCCCGGCGGATTTGCCGGGATTTTTATGTACTATGAAACTCTACTAGACTGCAGCTTCCTCTTTAGGAGCCTTGCGTTCCGCTCGTTCTCGATCTCGAGTCTCTGCTGCCTTCTTTGCCGAATCCGGCCGACGGTCATCTGGATACGCTAAG
>ERZ1292633.4154-Hain-H41-02um-R1-4154-length-13572-cov-4_pt1 | contig 13572 bp, 9 predicted proteins | sample MGYA00564406_ERZ1292633 | MGnify/ENA primary metagenome ERZ1292633 (study PRJEB36523, sample SAMEA6512639) | groundwater metagenome | collected 2019-01-08 | study: AquaDiva: Metagenomics assemblies of 32 groundwater samples
GGCGAGCTTCAAAATTAGTTCCGATTGAGGCTTTGAGGAAAGAATGACGATTGATTCATTACGTGAAGCGGCAGTTATGGCATTTGACACAGTGCGCGACAATAAACTGCGTTCGGGATTGACGATTTTAGGGGTAACAGTCGGCGTGGTGACAGTAATGTTTATGGTCTCAATCATTCAAGGCTTAAATCGTTCTTTCGCCTCGCAACTCGAATCCCTTGGTTCAAACACAATTTTCATCTCCAAATTTGCACCGAGTTTTGGGAAACCTCCCGGACAAGAAGAACGGATGCGGAAACCATTAACCGTAGCTGATGCCGAGGCAATTCGCGCCGAATGTCCATCTTTAGCTGGAGTTGCTCCGATGCAAAGGAAAATTTCGGAATTAGTCCGCTATCACGAAAAAGAAACTGAAACACCGATTCTTTTCGGCGTTACCCCAGACTATGAATTTGTTTTCTCTCAATACATCGGTTACGGACGATTTGTCACTGATGTTGATGTTCAAAATCGTTCAAATATTGTCGTTTTGGGAAAAGATGTTCTCAAAACACTTTTTCCAGAAGAGGACCCGATTGGCAAAGAAATTAAGATTGCCGGAAATACATTTACTGTAGTTGGCGTAATGAGTGATTTAGGGTCATTTTTCGGACAATCGCGCGATAATTCGGTATTTATTCCAATCACCACTTTTCAAAAATATTGGAAGGTAGATGATTTTCCCGAAGTCATCTTGGCAGTCATTGCCCGTCCGAAAAATCGTGAGTTTGTTCCCTCAGCTATTGATGAGATAACACAAGTTTTGCGAAAGCGCCGCCAAGTAAAAACGGATGAGCCTGATAATTTCGGCATTTCTTCGCAAGATTCTCTGCTTGATATTTACAACCAATTAACAGGTGCGACCTATCTTGTTCTAACCGCAGTTTCCGCAGTTGCCCTGATGATTGGGGGAATTGGCGTGATGAACATAATGCTCGTTTCAGTAACTGAACGCACCAAAGAAATCGGAATTCGCAAAGCGGTTGGGGCAACACGAAATAGTATTCTCTCGCAATTTCTTATTGAAGCGGTTGTTTTAACCGGGATTGGAGGAATTATCGGCTTAATAATTGGTGAAGCCGCGAGCCTTTTGATGAATAAATTTTCGCCGCTTCCAGCTTATATTCCGTGGTGGGCGATTGTGATTGGAATTGGTGTTTCAGCAGGAGTCGGGATTATTTTTGGATTATATCCCGCTTGGAAGGCAGCCCGATTAGACCCGATTGAAGCATTAAGATATGAGTAAACTCTGGTAATACGCCACTCGTATTACGCAGAAGAACTCTTTAATACTTGTATTTTTAATATCTAACAGGGTTCTAACGAATTGCGAAAAACCGAATTACTTATTCTTACAGCTTAAATCCTTTCGGCACAAACTCAATTGAAATAAGGCTATCCAATTTTTGTTCTCCACCGAAAATAATAGAGGCATAATTTTCTCTACTGATATTTCCGCAATTGAGCCGGAAATCAGACATTCCTTCGATAAATGAAATCAGGCTGATTCCATCGAAGTTTTTTGATTGTAATCGAAGCAAACCTGTTTGGGTGCTGAAAACAAAATAAATTCTTTCTTTTCCACATTCTATTTTGGTGAGGGTGGCAAGTAGTCGTTTTTCTTCAGCGAGAGGTCTTCGCAAAACTGCTCTGATTTGCTCGGCAACTGCTTTTTCCCGAAGTAATCTTATCTCTTCTTCGCTCAAAGGGTGGTCGGTGACAATATCACTGCTAACGTATTTTGTTTTTTCATTGCGGATTCGGCTCAGTTGGTATTCGGTTGAATCAATTCGCTGAATGGTATTTTGAGCGTAAAGTTTAAGCGATTCATTTGGGGCAGTGCGTAAAACCTCCAGAGAATCTCGGCGAGCTTCAACAAAATTCTCTTTGCGGAGATTTAATTCGGCACGACGCAATAAATATCTTTGATTATTTGGCGCAACTTCTAAAACTTTTTTAAGTAATTCGAGCGATTCAGGAATCTGCTCATTACGGACATAATTGACAAAACCCAAAAGCGCGTAAGACTCTATAAAACTTGGGTTTAGCTTAATCGCTTTTCGTAAAACCTCTCGCATTTTTTCCGCCAAAACCGGATGATAGCCGGAAACGAAACCATATTCAGTCATTCCTTGTCTGCTCAAAACTACGGCGTAACGGTAATAGTTTAGAAAATTATCAGGTTCATTTTTGATTGCTTTCTCAGCAAAATCTTCGGCTTCATCGTAATAAAATTCTTTAACTTTCAGAAGTGCCAAAGTTGAAAGAGCTAAACTCAAATTCGGTTCAATTTTGAGAGATTTTCCGAGAATTTCAGCAGCTTCTTTCGGACGATTAGCGTAAAAAAGGAATTGTCCTAAAACGGCTAAACTTTTCGCTTCTGAAAGTGTTGAGATTTGAAAATCTTGTTTGGAAATTGATAAACCGAATGCTACTAATAAGCTGGGTTGCTTCAAAAACTGCTGAAATTCTGTTTCAATCATTCTTGAATCAATCTGATAAACAAAAATTAAGGCTTCGTTCAAACTTTTTCCCTGTTGCAAAAGTCCGATAAATTGCTCAATTGTTTCAAATTTTCCAGCACCTTTTTCATTTATCAAAAAACTTAAAAAAGCCAAAGATTGGGCGTTGAAAAGTGATTTTCGCTCTTCATTTTGATTCCGCAAAGTATAATTATCAGTTCCGAATAGGATTTGCAGCGAAGCTAAATTATTTTGTTGAGAGAGTAATAAAGCGTTTGTAGTCTTACGATTAGCAAAATATTCAGCTAATCCGTGATTAAGCCACGCAGGAATTTTGCTCTGTCCAAGATTATTATTTATCAAAAAATGTGCGTAATCGTGAAAAATATCGGTAAGGTCGCTTTCGGGAGAAATCAAAATGTAGTTTGCGTCATCGGCTGAGATGAATTTCTGATTCGGCTTTAAATACTTTGAACCATTTTGAGCAACAATAATCTGGCTTGGAAAAGGAATTTTAAACTGAAATTTCGTGAATGATTTCTGAAATACTTCGTGAAATTGTTCAAATTTTGCGGCAACTTCACGAAGTTCTTTTTCTTCAGCATTTCCTGTAATTTGAAAGTTTGGAGTTTTTAATTCTAACCAAGTTTCCTTTGCTAAAATTGGCGAAGCCAACAGCAAAATTATGAAAGCGATGTAAAAACTAAAAACTTTTTTCATTATTCTAATTTGAAGCTATTCGGGACAAATTCCAGCGATACCAATTCCCCGTTAAATTTAGTTTTTTTATCCGTATTCGGCTTGAATGTAATAACGGCATTGGCATTAAATTGTTTCATTCCGCATTCAAATGCAACCCCGCCCAAATCAGGAACAAACGATTTTAGCTGCAAACCTTGTGAAACTTTTAATTTCAAACTTTCTGTTGCTGTTTTAAAGACAAAATATTGTGCCTTATTATCACACTCAATTTTCTCCAGTATCCCGATTAGACGAGTTTCGCCTGCCTGGGGTTGCCGCAGTGCGTTTCTCACAGATTGCATCATCATCTCGCGGCGTTTCGCTTCAAAATCTTCGGTTTTGGGAGTTTCCGTAGTGACAACCATCTGATCCTGACTGTTATTTTGGCTGTTTACATTGGCAGTCTGACTACTTTCAGCTTCTTTTGGAATCTGTCTATCATCAATTAAAGCAACGGTTTGTGCATCACTCTCTTTCATAAAACGAAAGTTTGCCGGAACAAAATCAATAGCGATTAATTCACCTGCATACGTTTGCTTGGGAGCGGTTGAAACTTTATAGGTTACTACAGAATTAAAAGCAGCAAGGTTTGCATTACAAGCTATTTGAGCATTTTCCGCACCGCTATCGAAAGAAACTAACGCCAGATTCTGAAAACCATTGCTGAATAATGAAAGAGTTCCCGAATCGGTTTTAACGGTATAAACAATCGTTTTTTGCACACAAGCTATTTTGGTTATCTTACCGAGGATTTGTTTTTCATCGGTTGAAGGCTGTTTGAGTGCTTGATTGATGGAAAGCATTTGAGCATCTTCATTAATTTTGGCAATTTGTTCGGGAGTTAATTCAGAAGTGCGTCGAGTTAAAACGGGTTTATTTCCGACTGTGTTTGATTGATTTCTTTGCGACTCATATTGTTTTCGCTCTTCTTCATATCGCTTTCGCATCGCTTCATTTTGAGCCTTAACATTTTGCATCGTTTGTATCCGACTCAAAACATTATCAGCACGGGATTTAACATCAGGCTCAGATGTAGAATTTGAAATCTTTTCCGCCAAATATTTTGCATCATCAAACTTTTCCTGACGCGAAAGAATTTCGGCAATTCTGAGAATAATTTGTTGGTCGCCGGGTTGATATTTAAGAGCATTTTTCAAAAGCTGGACAGATTCATCCAATTGTTCGTTATTGACCATATTAACGAAAGCGAGCAATTCATAACTCTCTGTATAAGCTGGGTTTATCGCAATAGATTTACTCAAAGCGTCTCTCATCTGCTTGGCTTGTTCTTTTGGAAATGTTGTTACATAGCCAAATTCATCGCGTCCTTCTCTGCTCAAAACGTAGGCATAGTTATAATAAGCAAGATGATTTTTAGAATCGCCTGAAATAGCTTTTTCCAGATGAACTTTGGCTTCTTGAAATTTTCTTTGTTGTATTTTAATCATCCCCATTGAGTTGTGTGCCATACTCGAATTCGGGTCGAGTTCGAGTGCTTTTTTCAGATAAGGCTCGGCATCATCACTGCGGCGGGTATGAGCCAATAAATCACCCAAATAAGAATTCATTTCCGCATCAACCAATGGCGAAACTTTCATTTCACTATCAAAAACGAGTTTTTTACTAAAGGTAAAAACCTGATATTTGTAAGTATTTTGCGTGACGTATTTTTTAAGTTCTTTTTCCATCTCAGCATAAGTTATCTGAAATGAATCCTGAAAAGCCTTTTGGGGGGGAACATTATTAATCAGTGCATTCAAGAATTTTTCCAAACCTTCGCTTCGGGCTTTATCTGAATTTTGAAATAAATAGTGGATCAAAGCCCATGATTGAGCATAAAAGATGCTGCGGGAATGACTTCCTTGCTGGTGAAGTTGATAATTGCTGATATTAAACAGCGTATCTAAAGGCATCAATTTGCTTTGGGAAAGAAGGTCAATATGTCCTTGCTGAAACATCCCAAGTTTTGCCGCCTGATCTTTTTCGATGGCAAAGGTTTGATAATATTCGGCTAAACCTTCGTTAAACCACGCAGGAATATCTGATTTGCCAAAGTTCATTTCAACCATAAAATGAACGTATTCGTGAAAAATCGTCCCAAATGTTTCGGCATCTTCGCCTCCTGTGGAAAGTGTAATGTAATTTACATCTTTTCCGGGCATAAAATATCCCGCTACAAACTCGTCAATTTTCCCATCCGCCCTTTTCGGCTTAAATGGTTTATAGGATGAGTCGCTTTTGAAGACCAAAACATTGGTTGGAATAGCTGAATCAAAATTCGCAGTTTTGAGCAAAATCCGCAGAGTTTCACGAAATTGCTCCAATTTGGTAGCAACCTTGCGAATATCTTTTTCGCTGGCATTGCCAACTAGGTGAAAGTTTTTTGAATTAACTCTTAACCATTCATCTTTCGCTGAAACGGAAAAGGAACAAAAAACTATGAGTAAAAGGGGCAGAACGACAGAAAAGTATTTAGTTTTAAGCATATTGTGGGTTTCCTTAACAAGCGAATTTTATTTCTAAATACAAATTTAATCAATCTTTTTTTCTTGCAGGTTTTACGAGGTCTTGCGGGTGCGATAAAATTTAACTATGCCGAAAGCCGAATTTTCCGAAATACTTTTTATCCTGATAATGTTTACGGTGGTGATAATTATCTCCGTCGTCTCAATTTATATTTTTATCAAGCAATTTAAGAAAGAGAAAAAAGCTCAAGAGGAAGCCAAAGCACAAAAAGCGAAACTAGAAGAGGAGAAAAAATAAAAAAATGCGACACCCAAATATTTTAGATCCAAAACAAACAGCTTTAGTCGTAGTTGATTTACAAGATGCTTTTCGTTCGCCGCTCCCCGATTTTCAACTTGTGGTTGACAGAACTTCAATTGCGATTCGTGGATTTCAGACTCTAGGATTGCCGATTATCGTCACCGAACAATATCCGAAAGGACTTGGCAGAACGGTCGAAGAATTATTATTATGTTTGCCTGATGATTTTGAAATTATTGAGAAAACTACGTTTAGCTCGTGCGGAGCAAGCCTTTTTCTTGAGAAGTTAAAAGCGACAAACGCCAAACAAATCGTCCTCTGCGGAATCGAAGCACATATTTGCGTTAATCAAACTGCTCACGATTTGCTGAACGAAGGCTATCAAGTCCATCTTTTGCAGGATTGCGTTTCATCACGCACAACGCACGACAAACACACAGGCATCGAAAAAATGCGGACGAGCGGCGTAATTCCTTCAAATATTGAGATGGCACTTTTTGAATTGATGGGAGATTCAAAACATGAGAAATTTAAGGAAATTCAGGCTTTGATAAAATAATAGGTATAGCTAACGGTAGTGAGCAGGTTTGGTTATTCTAAACTTGAGCTATGGTAAAGATGTTCGCTACCGCTCACTATACTGACTTATCCCTAAATAAAAAGTTCAACTGAAACCTTAAATCTTTCGGCTAATTTTTTAGCCTGCGTTTTACTTATCGAACGCTTGCCGTTGACTACTTCCGAAGCAATTCCGCTTGAGCCGAAAATGTCCAACAAATCGCTTTGTTTAAGGTCTCGTTGTTCCATAATAAACTTCAAGACTTGGTGTGGCGGAGCATCTTCAATTGGATAATGCTCGTCCTCATAATCTTCAATTAACCTAGCCAAAAGTTGAAGCAGAACCCCTTCCTCAGGGCTCAAACCTCGCTTGAGTCCTTTCGTCATAAGTCTATCAACTTCTTCAGTCAATCTTGTAAGTTCTTGTTCGTCAGTAATAACTGACGGCAAAACCTGCATCAATAATTGACCGTATATTTCTTTATTAACATTCACAGTCATCTTTGTATGGCTTTTTGTCGTATTCGGTGTGTGTTAAAACGAACCGAATCAAGACGACTTTATCTTCATAATAAATCTTAGTTATCAAACGGTAGTTATTGCCTGATATATTAAAAACCGTGCAAATACCTGCCAAATCCGCATGAGGAAAATCTGTCCTAACGTCTGCTAAATTATTCCATTCCGCTTTTTTGGCAATTGAATACCAAGTTTCTAGTGATGACTTCGAGTTTGGATATTTTTCCCAAAATTCTTGTAATCTTCTCTTTGAAATTATATGCATGATTAACAAATCCAGTTTCTTTTAAGTAAAGTAGTTCGGGAACAAGCATAATTTTTCTCCTTGAAATTATAATAATTTCACAATCCTAATGGACAATATCTCTCAAAAAGAGAGATTCAATAGATTAATACTCTCATTTTGAGAGACATTTGTCAAATAGTTTTCCACTTTGACCTCAAACACGATACAATCTACCATTAACAATTTACAATTAACCATTAAGATTTATGAGTTTATTTTCACCCAAATTGGATATTTTAGCGGGGCTGAATCCGCAGCAGAAAGAAGCCGTTGAAACTACTGAAGGAGCGTTACTTATTCTTGCTGGAGCAGGTTCGGGCAAGACTCGTGTGATTACCGTTCGCATCGCTTATCTGATTGCGGAAAAAGGAGTTGCACCGCACAATATTTTAGCTGTCACTTTTACAAATAAAGCATCAGCGGAAATGCGTGAGCGAATTAATCAACTTTTGCAAGGTCGCGGATTGCAGTCTTCACCATTAATTGCAACATTTCATAGTCTTTGCGTCCGCATCCTTCGCCAAGACATTCAACATCTCGACGAAGGTTTCACTAAATCTTTCACGATTTACGATACAGATGATTCGATCAAAGTAATAAAGGCTTGCGTCAAAGACATCGGCTTAGACGAAAAACAGCTCGCCGCCCGACAGGTTCTCTCGGCAATTTCTTCTTCAAAAAATCGCGGCGAAGATTTTGAGATGTTTGCCTCTTCGGTTCAATATACGGATGAAAAACGCAACGCTATTGCCCGTGTTTTCAAACTTTACGAAGAACGTCTGCATAATTCCAACGCACTTGATTTTGACGATTTGATGATTAAAACCGTCAAACTTCTACGAAAATCCGCTGAAGTCCGCGAAAAATACAATAATAAATTCAAATATATTTTGGTTGACGAATATCAGGACACGAATGCGCTGCAATTTGCACTAATAAAATATTTGACCGAAAAACAGCAAAATATCTGTGTGGTAGGCGATGAATCTCAATCAATTTATGGCTTTCGAGGAGCTGATATTTCAAACATTATGTCGTTTGAACAGCACTATCCGAAAGCTAAATCAATCCTTTTGGAGCAAAACTACCGTTCAACGCAAACGATTCTTGATGTTGCCGATGCGGTGATTGAAAATAATTCCCAACGCCGCAAAAAGAAACTCTGGACAGAAAATGATTCAGGGACAAAAATAAGGTATTTTCAAGCACTCGACGGCGATTACGAAGCACGTTTTGTTGCAAGTAAGATTGACGAACATCGCCGCTACAACAAAGAAAAAGTCGCCATACTTTATCGGACAAATGCTCAATCACGGCTTTTTGAAGAACATCTTCGCCGAGCCAGAATCGAATACAATATTGTTGGCGGTTTTTCCTTCTACGAACGTGCTGAAATCAAAGACGTTATTTCGTATCTAAAAATGGCACTTAATCCGTTTGACGATATTGCTTTGAATCGCGTTATTAACACGCCGACTCGCGGACTCGGTAAAACTTCTTTGGACGAATTAGCAGTTCGTGCGAAAGATTTCGGCACTTCAATTTGGGAAGCGATCGCCATCATCACAGATGATAAATATGAACAACCGCGAAATATGACTCCGCGTGCGGTTGAATCACTGAAAAAGTTCAAATCCATCATCGAAAAATTAGCGAATAAAGTCAGCGAATCGGCTACAGGCGAGCGTCCTGTCGCGGATGTTGTCGTTTCGGCAATTGAAGATACGGGTTACGCAGGAATGCTCCGTGAGGAAAATTCGGATGAATCAGCGGCACGTCTGGAAAACCTGGAAGAATTGGTCAACGCAGCGGTTGATTACGATAAACAAGAGGAAAATGGTTTACGTGATTTTATTGACCACGCAGCACTTAGCTCGGATACAGATAAATTCGACCGCAATGCTCCCGTTACGATGATGACCGTCCATTCAGCAAAAGGGCTGGAATTTCCAACCGTCTTTTTAGTCGGTTTGGAAGATGGAATTTTCCCTCATTCACGAAGCATCAACGATCCAAAAGAGCTTGAAGAAGAACGCCGTTTAGCTTACGTCGCCATCACACGTGCCGAAAAAACTCTTTATATTACCCACGCAATGCGTCGGCGGACATATGGAGAAGAAATTGCCGCTGAACCATCGCAGTTTTTGAACGAAATGCCGCTTGATCTGCTCGAAGATATGTCTCGCGGAAATTCGTGGCTTTCGTTTGCGAGAAGTTCAAACGTGCAGACAAATAAACGCGATGCGAAAATTCTGCGGGGTGAAGCAAGTCAATTTGAAAAACCGAAAAATCTATATACAGGAAAGACTTACAATTCAACCGATGCGATTGCCGAGTTTTTCAAACAAAAAAAAGGAGTCGGTGATAGCGGACAAGGGGCTAGTGAAGAAAAACCGACCATTTCCAAGCCATCGGCTTATGAAAATCTGAAATCGGCTTCCAGTCAGTCAACCCCGCAGAGTTCCAGAACTCAGGTTGAAAAAGGTTTTGTCGCCGGAAGTCACGTCCGCCATCCTAAATACGGCAAAGGCTTGGTTTTACGGCGTGAAGGTTCGGGCGATAATGTGAAACTGACAGTCAGCTTCCCTGGATTCGGACAGAAAAAATTGATTGAGAAATTTGCTAATTTAGAGAAAGCGTAAGGCAAAAACACAACTGTTAAGGAGCGTGTTTTTCAGTGCAAAATTAAAAATGTAAAATTAAAAATTCTATTTATCAAAAGACTTTTTTAATTTTTAACTTTTAACTTTTCATTCAAATAACACACTTCCTCACGGTCGTGTTTACGCCATTTTATTGAAATGAAAAAAGACACATTTTGTTCATTTTGCGGATCAAAACATCTTTCTGAAATTTACCCGAAAGATTGTAAAAACTGCCAAACTATCACTTACATCAATCCTTTACCCGTAGCGGTTGTGCTGTTACCCGTTGATGATGAGCTTTTGGTTATTCGGCGAAATATTCCTCCTATTGGTAGATTGGCTTTACCAGGCGGATTTATCGAAGTCGGTGAGACTTGGCAAAAAGCGGGGCAACGCGAACTATTTGAAGAAACTGGCATTGAAATTACGGCTGAAGAAATCAAACTTTTCAACGTAAAATCTGCACCTGATGGAACAGTTTTAATCTTCGGACTCGCTGATAACAAAACAAAAGACCAAATCACTTGCACACAAAATGATGAAACTCAGGAAGTCGCTTTCATTGATTCAGCGGTTGAGCTAGGTTTTCCGCTTCATACAGAAGTTGTAAAGAAATATTTTACACGCTGAATGCAACCTTAATTCACACTCACCTCATCCTTTGATTGGTCTAAACCAAAATCAATTAAGGAAAATTCAATGAAAGTCAAAATTTTACTCTCGCTAGTGATTCTCTATTCACTGCTGTTACCTGTTTTTGCCCAAAAACGGGCTGTTGTCCGCAATTCAATTGCTAAACCTATCGTGCAAACTACTGATAATTCACAAGTTTTACCGATTCGTCGCGTAATTTTATATTCAAACGGGGTCGCTTATGTTGAACGTCGCGGAGTGATTTCGGGTAATGCCGAAATAAATCTTTCATTCAAACAATCGCAGGTTGACGACGTTTTGAAATCAATGGTCGTGCTTGATTTGGGGCAAGGACAAATCGGGGCGGTTTCGTATAATTCCTCGCTTCCCGCCTCTGCCCGCACTGCCGAAATACCATTTTCGATTAGTTCGCAAACTAATAATGCCGGTGGAATTGCCGGAGTTTTATCGCAATTGCAAGGTGCAAAAGTTGCCGTTGCAACTAAAACAGGTTCAGTTATCGGCTCAATTCTGACAGTCGAAAAACGTCAATCCATTGTCGAAAACAATAAACCGCCGATCAACACGCAGTTTTTAGTTATTGCTACCGATTCGGGCGAACTTTCGAGTTTTGATCTAGACGAAGTGAAAAGCGTCAAACTCCTCGAAGAAGGCACTCGCAAGGATATTACTGAATTTGCCAACGCGACCGCTTCAACCCGTCGGCGTGACGCTAAAACGATTACGGTAACATCGCAAGGCAACGGACAGCGTGAAATGATGGTTAGCTATACGATTGCCGCCCCGATTTGGAAAACAACTTACCGTGTGGTTTTAGACAAAGAAGGAAAACCTTTCTTTCAAGGTTGGGCGATCGTTGATAACGTCAGCGATGAAGATTGGCAAAATGTCCAACTTTCGCTCATCTCTGGCACACCGATTTCGTTTATCCAACCAATTCAAAAACCGATGTATCGCTATCGTCCGATTGTTCCGATTCCGCAAGATTTGAATTTGCAGCCGCAGGTTTATGAAGAAGGAGGTGTTTCGAGTCAAATTTCTGTTAATGGCAGCCGATCAAGACAAACGAATATTCAAGTTGATGGTGTTGTTAATACACAGGATGCCTCAGTTGGTAATAATTTTTCAGCTCAGCAAATTAATCAACTTCCCTTAAACGGAAGAAACGCCCAAAATTTAATGAATTTACAACCCGGCGTAACTACTGAGAAAACAACAATCAGCGAAGCATTAACAACCAATCGTAGCGGTATAACAACCGCCGCAACGGGCGAAGAACTCGGCGATTTGTTTGAATATAAGATCGAACAGCCAATTACGGTTTTGCGGGATCGTTCGGCATTGATTCCGATTATCCAAACCAAGATGGATGGCGAAAGGATTGCGATTTACAATGAAACTGTCCGCCGTGATCGTCCGATGGGTGGAATGTTGCTGACCAATACTTCACCACTCACTTTTGAAGGAGGAAGTTTGACGGTGATTGATCGTGATGCCTATGCTGGCGAGGCTTTGATGGAACGCCTCAAGCCCAAAGAACGCCGTCTGATTTCGTTTGCACTAGATTTGGGAACTCTTGTCACAGTTGAAAATAAAGGTGATAATGAACCCGCAAAACTCTTCAAAGTTGTTAATGGAGTTTTCCAAGTCCATTATTTTCAATCGAATAAAAAGATTTACAAAATTAGTAATCAGACTGATAAGATCAAGACCGTTTACGTTGAATATCCGATTCGGCAAGGTTGGGAACTCTCTTCCGAAACGCAGAAACCTGATATTACAACCAATCGTTATCATCGTTTTCGCGTAGAACTAAAACCTTTTGATAAAACGGAATTAGTCGTTTCCGAACAAATGCCTTTAATGGATTCTTATCAGCTTACATCGCTGACAGGTCGGGATTTGGAATTGTTCATATCACGCCGTTATATAGATGAACCGACCAAAGTAAGACTACAGAAACTGATTGACCTTCGCGGACAAATCAATCAAATTCAAGCGAAATTACAGGCTCTCGATGATGAAGAAGAAAAGATTTCCGAAGACCAAAAGCGTTTGCGGGAAAATATCGAAACTCTTTCAAAAACTCCTGAAGCCAAAACGCTGATAACGCGTTATGTAGAAAAGGTTAATACTCAGGAAACGAGGCTTGAAGCAATGACCAAAGAACGTCAAAATTTAGAAGCCGATCGGCAAAAAATTGAGGCGGATTTAGCTACGGAGATACGTAATTTTGATTTGAAATGATGATTTAACTGTATGGGTGGCTAATAACTCATAATCCCGATTTTAGGGATTTCTCCAATTTTTACGGATAGTTTTTTTGCCGCCCATTTTTGAAATATCTGCAACTGTAGTTTCGCCATTATTGTCCGCTTTATTGAAAACCGCCTCGCCAATCCATGGAAAGTTCGTCGGATCTTTCAGATACGGCAAAAGTAAATAAGGATGCCCCACCGTTACACGGAAACCTTTAGTTTTAGAGAGACTCCATTCGTAAACTATAACACTGGGCAAGGTCTTAATCTTTCGCGGTTTGCCTAAAAGTGATTTGTTTACACCAAGCGTTTTTGCTAGATAATCTGTGGCAACCTCAGTAGGATTATTTCTGTTTATTTTTGACTCAGCCTCTGTGGCAATCTTTTGAAGATCAAGTGGAGCATCCTCGTTTTCTGTCCAATGTGCAAGTGTATTAAACCAATATTCTGCATTCTCTGGGGTCTCATTTCCAACAAAGGTATCACGATAATCAATATCAGACCGGTCATGTGGTTCAAAAGATTTTACTTGCCGAATTGCTAACAGGCTACTCATCCCGAAATGCCCGAATCCTATCCAGTTAGTCTTTCCATCTGCACCTGTATGAGGTTCACCCGAAAAGTATCTAACAACTACCGTTGCC
>ERZ1292633.4157-Hain-H41-02um-R1-4157-length-13566-cov-5_pt1 | contig 13566 bp, 3 predicted proteins | sample MGYA00564406_ERZ1292633 | MGnify/ENA primary metagenome ERZ1292633 (study PRJEB36523, sample SAMEA6512639) | groundwater metagenome | collected 2019-01-08 | study: AquaDiva: Metagenomics assemblies of 32 groundwater samples
GGAGTTCCAGCGGTCCGTCGCGACGATGGCCGCCACGTCGGCCATCAGGCGCTGGCCGTCCGTGGCGCGCAGGATCGCTGGGAGGGTGCCGTGGCACAGGCGGCTCATGGACGGGGGCGTTGGGGTCACGGAATCAAGCGTCGTGGTCTCGGTCGGTGGCCCAGTCGCCGTGGCAGTCGCCGTGGTCGTCTCGGTCGGTGTCCCAGTCGCCGTGGTCGTCCCAGTCGCCGAGGATGTTAACGTGATCGTACCGGTCGTCGTCTCTGTGGTCGTCGTCGTCACTGTGGCCGTACTCGTCGATGTGGCCGTCGATGTATTCGTCAATGTGGTGGGTCGTGCAACGGACAACGAAACGGAAAGCGATTGGCTCACGCTCCGGCCCGACGTGCTCGGCTGCGCCATCGGCGAACTGCCGATACTCGTCGCGTTCGTAAGGGAGCTGTTGCCGCCTAGCGGCTGGCGGTTGGTGTTCGCTGGGCCCCCGAGGTAGCACCACGGACCGGCGATGAGCCATCCGGAGCACGCAAGCGACGAGGAGACGGCCCCGGGGCCAAAGGTGGCGGTCTGTCCCCCGGCTGGCGGCGACGACGTCGCATTGCAACGATACCACGTCTCGCCGGCTTGCTTCGGCGCGCCTCGTGCGAAGAATTCAAACTCCGCGTACGATGCGACGACCATATCGGAGAGGGAAAGGGTCGACCCCGTGCGGTTCAGCGTCGATGAGGCAAAGTTGGCGGACGCGTACTCCGCATCCGCGACGGCGTTGTTCGTTCGCAGGACGTTGCCGTGCGCGTACAATTGACTGAGCAGCGCGTCGCCAAGCGGAAATGGATACGACGCGCTGTCCAGGGTGAAGCTCAGAAAGTGTCGCATCGCGATCGCGGTATTCACCGGTGCCATGGTGATGTCGTTGCCGTAGGCGACGACAAAAGAGCTCGCCGACGGAAAGTGGTTGTGAAAGTTCATCAGAAAAATAATGAATTCGGAATTCAAGTCGACGACGACGCTTTCCACAATGGCGAAGCTGGTCCCCTGGATCGGCACGGGGGCGGCTCCCGTAGGACTGCCGCTAAGATGGTGGCTGCCGCCAATAACGGACAAGTAGGAGGACGTGGTCTGGAGGCGGCAACGCTGCGCAAGGAGCGTCGCGTTGCGCACAAGCCACGTGGTCTCGGTGCCCAGGCAGATGGCGTGCCGCCCCTCGACCGTCACGTTACTTTCAAGAAGCAACAATACGGCGCCGTCGACGAAAGAGGATCGGAGGTGCAACACGGCGGCGTACGAAAAGCCAGCGGCTAGGTTCGCCGCGACCACGGCCACCGACGATCGCAGCGTCAGGAGCACCACACGGCCCTGCACCACGCAAGACGTCATCGTGGACATGTAGTGCCCGGTGCCGTTGGAATGCGTCAGGATCACGGCACTGTACGCGACCATCATTGCCGTCGGGGGTGCAGCGAGCGACGAAGCGGAAGTCGTCGTCTGACTGACGGCAACCCGGTCATAGAAACTGGCCACCCCGGCACGACGGCCTTGAAAGTCAGCCGACACCGTGACCGTCGCGTTAGTGAGCGACATGAGCATTGAACTCGAGTTGGCAAGTGCTGCGCCTTCGTAAAGTGAGAACACGTACACATGTCCGGCCGGTGTGGCAGTCAGCGGGCGGGTGCCGATCGCGAGCGTCACGTTGCTGCGCTGAAGCGTGAAGAGCGACCCATTCGTGATCGTCGAGGCTAAAAGAGACAAGACGCTGTAATCGTCGCCGAGCCACGTGGACGCAGACGGGGCCGGTGCTCCAAGCGGAAGAACAGCGCCCTGGATCATGCACGCGTCTACAATGAAACGCGTTTGGTCACGCAACTGACAATTTTGAAAAGACATCGTCCGGTAGTTGCCCGCGACGGACGCGCGGCTCCAAATGACGAGCGCGCCACGGAAGTCGATCCCGTTCCGGTACTCCACGCTGGGGTATTGGCCTCCTAAATGAAGAACCGTCCCTTCCACGGAGATGCCCTGAAACGCGAGAGTGCCCACATGGGCGAACTGCGAATCGACGAACACCACCAGACTCGATGAAGGCACGCGGCCGGAGGCGAACAGAATGGTCGCGTTCATGGCGGCCGGCAATGCGCTCATGGGTTGGCATCGATAGAATATCACGACGCTGCTAAAGCTGTATCCGCGGCGCCGCAGTCGCAGCGTCAGATCCCCGCTGCTGCCATTCAGCGCCAAGGCGGTAAGGTCGACGGTCACGAGCGGCGAACTCGTGGGTGCGGCGCCCGCTGGCTGATTCAATGCGGCACACTGTGACGCCAAAAGGCTGGCGGTTGCTGATTCGTTCGCGGCCGTTTGCAACTCGGCCTCGGCAATCGCGGCAGTCACGACGAACACGACGCTCTCGGAAGGAACGAGGGTGATGGACGACGCGAACGTTCCGTTGTCGACGAGGGCAGCGCTGGCAACGGCGCCGGCGTATGAGGCGAGATGCCATGGTAAGGCAGATACGTTGGCCTTGAGCGAGCCCCCGTACAGACATGGATTGGCGACCGTGACGGGAGGGGCGCGGTAGGGCGTGGTGGGGTCTCCTAGAATGGAGATGAGCCGATTGAGGCTTGTCTGGTTGATGGCAACCGCGCCACCCCCACGCCACACTCCGTCGGTCGTGGCGCCGTCGACGAGCGGCCGATGTGATCCGAATGAACTGCAAAATGTGGCAATGAATAGGGCCACAACGATGAAGGTTCGCCGCGTGGAGGCAGCGGGGGACGAGCCGATCAGATCCAGCGAACGTGGAAAGTACAATGAGGTTCGCGGCTCCAACCCGGCGGTGTCGTCCCTCTGCCTCCAGGGCATACTTAAGTATATCTGGAGAGATAACGGGTGAGGGGAAACGCTTTAAGCGCAGATAGGGCTTTCCCCATCGGAATTCATAGACGTCCAAAAAAAAAAGCGAAGATCGCAATGTGGGGAGCGGCGATGGAGAGCTTTGTGTGTGAGAGGGAGACCTTTTGTGTCTTGCTGGGGCGTGAATACTCCCATCCCCCCCTCCACCTCACCGAATCTCGCCCTTTAACGGCGGCCGGCGTGTCCCACCGATGACGCTGCCCACCTTGACCTCGTTAATGACCTCATTGTCGACGCGGATGATGCTCTCCAGATTTGGGTGGTCGCCGGTGACGTAGAAGATCATGGCATAGGCAATGGACACCCAAATAATGCATCGCCGCCAAAAATCGACAAAGGAGTAGCCCATCTCCCACAGGCGGAACCATTTGTACCATCCGTCGCTCGTGATGCCGTCGGTGCGGTTGAAAGCGACAAGACGCGACGTCGCGATGAGCGCGAAGTCATTGCGGTCGAGCACGGTGGCCATGATCGGCATGTGCGCCGCACCCCACGGGATCGCAAAGCTCTTGTAGCCGGAGGCAATGAGCAGCGGAATGCGGCCAAGGCAAGCGCGGTCACGCTTGAGGCTGCCAAAAATAGGCAAGTTGAAACGGAGGCTCGACCACATGGGCATGTTCTCCACGCTGTAGGCATCTGCGGCGTGCACGACGGTGTGGTTCGGCGAGCCGTTCACTCCCCACGAAAAGGGCTGCCAAAAGGCCTCCGGATTGGGTGGCTCCCACCCTTCGGCGTCCTCCATCTCCTTGGGCCGACCCACGTCGTGCGCATCGCGCGGCGGCACCACCGTCGTGGCCCCGGGCAGGGCGAAGACGCCTTCCATCAGCACCGATTCATGCTGCGCGCACAGCGTGTCCACCTGACGGTAAAAGCTCGGATGGGCACGGTGCACCACGGGGACCAGCGTGACGGTCACTCCGCTCGGGTGCTTGAAGGTATGGGCTAAGCAGAGGATCTGCCCCTGGTGCACGGCGAGGAAGTCCAGCACGCTGAAGCGACGCGCGATGGACGACAGAAAGAACCGCGAGCCGAAGTTAAGTTCGACAGGAGGCGCTGCGAGAGGCTGGGGCGTCGCGTGGGACCGCTCCTCGTGAGGGAGGGGTGACTGAGGCGGCGACGACTCGCGGTGGTCGGCTGTCGAAAGGTCATTTGGAGGATCGGCCGCAGCCGTCGTGCCGAGGGCTGCCGTTGCCGCCGAGGTTGGCCTCGGCGTGGCGGCGGCGGCGGCAGTGGGCCTTGATGCCGCCGCCACGCACGTACGCAGGATCGAACGACGCATTCGGCGCAGTGGGATTCCTTTCCGTTCTCTCTGTTCCCCTTGTGGTTCTGTGGCACCAGTGTAAGGAAGGGAAGGGAAGGACGGCAGTGAAAATTGCTCCGCGTGCAGTGACCGGAATTGCCCCAGTAGCCCCTTGGATTCGTCTTAGCGCCTCGGAGCCTTGTGGACAATGAACCGGAATAGATGCTGTGGATTCCATCACCGGAGGAGGCTGCCAGGGCTGCAAAGGGCTTCACCCGGGTCTCTGCGACTTTCGTGGGTGCAATGCCGTTGACGAAGACGGCCGTTGCCGTTGTTGCGGCGGCGACCGCACTGTGGTCTCGATGCGCTGCAATTGGTCGCGAAGGAGAGTGCCGATGGCGGCTGGGGAGTAGCGCGCCTCCACAAAGGCCCTTGCTTTGCGGCCGCGTTGCTCTATCGCGACGCGATTCTTTGGGTCGGCCAGGTACCGCATGGTGTGAACCAGATGGTCCAGCGACGGGACGGCCCAGGACATCCATGGGTCTTTTCCCCCATTTCCGGCCCAAGTCGGAACCGTCTCCAGTCGCTCCACGCCGATCGGGAACGTGGACGCGGGATCCAGGAAGTCGGTGATACCGGAGAAGTTCGTGGCGGCCGTGGGGAGCGCCATCGACATGGCCTGTATCACGGGCAGTCCCCAACCTTCGCCGCGCGTCGGTAACACGAAGGCGTCGACACTGCGGTAAAGGGCGACCATGTCCTCCTCGCTAAGCTCCTCGGTGATGATCTCAAAGTGCGGCCATCGGCACGTCGCCATGGCGTTTTTGGTGTTTGGCGCCTGAATGAATGTGGTCGCGTTGGCGAGGCCTAGCAGCTGGCGATCATCATGCTCGCGGGCAAGCCGAGCAAACCGCGCTCGCAGGTCGTCAAGGTAGCCGACGGGGCTACGCGCGTCCGATTGTCCTTCGCGGAGCAGGAAGCGGAATGTCGCCACATAGAGGGACACGGCGCCGAATGGGTGGTGGGGCCCGCCATGGATGCGTCGGCCGTCAGGGGGGTGATCGGGACGGCCGCCGCGGCCGCCATTCGTATCACCTCGGCATGTCGCAAAAGCGCGGAAGAAGGCGTCGAAGAGCACGTCGTGGCCTTTGCGGTCCTCCCACTTGAAGACCGATAGAAAGCGAAACGGGCGGCGACGGTGAGTGGGGGACGCCGCCGCTGCAGGAGAACGGCCGACACGCCCATTCTGCGTTTCGCTGCGGTTCTCCACGAGAAGGGGAGGGGGCAGCAGCGTCTGGGGCACTCGGAGAAACGGAAACATGCCAGCGAGTTGTGACGCATTGTAGAATGGCGACCGGCGGCGGAGTGGGGTGAAGGCCAAAATGGCCTCCGAGCTGCTCTGGAGATTTCGTTGCGCAGAGCTGGCGAAGCGCCACGTCGCAAGTGGTGATACCGCTCGGGAGGCGGTCGGACTACCACTGGCACGGCTTGGCGAATACGCCGCTTCAAACAAGGCTTCCGAGCACGGCAGCGAAAGCGTCGTGGAGCGCCGAGCTGCGGCGGACCATCGACCTGATGTGGAGGCAAGGGACGAAGAGGAAACGTGGTGGAGTGTGGTGGGCAGCGGCCGCCAGCGGTGCGTATCGATGGGCTCCGGTACGACGATCAGTTTGCTTCGATTCACTCCGCTCGCGGCAAAGCTATCGCGGACAAACGTCGCGGGCACCCAGATTTCGGCGTAGGCATCCGAATTTAAGACCGCGGTCCAACTGGCCGGAATGCGCGTGAACTCAAACATCGCACGAAGGACCGCGTAGTCGCACTGATTTTCCGGCCAGCGCAGCGAGTTGGCGGTCGACGGGTCGGTGTGGTAGACCCACACTTGAACGGGAACGATGCCGTCGCCTCTTCCTGTTAATTCCCCACACGACGACCCCGACGCCGACGACCCCGACTCATTTCGTCTGCTCATTCCTTCTGCTGTCGATGAATGTGCCGCCGCTACGACGGGAGTCGCCGCGTGACGGCGGTGGTGGTCGCCGCAGCGGCGGGGCCGGGCGCTGATGATCAACCGGCTCTGTCGCTGGTGGCGGTCCTCCAGCGGCGGCAAGGAGGCGCTTCCCCTTTCCACGAAGAGCCGGTCAATCATCAGCGCCAAGTGCGGCGGCAGGCCGCGGCAGTGGCAGGTCGGTGCCAAGCTGGTCTGCAGCGAGAGGCGGAAAGGGGTGCCATCCCCGGCAGCCTCGTCGCGACCGTGGCGGCGGCGAGGCTGCGTCGAGACCTCCTCCAACGACCGCAGGAGCTCGGAGATCTCATTGCTGAAGCCGCAGCAGTGACAGCAGTACCCTGCCCACGTGAGCACGACGTGGGAGGACTCCGAAGGAGGAGGAGGAGGGTCCATCGAACCGGACGACGACGACGCAGGCAGCGCGGGCACGCCGATGATGTCGCGTTCGTTGCGGTCATGCGAGGAAGGCAAGAGGCCCAGGCGTTGCGTGGCGAGCCACCGCGTCCACACCTTGTCCCCCGACGTGGGGCTGAGCCGAGTTCGGTCGGAAGGGGACCCCATCGCGACTTCCACGGACGTATTTCCGCCGGTTGGGCCACTCACCGCGCTGCGGATCGCTGACTCCACGACACGATCTAGTCCCGATTGCAGCGTGGACAGCGGCACCAGAGACACCCGGTGCGACGGGGTAGCCGTGGAGGACCCACCCGCGGGGAATGGCGAGTGCAGACGGGGGAGCAACACAACCCCTGGAAGGACGGACACGCCGACCGGGGCCGTCGGATTGTGCCGAGTCTTGGCCGAACGTTCATCGGCTGTGCCCGGATGAGAAGGCGATGACCGCCGACCTACCTCTGCGTCGTATGATTCCCCCGCCGCCTTCGCCATCCCCTTGTCGCCGTCCAAGAAGCCATCCCACTCGGCCCCCTCATTCCGCAGCGCCGTCTGCAGGGCAAGGTCGTCGCGTGCCTCCCGTAGCTTGAGGGGGGGAGGTTCGACCGCGGGCAATGTGACGATCGCACTCGGCGCGGGGAGGGGTTCACTAGGGCGGTCGCCAGTTCCCCGGTGCGGCGAGGGCAACGTGACGCCCCCTCCGCCTCCCGCGACGAGCAGCGCGCCGCGGCGGTGAGGCGGTACGCGATCGATGAAGCGAAACGCCGCGGAGTCCGGCCCCATCCGGCCGCGGCGGCCTGACTGCGCATCCTCTGCGACCGCCGCGAGCACGCTTGGCGCCCTCTCTTCGGACTTCGCGCCTAGGAGCATGCCAAGCATCCGGGTAAACGCAGCGGCCCGGCGTCGCCGTGTCGCGGCCTCCGTCGCTGCAGCCGCGATTCGCAGCGGCCCTTGGGTCGTCGGCGAGCCGTCCGAAGGCGGCGGAGGAGCCGAGGGGCTCTGAAGCAGCGGGCGCACGACAGATAGCAACGATGGCCACGTGCTCGCATCATATTCGAGGTCGGTCGGTGGCTTCGCGGCGGCAACAACGGCCCTGTAGAACGCTGCCTGCTGCGCGTCATCCACTCCGTCTGATGCGAACTTGACCTCACCTTGGTTCCCATGGAAGCTCGCTTCGGCTAGCGTTGGTTCCACCACCGCGGCCATCCCGTCGTCGTCCTCACGCCCTTCTCCCCCTCCTGGTTCGCCCGCATCTCGCGAGCCGCCACCGAAAATGGCGCGGTAGACGCGCGACAGCAGCCTGCCTATCGACGCGAACGCGTTGCGCAGAAGCATGGACCGGCGTTTTCTGCGTTCCGCCGGGTCCGGCAACGACGTGGGCCAAATCCACGTGTCGTCATCGGCAGCGGCGAGGTCCTTCCTTCTTGCTGCGGCGTTCGTCGACGGCTCGTCGTTGTCGTCAAGCGGACGCATCCGTCCCGTGGTGCCCCGGACACGTCCGGCCAGCTCCATTGCGACGACCGCTTCGCTGAGGTATTTCCCGTACATGGCCAGAGGTGTGATCCACGCGTCGCGAGCAACCCGAATGCGGCGCACACGGTTCGAGTGCAATGCGTCCGGGGCAGTACGAGAGGAACCATGGAGGGACCAAGCTACCAGCAGCCGCCACGTGGCGAACGTGGACGCAGCTCCACTCGAGGAGCTGGCTTCGGCGGTCATGTCCCCAGCCGCCGTCGGGTCAGCGTCACCTCCGTTACGCTCGTCCGATGGGTCCTCGGGTAAGTGTCTTCGCACGGCCTCCCGTCCTCGTCCTTGCTGGCATTGCGACACGACACGGGCGAAGGCACGCATGAGGGCTTCGCAACGCACGTCCAGGTGACGCTTGTAGCGCGCCGCCTCGAGGCTAAGGTCACGAGTGAAGTTGCGTTCGGCGTCGGCAGCCACCGCCGCCATGCGATTGACCTCGAAAGTTTGGTCGCGATAGGCGTCGTCCACGGCTTCGTTGTAGTTATACAAGGGCACGTCGCCTGCGTCGCGGCGGGGGGTATCCCCCCCACTTGCACGAGAAGGTCGCACAGGTGCCCCTCTTTTCCGCCGGTCACTCGCCTGAAAGTCAGCAATGCTTTGGCGCAACGCTTGCCGCTGCCGACTCAAGCTGCCGACGGCAGCCGTGTGGGGTGATTCCACGCTGAGGAGGCGCCGGACGGACTCGTCGCGCTCGTTCTGCGGAGGCGCTCCCTTTTTCCTTCTGCGAAACAATTTCTCACCAGCTTGGGTCGATTCAACACGCTGCGCTTGAAGGCGGTTGCCTCGACGGAGGTCCAAATGCAGGGCCTCCTGCGCGGCCTCGAGACGAGACCGACTCTCGAGCGCTCGTTTTAGATCGTTCGAAATGGCCTCCAAGCTTTCCGCCCGGCTCTTGGACCGCGCAGCCTCCGTCGATGTCGAAAAATCGGCATCGCAAATGACTGGTGGCACCTCCGCGCCACTCGGGAAAGGAGCCGACGCGTTTTGTGCTCCTCCGGCACCGGCAGCCGATTCGATCTCTGACGCGGCGCACAGCCGACTCCGCAGCGACTCGGTGAAAGGCGACATGGCGTCGGGCATGGTGGTTCCGCTGCAAGCGAGCAGCCGCATGTGGAGCAAGAATGGAGGTGAAAGGGGGGAGGAGGGGGCCGCGCTGGAGGTGTCACGATGCCCCTCGCCGACAGCCTCCGAGACGTCGAAGCCGACTCCGTGGTTTTTGCGGAGCTGAACTAACTGCAGCCCCACATCGCGCAGAAGCGTTGCCGCCCCTCCCATGATCTCGCTGAGCGACTCCTCAGGATGGTTGGCGGCTGCGGGGTGGAGAGCATCACGTCGATGGCGGCGTGCCTCGTCCCCCCTTGCCTCGGTCACCGCCGGAGGGCCTGCTGCACGTTGCCTTCGATCGGCCTCTTCGGTCGCCGGATCTGCCGAATTAAAATGAACATCGCACTTCCGCGACACCTCTCGATCGCCCAGGGGACGAACGTCGAACCACGGCCGCAATTCGTCGAGAGGCAGTGGGCACGAAGACGCCCATCCGCGTCGCGGCAGGGCCGTTGCCTCAGTGGCTCCCATGTCATCCATAGCGGCCAAGGCGGACGACATGGGGCCCTTCGCCAGCAAGCGCACCAGACGATAGACGCTCATGGGCCGGAGCGACACGTGGTGGCGGAACCGCGCCAAGCCCTCCTGCTCGATCATCGCCGCGGACGGGCGGCGCTGTTTAAGGTCTTCGGCCGACAGCCGCGAGAAGAGATTGTCGCCGACGAACGCTGCCCGTAGCGCATCATGACGGCGGCGACTGTGGGTCGTGGTGGCCGCTTCAGGGGGTGCGGACCCCGCCACGCGGCCAATGTCGGCGACGACGAGGCCGAGTAGTCTGGCGAGCACCTCCGCGAGCCACTCGTCGCCGTAGACACCGCGCACCGCGATGGTGACCAAACGCGCAATGGCGAGGTCCAGCGCGGCCCGTAGCTGATCAAACGAGCCCAGTTGCACCTCAGTGAAGCTTCCTTGCTGCGTCACGGCGTAGGTGTCGAACTCTTGCAGTGCGCTCTCCGCGTGACTCACGGCGGACAGCAGTCCGCGGTATGCCACGATCAGCGTCTCGACGCCGATCATGAAACGCGCGGCGGGAAGCACCACGAGACGTCCGCCCCTTCGGCTGTCGACGACGGCGGCCGGTTGCGGCGTCGGAAGGAAGGACGAGTGGTTGTCGCAGAAACTGGCGGCCCCCATCCAGCGCAGCTGCGCCTCAAAGGCAGTGGCCTGGTCGAGTCGGCTTAAGCGACTAGAATGTGCAGGAGACTCGCGGCCCCCCACGTGGCGCTGTCTCACGGCAGCAGTGGGTGCCGGCGCTTGAGTGGGCCGCGGCGGCGACGAGGAGGTGCCATTATTGACATACGCGCCGCCGCCCCGACGATGAGGAGCGTGGGCGATCCACTCGGTGAGGCTCGATGGCCATATCAGGGCGAGGGGCACGACGAACGGCGTGACCGCATCGTCCCCAACGACGGCATCTTCCTTATCGTCGTCGTCGTCCTCCTCCACGCCTCGCGCCGCCTCGCGGGCCGCCAGCGTCAGCAGCACGTTCCTCCCACCCCAGGTGTCGGGCTGTAACACCACTTGAACGCCTCCTCCGTCCGAATCGACGAGGGTTTCGCGGCTGGGAGTCGCTCCTGAGGAAGAGGCGGAGAAAAGTGGTGATCGTGTGGCCCAGGAGGAAGTGGACCTGTTGCCCTCCGATGCTGGGATGCCTCGTGATGCCGATCGGTCCCTGGGAGAAGCTGCGGTGCCTCCCGAGGCCACGGCGAACGGCTGCCACGACCGGATCAGCACGGCCCCTGTGGACGCATCGGCGAGTGGAAGACCGCTGACCACCTGTGTCTTGGGGACGACGCCGCCAACAGTGATCCGCGTATGGTTACGTCCCACCGACACGTTCCCCGATGACGTGGACCGCATGGCACGGCAGATGGCCGCCGCGCCCGTAAACGGGAATACCGACGTCGAGATCGCAAACACGCCACGAGGGTGGCCTTCACCTTGACGAGTCGCCAGCGCCGCGGCTCTTAGTTGCGCGATCCGGAAGGGTTCGAGATGAGTGCCGCTCGGAAAGTCCGTCGCAGTGATCGCAATCTCGACGCCACGGGCACCGCTGGGGTCCATCGCTGCTGCTAGTACCCCCCCGATGATGCCGCAGTAGTCCAGCGGCTCGGCCTTCGGCGGCTTCCCACCCTCCGAGGCGGTGGAAGATGACTCTTCCGATGTCTGTCGCGTCTTTTTTTGACGAGAGACCAATCCGTCAGGGCCGGGCACCCTTCGTGTCCTGTTCTCGAGCCGCGCGGTGACGGCGGCGTGTAGAAGCGTCAACGATGCTTGCCAGGCGATCGCGTTCGCCTTGGCACGTCCGATCAGCCGGCGACAGGTCGCGTTCGCCCAGGAGGTCATCTGAGCGCCAGCAGATGGGCGAGGGGGGGTCTTCGCGTTCGTAGTGCCGAAGTTGCGGTCCCCCCACCGAGGAGGACCCCTCAAAACGACCACGACGCGGCGAGCGAGCAATACGTGCACGGCCCAGTCCACGTGCGCCAGCGGCAGCTCGGCCAGAAGCCACTGCTGCTGACTGGGCGTGAGCCGATCGATCGATCGCGCCGCCGCCGCCCCGGTCTCTTTTCTTTCGACACCGGGCAACCGCATGCGGCGTCGCGCGTAGTGGCACGCAACTCCCCAGCGGTCGTCGACCCGCGCGACCGTCAGCCTCGTCGTGGCCGCGGCCGCCGCGTGGGGCGCTTCCTCCTCCTCCGATGCTCGTCGCAACGTGTCGTTGCCGCCGGTGGCCATTGGTCGCCCGGTGGGGTTGCGGCGCAATGGCAGACAAAATGGCGACGGTGAGGAATGGGTTGAGATTGGAGGTGCATCCGTCAGCGAACAACGCCCAAGGCGTAGGTGGCCGGTGTGATCCCGGCGGGTCGCCTCGCGCTGCAACACAGCCATCGTGGCGGTGGAATTCGACAAGGCGCTCGCGATACCGTCGCCGTCGTGGAGAGTGGGAATCGCCGCGGGGGCAGGGTGGATCGGTGTGACTCTCACATTGGCGAGTGGAAAACGGCCCATCGCGGAGGTCAAGGCGAGAAAAGGCGGCACGGGAGACGACGTGGCGGCGACGAACTCGTCCTCCTCGCCATTGGTGTAGGTGCGAGACGTACGCCTCGTCGTGTGGATGTGACGAGCGAGAGCGGCGGGGATCGCGAGGGATTGACGGAGGGCAACCGCCGCGAGCACGAGCGGCGACAACAAGCAGCGAACCGCGTGGTCGGCGGACGTCGTCGCCGAGAAGGTGGAGGAGGGGGGCCAGGTCGATTCGGCGTCGATCGAATCCAAGTACGAGTGGAGAACCGAAACCGGTGCGTCGGCGAGGTCGTCGTCTGACGTTGCGTCGCAGTTGGTGTTACCACCCTCGGCTGCCGCCCCGAATAGGAAATTGGCGTCTTCGAGTGCGGCCTCAGTGCGGTCGTCGTCGTCGTCGTCCATCAGGACCGCCACGACGCCGTCGTCGCAGCCTCGTCTGTGGCCTGCCTCCTCCTGCTCCTCCTCCGCAGACCCGCCTTCGCGCAAAGCGTCGTCTTCCTCGGATGCCGCGGGAAGGGCAACGACTGCAACCCGCGTGACGAAGCCACCGGGAGTGGCATTCCGCCCCCCGCCACCCCCGTCCTCCTCCTCTGCGGCGGCCGGGTGGATCATCGGGCTCGGCGTGATGTCGACGCACACCTCGGCGACTCGGCGACGCCGTCGGCTTTCACGGTCGTCCTCCACGTCCAAGTCGCCGTCGTCTTGCGGAGCCCCCTCCGACGCTGGTGGTGGCCGGTCGTACCATCCAAGTCGATTCCACGCGCGCCGGCGATTAAACCCCCCTCCAATGCCGCCTGGGCTCACGGTGATCGTGACGATCGTAATTAGCAAGGCAAGGCACAGAAGCGCGCTGCACGGTGGGAGGCGATTGCCGGACGACTGGCTGCGCACGGCACCGCCCCGCCGACCGACACTGCCTCCCCGGCCACCATGGGTGAGCGGCGGCGGCATGACCACGAACGTCGTGGTTCTCCGGCCCCCTTGGCGCTGAGGTGGCGGCGAAGCGGCGGCACTCGTCGCGTGATGCGATGACGTTCGAAGCATTCGTCGCCGCGCCCTCAGCTCCACTATGTGTGTGAGCCGCAGATGGAACCCAAAAACTCATTCGAAATGGGTGCGACTTCTTGGCACATCCGAGCCCCCCGGCCGCTTTGGGCACTTGTGGTCGGAAGTATCGCAAACCGAGGGAGGGGTGGATAAGAGAGATGGAATTGCGCAGTGTGGTGCGGTTACGAAGCGGGAGGGAAGCGGCGAGATGCGCATCAGAAAGGAGAGAGGTTGTGTGGGGGGACGCCAATATCCAGGAGACCGTATTGTCGAGCGCCCTCATCCGCTTCCGAGCTACAACCCGCCCCCCCGCGGGGCG
>ERZ1292633.4158-Hain-H41-02um-R1-4158-length-13565-cov-7_pt1 | contig 13565 bp, 9 predicted proteins | sample MGYA00564406_ERZ1292633 | MGnify/ENA primary metagenome ERZ1292633 (study PRJEB36523, sample SAMEA6512639) | groundwater metagenome | collected 2019-01-08 | study: AquaDiva: Metagenomics assemblies of 32 groundwater samples
GAGACGCTACCAATTCCGATTGTCATCGAGAAACTGCCTTAAGTGACTGGCATTGGGGTTAATGAGGCTGCGACGGGGTCGTCTGCCTCAGGCCGGCCCGAGAAAACGCGCGGCTGACGGCGGCGCAGTCCATGAAGCGCCGCCAGATCCCCCCCGACCGGGCGTTTTCCAGCGCGAGGAGGATCGCCCCTTGATTGATGCCGACGACATCTTCCGAGCGCCATAGCCCGGGGGCATTGAAGCGATCTTTCCAGAGGGGATCGTTGTTGAGCGCGTCGGCAAAGCCGTAGCGGCCCCAGATTCGGTCTCCATACTGCGATTTCAACCAACGCAGCGCCGCAATCGACAGTTCCGGGGTGAACGCCGCCGATCCCCCCGCCGCGGCCGGCGCGATGGTTCCGTCGTGATATAGAGAATCATATGCTCGCTGTAGGCGTCCCAACGTGGGCCGAGAAATCCTTGGGGCGTCCATCCCATGGAGAGCGTCCGTTCATCGGGCTTGTCCCCCCCATCGGTCATCATCCAGGGAAAATCCACGCGCTCATAAATCGCCTGCGCCAAACGCTCCACCTCGGTGCCCTGGAAGTGGCGCCCGATGGTCAGCGCGCCCGCCAGCAGCAGCGCGGTGTCTATCGAAGACACTTCCGAGGACGGTTCCGGTTCTCCCGTCGCGGCGTCGACGAAGTGGTGGAACCAGCCATGGATGTGAGCTTGGCGCTCGTGCAAGTGTTGCAGCGTGGTCAGAGCCCTCCCGTACAGCTCCTCGCGAGGGGCCCAGCCGCGTTCGTCTGCGATCGCCAAGGCCGTCAGGCCAAAGCCGGTGGCCGCGATCGAGGCGATGCGGTGGCTCTTGTCCGTGAAGTTGGGGGCGCGGTCTCGCGTCAGGCCCGTGACCGGATCGGTTTGCTCCCAGAAGTAGAGGAATATTCGACGCTGCAAATCGTCAAGAAAATCCTTGTCTGACGCAGCGCTTTCGGCGGGGGCCGCGACGGACGGCGCGGCGGCAGCGCCGCCCGGCGCCAAGACCGGAATAGGCGCCAAGACCGGAATAATGGAAAGGACGCGGCTGTCGAGCCGAGGCGAGAGGGGCGGCGCCGACAAGAAAGTGGACGCCGCTTGCGGTACGACAAGGCGCACCGCCGCCGGGGCGCGGACTTGAGCAAGGGCGGAGCGGCTTCCAGGGACGATGCAGACGAGGGCTATGCGAAGGAGCCAAGGCATCGACTCAGTATAGCCCGAAAACAGACTGCGCCCGCAGAGCCATAGGACCTATTCGTCTCGGGCAAACGACCCGTGTCGTCTGGACTCTAGAAGCGGCCGGAGACTTCGAAGGAGTACTTGCGCGACACGGAGCGGCCCGAGTCGGTGGCCTTGCCCGCCTTGAAATAGGCCATGGAGGCGGCGAGGTTGAACTGGTCGCGGATGGGGTAGCGCAGGCGCACGTCCCACTCCATGCCCAACGTGCGCGAGCCGGAGCGTATGCGCTCGGCTTGGTACAAGAAATAATCGACGTCCAAGGCGAAGCCGCGATAGGCCGGCGGGGTGTAGCCGAAGCCGACCACGATCAATCCGCTGGCGCCCGAGGCCAGACCATTGGGCGTGGAGGTGGAGTAGTTCCCCCCGAAGCCGTCGTAAGGCGTGGCGGCGAACAGCTCCCCGAAACCCGCGCGCTCCAGGCCGTTGTGGCGATGGCCGCGGCTGGGAAAAAACGCTTCATCGGTGGCTTGGGTGCCGGGCTGGTCGCCGCTGCCGCGCGCCACGCTGGCCCGGGCGATGCCTTCGCGGGACTTGTAAAGGCTTTGCTTCCATTTCATGCGCACGACTTGAGCGTTGCCGTTGAAGTTGATGCGCTCGGGCGAAGGCGACGTTCCGGTCGGCACCGCCGTGCCGCGCTGCATCGCGGCCTCGCCGTCGAACACCATCGGGCCGTAGCTGATTTGGTAACGCAGACTGGTGAAGCTGCGGAAAGCTTTGGAGACGGCGCAGCCGTCGAGCGTGGGGTTGGCGGAGTAGCTGCAGCCGTAAACGATTTGATTGGCCGAGCGGTCGCGCTCGAAGAGCTGGTTGATTTGCCACACGCCTTCGGTTGGAAGCTCGAGCGAGCCTCCGAACAGGTCGAGACTGCTGGGCCCGGCGGAGTTGAGCGGGTTGCGGTCGTTGAAAATAAACGCCTCGGCCTTCATTGCCGCCCAGGGCAATTCGACGCTCAGGCTCGCCCCGGTCAAGCCCGCCCCGTCGTCGTCAAGCAGGAGGCCGCTGCCCAGCCGAAAAGATTGGCGTCCGAAGGTCGCTTCCCACGGGTATCCCCAGAGGCGGTTGACGCGCACGTAGGCGTTTTCGATGAAAGGAGTCAGATCCGTGTTGGGGTAGTAGGCGGCGACCCGGTTAAAAGGCGAGGCGAGAGCGGTCGTCGAGCCGGCCACGCCGAGGGCGTGCAGGACCAGGCCCAAGTCCATGGACGCGTCGCCTCCCCCCTGTCCCTCAAGCGGAATTTTCCGCACCGCGATTCCCAGGCGCGCGTCGTTGGCGATGAAGGAGTGATTGTTGCGGTCGTTGATGTTGTAGTGGAGATTCGAATAGGCCGACGCCTTCATTTTATATGAGGCGCTCACGTCCAGCCCCGCCGCGTGAGCGGAGGCGCCCAGGCCCAAGGAGAGAAGGAACGCGGCGGCGAGTGGCCTGCTCATCGGTCGAAATCCTAGCAAAAAAAGAAACCCCCCGGCCATTGAGGCCGGGGGGCCCTTTTTTCCGTTCTAGGTGAGACTTAGTAGAAGCGGATGGAGACGTCGCCGGCCAGCATGACCGCCGGGTTCAACGCCGCGTTGGCGCCCTTGACGTCGGCCACATACGCGCCGGGCTGGAAGGTTCCCGCCGTCGCCTTGAAGGAGACGTTCTCGGAGTGCTTCCACTCGCCGGTCACATCGACTTCCGAGCCGATGTTGCGGCTGTTGCGCTGACCGTTCGCCAGGTTGGGGAGGCGGTTGAAGGCGTAGCGGTAGTACTGCACGCCCGTGGTCAGTTTGCTGATGGCCGAGGGCGTCATATTCACGCCGAAGCCCCAGATGATGCGGTTGGACAGGCCGTTGGAGGAGCCGCCAAAGCCGCCGATGCCCTGACCCAACGAAACCGCCGCGGAGTTGTCGAAGCGGCCGTAAATCCCGCCGGGCCGATAGTCCGTGGCGATGGCCTGGAAGTTGTTGTTGCCGGCGTAGTCGAAGTTGCTGTCGCCGGTGCCGTAGCCGAACTCGCCCCAAGGGTTGAACATTCCGACGTTCGAGACGTCGGCCTTGTAGCCGAGCTTGGTCAGGAACGCCCAGCCCTTGAAGTTCGTGTTCTGGGCCGTGGTGCGGTCCTCTCCGAAGTTCTTGGCGAACTCGAAGTGGCTGGAGAAGCCGCCGGACATGATCTTGGCCTTGGCGCCGGCCACCCACAGGTTCGTGTTCTTGCCGGTCGGCGATCCGAGGCCGCCCGCTGCGTGCTGAACCATGTTATACACGTAGACGGTGGGCTTGATCATCTCATGCCCCTTGCAGGAGGCGACGAGGCCGCGCAGGTCCGTGGCGACATTGCCCAGCGCGGCGACGGTGGTGTCGGAGGTCTTGCCGGCGATGCCGGTCAAAGACATATGCTCGCCGTTCCAATCCGCCCGGAACACATCCAAGGCCGTGACGAGCAGGCCGTAGTTGTTGCGAGGGCCGTAATAGGCGATCAGATCGCCCTCTTCGCCGAAGAACTGGCGGCCGGCGGTCACATCCAAGGCGCCGAACACCTTGTCGATCTTGACGAAGGCTTCCTGAACCAGAGTCTGCGTCTGGATCGTGTTCAGATCCTGAGCCGCGGCTCCATACACCCGAGACGTCCCGCCCGAGCCCTCGGCGCCCTTGACCAGGGTCACGCGGGCATGCACGTCATCGAGCACGTCCCAGTCCGCCTTCACGATCACGCGGGTCGTCGCGTGGCCGAGCCGGTCGTTGTTGGCCGGAGTGCCGGTCGGATGCGGCCGGGTCGCGAAATCCGCGATGTTGCGCGCGGAGGTCGTCTGGATGTCCAATTGACCGCCCATCTTGAAGTTTTTCAGCAGTTCAGCATTCGCACCGGCCGGCAGTAACATGGCCAGGGCTAACGTCGTTCCCAGGAGCTTTTTCATGCTCTATTATCCTCTCTTGTTTGTATCGTAAGCCCCGCTCAGGCGGGGATACTTTTCACGCCATACCCCGCTTTTGGCGGGGCCTACGTACGACAGGAGCGCCAGTTCTGCGGCTCCTCACGTATGCAACGGCCCGAATTTAGCAAAGGATGCTAAACTTGTCAACTGTTTTTAACGCGCTGCCGATCCAGGCAGTGTCATCAAGTGCTATTTAGCTGTTGGTTGGAGCCGGGAATTGGCTCGCGCCGCCCAGGGCGTGTCGGGAAACTGCAGGGCGATTTTTTGCCAGGTCGCCTTCGCGGCGTCGCCTTGACCCGCGGAGGCCTGGCAGCGGGCCAGGAGCTCCATGATTCGCGGCCCCATGAAATGCTCGGTGTTGGACTCGAGGAATGAGGAGGCGGCCGCCGCGCACTCGGCGTGTTTGCCGGCGGCTTCCAGGGCCGCTATCCGGTCGGCCTGGGCGAACGGTCTGAGGGCTTCGGGCGCGGTTTCGACGGCCCGGGAATAGGCCGAGACGGCTTGATCGTGCTCGCCTTTGGCGTGTTTGATGTCTCCCGCCATGATTTCGGCTAGGCCGGAGGCGGCGGGGTTGGCGTTGTGCGCCGTGATTTCGGCCAAGGTGTTCGCCGCTTCCTGGGTCCGGCCGTAGTAAGAATAGGCCTCGGCCAAGGAGAGCTTATCCCAGGCCTCGTTTTCGCGCGCGGCGCGGGAGTAGAACAGAAGCCCGATCAAGACGGCGACGACGGCTACCCCCCCTGCCCCCATGGCCACCTGACGGCGATTGCGCAAGGCCCAGTCCAGCCCCAGGGTGAAAAGATCCCTGACCTCATCTTGCTTTGACGTTTGCTTGGTTGCCCAGTGCTTTTCCGTGGCCATGGTTTGTCCTTAATAAGGAGCGCTAATGGAGATGGATTTGCCCCGAGAGGGAATCGAACCCCCATCTTCTCCTTAGGACGGAGTAGCTCTATCCATTGAGCTATCGAGGCTTAAGCGCATATCTTATTACACTTTTCACGCTTTTGCACAGATCTAGTCTTGTCTCACGCAAGATGAGCCTGAAGAACTCCCTGTTTCTCACGCAGAATGAGCCTGAACGGGGCTTGGTGAGGAAACGGCGCGGCGTGGTAGCCTGGGTCCATGATGCTTATCATGGACGACACGAACATAACCACGCTGGAACAAGTGCGGCAAGTATTGGCAAGCCCGCGGGGGATCGCCTTCAAGGGCCGCGACAGGGCGTAGCGCTACGCCTGGATCGAGGCGGTCCTCGAACGGCTGAATTACTTCAAGCTCAAGCGCGGCGAGAAAGGACTCATCAACGCCTATCTGCGGCGAATGAGCGGGATCTCTCGGGCGCAGATTACACGTCTTATCGGGCGCTTTCTGCGGGATGGAGCAATCCGCCCGTCGCGGGCGTGCCGCAACCGCTTCCCCGCGAAATATACGCGCGTCGACCACGAGCTGCTGGCTCGGACGGACAACGCCCACGGCAGGCTGTCCGGGCCGGCGACCAAGGTGATCTTGCAACGTCAGTACACCGTCTACGGCGACAAGCGTTTCTTGCGCCTCAAAGACATCTCAGCGGCCCACATCTACAGACTTCGCACCAGCCGGGTCTACCAGGAACATGCGCAAACGCTGGCCAAAACGCGCAGTGTCAATCGCGCCATCGGGCAGAGGCGCACGCCCGATCCGCAGGGGCGGCCGGGCTACTTACGCGTGGACACGGTGCACCAGGGCGACCTCGATGGGCAGAAGGGTGTCTATCACATCAACATCGTCGACGAGGTCACTCAGTGGGAGATCGTCGTCTGTGTCGCGGCCATCTCGGAGGACCATCTGGGGCCCATCCTGGAGGCGGCGCTGGTAATGTTTCCGTTTGTGATCGTCAACTTCCACTCGGACAACGGCGGCGAGTTCATCAACTGGACGGTCGCCAAGATTCTCAACAGGCTCCTGGCCGAGCAGACGAAGTCGCGCTCGGGACGCACCAACGACAACGCCCTCATCGAGAGCAAGAACGGCAGCGTCATCCGCAAGCACATGGGCTACTCGCATATCGACCGCGCCTTCGCCCCGCTCATCGACCGCTTCTACCTGGAGCACTTCAACGCCTACCTCAACTTCCATCGTCCCTGTGCCTTTGCGACGGTTACCATCGACGAAAAAGGGCGACGCCGCAAGAAGTACGAGACCTACCAAACGCCGTTCGAACGACTCAAGTCGATCATCAAAGCCATAAGCCCCGATGCGGCCAGAGCTTGCCTGCGCGAGGGCGTCACCTTGGCGTCTCTCGACAAAATCGCCTCAGCTCAGTCCGACAACGCTGCTGCCGAAGCCATGCAGGCGGCGCTGCGAGGTCTTTTCAAGCGGCTCGATCAGCCCCACGCTCAGGCAGCAGCACATATCATCGCTGCCCGGCGGCCCTGACGGCGAACCTAGATGAAAATTAAAAATTCGAGCGGCAACGGCTACGGCCTACGTCTACGCCAACGGCATTTCTCAGGGTCAAGCTTAACGGCAACGACACACGAAACAAAGGAGAACGGACCCAAAAGCAACGCCAAACCGTCAACGGCCTTCAGGCTCATTTATGGATGAGAAAATGCTGATCTCGACGGAGGAGGGCTCCGGATTTGGTGCCAGTCCAGGGTCTGGGGACCTGCTGATGATTCGGTAGGCCCAATGACTGGCAGTCGTAGGGTCTTAAGTCTCATGCGCCGTTGCGCACGTCCTGTTAACATCTCCACTTATCATTTCCACCATGCCTACGATCGCCGCGCCGAGAATCGCCGCGAAGCTCTTCCCTCTCATAGCCGCCCTCCTCCCCCTTCCCGTCCACGCCGTCGTCGTCGAATTCGCCCCCATCCGAGCCGCCTTCGTCTCCCAACTCGTCGCCTTCCGCCCGGAAGCCGCCACCCGCCTAGGAATGCCCGGATTCAACAACCAGATCTCCATCCCCACCCCCGAAAACATCGCCAAACAGATCGGCTTCTTCGAAACCATCCAGCAGCAGTTGGCGACCGCCCACGGCAAGGACGCCCAAGAGGAGATCGACCGCCAGGTGATGCTGACGGTCGCCCGCTCGCAGCTCCACGAGCTGAAGGATAAACGGAGCTACCGCGAGGAAGTCGGCGCCGCTCAAGGGCCGTACGACATCATCCAGGTCCAAACCGCGCAGATGGGCGCCAACCCAGCCGACGAGTGGAAGAACATCGTCGAAAGGGCGGAACTCGTCCCCGAATATCTCAAGGCCGTCCAACGCAACCTCGCGGAAGGCGCCCAAGAAGGCCGCCAAGTCTACCGCGGCTTCGTGCAGAAGGACGGGATCAAAGGTGCTGAAAGCGCCGCCGACTACTTCGGCACGGAGCTGATCGCGAAGGCCAAGGAACAGCTCACGCCCAGCGATTTTGATGCGCTCAAACAAAGGCTCGAGAAAGCCGGAAAGAGCGCCCAAGACGCCTATCTCAGGCACGCCGAATTCTTGAAAGAAAAAATCCTCCCCCAAGCCACCGAGAAGTACGGCATCGGAAGGGAGGAGTACGTCTGGAAGCTTAAAAACGAGCTCGGCTTGAAGGAATCGCCCGAAGAGCTGCAGAAGAAGGGCCAAGAGATCGCTGCGCGTATTACCGTGCGCATGCAAGAGCTCGCCAAAGAGATCAACACCGACAAGCCCTTGCCCGAGCTGATGGCCGAACTCAAGGCCGATCACCCCAAGAATGACGAGGAACTGCTGGCGAAATACAGCGAGGTGAAGTCCCTCGCGCGTTCCAACGAGGGACTGTTGGCGATTCACAGCGCCGAAGTGCCCACCGTGCGCCGTCTGCTCGATCATGCCGGGTACGCCGCGAGCCTGAACATCGAAGGATATGCCCACTATGCCGAGCAGCTGATGCGCGCGAGGGGCTTCGACACGAAGAAGGAGGAGCTGACCCAACTCGGGGCCCAGTTGTGGCGCGCGTGGCGGATTTCCCTGGATGCGGCGCTGCACACTGGCGCTGTGACTCTCGAGGAGGCCGCCAGAATCCTGACCGAGAAGGCTTTCCTGCCGGAGGCGATCTCGAAGGACGAGCCCTATCGCTACGCGAAGATGCCCACTCAGGCGCTGACCTCCCTGCTCGGGCGGCTGCAGATCGAGGAGTTGAAGGCGGCATACCAAAGGAAGACCGGCAGCGGCTACAACGAGGCCGAGTTTCATAAGGAGTTCCTGAGCTACGGACCGGCGCTGCCAAGACACATCGGACCGGCGATGCTCGAGGCGGCGCGGCCGGGGTCGTGGATCAAGCGTGCGTGGCAGAACCCAGTCGTGACCGTGCTTGCCGCGGTCGCCACCGCCGCGGCGTTCAACGGCGGTGTCTATGTCTGGATGGGGGCTCAGAGCGCGCAGGAGTTCCTGTCGATTTACCTGATCGAGTGGACCCTGTCGCTCGACAACCTCGTGGTGCTCTCGACGGTGCTGCACGCCCTGCCGCGGGAGATCCGGCCCCAGGTGCTCGGCTGGGGCATTCTCGGGGCCGTGGGCATGAGGCTAAGCATGGTGTCGGTGGGAATGGGCGTGGCCGCGGCCAGCCCGTGGGTGTTCGTCGTGTTCGGGGCCTTTTTGCTGCTGGTCGCGCTCAAGATGCTCAAGCCCGAGTGGGACCTGGTCGGGGGCCTGACCGCGCGCGTGAAGGCCGCGTTCAAGCCGCGCGAGGCGCGGGCGGCCAAGGGCTGGTTCGCCAACCCGTTCTTCGCGGGCCTGCTGGCCGTGATTGGCTACGATGCGATCTTCGCACTCGACTCGGTTCCGGCGGCGCTGGCGATCTCCTCGAGCGTGTTCATCATCATCTCGGCGAACGTCCTCTCGGTGCTCGGGCTGCGCTCGTTGTTTCAGGTGCTCAACGAGCTCGAAGAGCGCTTTCCCCACCTGCAGAAGGGCGTGGCGGCCGTGCACTTCTTCGTCGCGGTCAAGCTGATGCTGGGGCCGTTGTTCGGATTGCACGTGGGTTCGCTCGCCTCGTTGCTCATCGTGCTGGCCGCTCTGGTCGGCTCGATGCTGATTCCCGCGCGCCGGCCGTCGTCTGAATAGGCTCATTGGGCCCATCGGTTGGGTCATCTGGCCCTTGTTTGGACGAGGGCATCCCCTAATACTCATTTTATGACGCGCTGGATTCTTTCGGCGACGTTTGCATTTCTCTGCATGGCGGCCTTTGGCGCTCCGCTGCAGAAGGCTGCGTCTGGCGGTGTCTCAAACCCGCTTCACATGACAGTCCTTGGCGGGGCGCTCAGTCAGTCTATTTCATCTCTTCCTCTGGGCGATCATGCGGCCCTCGCAAAAGCTCTCTTTCCAGCGACGCGGCCTGACGTCCTTCCAGCCGCGTTTTCTCCCGAGAAGGCCGCGCTTCTGCTGCGGGCCGCTATCGCAGCAGACGGCGCGGCGGTGGCCGCCGCCGCCCAACAGCAGCCGAGAGTGAAGGCGGCGAGGCTGCTGCTGGCGGTCAACTCGGTGCTCCAGCATGTGTCCGCGCAGCGGCTTGAGACCCTTTCGAACGAGCAACTGCAGGGCATCGCAGCCGCGATCATGGACCAAGCGGCGCCGGCGCGGCTTTCGGGCGCGGGTGACTCTCTGAGCGGCCTGGCGGCCCTCTCTCATGTTCGCAGCGAGCAACTTCTCTCGCCGGGAAACCGTCGAGTCAAGCGAGCCGCTTTGCAGGAGGCCTCCCCGTGGTCTCCAGCGCTGACCGGCGTGAGCGGAATGCCGAGCTCGGCTCGCGGCCTCGAAACAGAGCCTGGGATCGAAGTCGAGCTTGGCGGACAGAGCGTCGCCATGCGACCGACGGTCTTCCGGCATTATGTGGCAGATGACGACGATCTGCGCCGGATGCAGCCCGACGCCTCGGGATTTGGACATCTTTTCAACGCGATCTCCTCGTACGTCCGTGATAAAAGGACTTGGTTTGGAACGTCCGCAGCCGATGTCTACAAGGACTTGACGGGTGTATTCCTCACGCTTCCAGGCGTCGATCCGGCGGCTGTCGGCGTCCCCGGCCGCAAGGCCTACCTGGATGTGCGCATCCCAGCGGACTTCCCCATTTTTGAACTCGAGAAGGGACGAATATTCCTCGTGCCCTTGCCCGCGCAGTTTGAGCGCGACGCGGCCGCGGACTTCCGCAAAAACGCCGATCAGGGCCTGCAGCCGCCGATACCCGGGGAATTCCAGGAGACGCTCAAGCTGTTCAATGAGGATATGATCCCGGGCCCGGCGCTCCGCTTGCCCGTGCAGGTGGTCGGCTCGGCGCGCTCAGACTCGTATCATGCGGCGTTCTCTTACGAAGAGAAAGGGGTTTCTCTTGAGTTCGAGGAGGCGGATAATACGACGGATTTGCATCGCTCCCTGCGGGGCTTGAAGCTCTCCTACGATCCTGTCGCCGTGGGGCGCTTCTCCGACCTGCGGCGCGTTTTGGGTGATCGCGCGGTCAAAGAATGGCCGGTGAATAGATACATCGATGGGGGCGACGGTGCGCTGGTGATTATGGAGCATCAACCGGGAGTGAAGGGGGCGGTTCATATCGCGATCGATAAGCGCAGCGGGCGTCTTTCCTTCTATCGCTCGCAAGACGGTCCGCGCGGTGCGCTTCGCGAGCTTGTCGATCGCTTGTTCCAACTGCCTCGGCGCGGTCGGTGGTCGCGCGCCTGGACGACTCCCACAGACCTCAGATAGCCCGGGTCTGACGGAGCCGAGATGCGGTGTTAGTCGCCCATCGCGAAATGCAGATGCAGGACTTTGCCGTCCGTGGTGAAGATTTCGAAGTAGAAGAGAACGGTGTAGGTCCGCTCCGTGGTCAGAACGGTGCGCGCGAACACATCCTTCAGCAGCCCGTCCGCCTTCAGCTTCTTCAGGCTTCGGGCCAGGAACACGGCGTCCTGGTTAAGCCATGATGAGACGCTTTCATCGTTGCGGAGCAAATCAAGGATCGCATCGAGGCCGATCGTGGTTTTATATTGGTAATCAGGACCGTCGTCGGAGAGGCGCCGCTCCATGGCTTCGACTGACTTCTTGAGATCGAAGGCCGCGGCGTCATAGGTTTCCACCGACGCTCCGCCGTTGTTGAGCTCGACATTGGCGGCGATCTTTTCGAGCATTTCGGCGCTGCTTTTTCGAGCCGCTTTGGGGCTCGAGAGGGCGAGCTTCGCTCCGAGGCGCGAAGGGTTCAGCGTGAGATGGATCTTGCGCAGCAGTTCCAAGGCCGTATCCCCGCGCGAGTTGGTCTCCAGCATTTCTCTCATTAGGCTCAACTGCAGTCCGGCCAACTGGCGCGAGTTGGCCTTGGAGACGTGGCCCTCCATCTCTTTGAGTCGGAAGCCCGCTTTGGGAGTCCACGTGAGGATAATTCTTCCGCGGGTTTTGGAGACGGCGACTAACTCCAATTCCTCGCCTCGAGGAGACGAGACCGATTCCGCGCGGTAGCCTTCGTAGTAGGAAACCGTGGAATCCACGTCGCTGAATCGGAACGACCAGAGGTAGCGCCACAGAGGGTCGCCCGGCCCATAAGCGGGCGCGAGGGTGAAGCGTATCTCATCGAGAAGGATTTCATAAAGGGGGTTGACCAGTGTGCGCCGCTCGAGACCTTCGACGAGCATTTCCTGCAAGCCCCTGAGCGCGGAGGCGGGAGCGCGGTTGCCGTCGGAGTCATAGACCTTGACGCCCTTGTCCTTCTCGTAGCGAACGAGATACGCCGGCTCCCCCCTTCCGTGGGAGACCCTCATTTCAATGACCCGACCCTTGTCCCGGGTTTTGATGGCGGTGGGAACCGTGCGCAGGAAATACGTCTCGGTCGGGTCCAGCGGGCTGAAATTGAAAGCGGCGGCGCTTGCGCCGGTTTCCGGCGCGGTTTGTCCGGCCAGGACAGAGGTTTTTTTGTTGTTCCCGGAGCCGTCATAGACGGGAGCGACGTCGCTGGCCTCGGGAGCGCCAGCTTCGGAGATGATTTGGTTTAGGTTCGCCGCGTGTTCAAGGGCTATTGTTTGCGGCGCCGCCAAGGCGGCGGCCGGGACGATTCGAGGCGCGGGGGCCGCGAGCAGAAGCGAGCCGCTCAGGCGGGCGGTTGGGATCGCGAAGGCCGGCATGCCGGGCAGGGGCAAATGTCCAGGGATGCCGAGGGGGACGGTGAGGACCCCCGGCGCGGTTTTGACCGCGGGCCCGATCGTGCGGGCGCGGCTGATCGCAGAATTCAGGGTCGCAACGGAGAGGGCGAAAACCAGGGAAGCGACGAAACGGCGACTATGAATTTTCATGCCGCCATTGTATGAAACCGATCGGAAGGTTCGAAGGGACGAAGGTCCCTTCGAGGATCGGTCTTTGGACCTACCGGGAGGCTAATAGGAAACGAGAGCGTGGATTTCGCGGTTGGGAAGCTTGGCGCGCCCGTCCAGGAAACTCAGCTCGATGAGAAACGAAGCGCCGACGAGTTGTCCCCCGATGGTTTCGATGAGCGAGACGGCCGCGCCGGCCGTGCCGCCGGTGGCCAGGACGTCGTCGACCAGCAGAACTTTGGAGCCTTTGGGGAACGCGTCGGCGTGGGCCTCGATGGAGTCGGTGCCGTACTCCAGGGCGTAGGTGGCGCTGCGAACCTTGCGAGGCAGCTTCCCCTTCTTGCGGATGGGGACCACCCCGGCGCCCAAACGGTAGGCGATGGGCGTGGCCAGGAGAAAGCCGCGTGATTCGATGCCCGCCACGATCTGCACGCCCCTGCCCATAAAGGGAGCGCAGAGCCGGTCGATGGCCGAGGCGAACGCTTTCGCGTCGGAAAGAAGTGGAGTGATGTCCTTGAATCCCACCCCTTTTTTGGGGAAGTCGGGCACTTCATGGATGAAAGTCTTGAGGTTCATGATCGTTTCTTTTTGGCGGATCGACCGTTTTTGGAGTGGGTTCCGTTTCTCGCGGATTTGCGGGACGGCGCAAAGACCATTTTGCGCGGCGCGCGTTTGGTCATGGGGACCGCCGTCGGCGCGGTTTTACGGCCGGCCGGGATGGTTTGTCCCAAGATGTCGGTTTTCAGCTTCGGGGCTTGGAAGCCGGGTTGGAGATTGGTCGGTCCGCGCCGCCCCCCGTCGTCGACTTCAATGAGGCCCATGCGGTTGGCGACCCGGCGCAGGCGCAGCAGCGCGCGCTCCTCGATTTGCCGGATCCGTTCGCGCGACAAGCGCAAGCGCTTTCCGACTTCCTCGAGCGTCATCTGCGTTTGGCCCGTCAGCCCATGGCGGAACTCCAGGATCATCCGCTCTCGATCGCCGATTTCGCGCAGGGCTTGATGGAGCTCATCGTGGAGCTTGAGCACTCCGATGACGCTCTCGGGCGATTGCGCGGTGGTTTCCGCGATCATGTCCTCGACGGTGATGTTGTCGTCCTCGGAATCGATCGGAGCGTCGAAGGAGCCCA
>ERZ1292633.3415-Hain-H41-02um-R1-3415-length-15477-cov-7_pt1 | contig 13562 bp, 4 predicted proteins | sample MGYA00564406_ERZ1292633 | MGnify/ENA primary metagenome ERZ1292633 (study PRJEB36523, sample SAMEA6512639) | groundwater metagenome | collected 2019-01-08 | study: AquaDiva: Metagenomics assemblies of 32 groundwater samples
GTCGTCACCAGCAGGCGCAGGAGGGGGCGGCGGTGGTAAAGGCCGTGAATGGTCCGCCACGTCGCTATCTCGGATGTTGAATCCGTCGGCAGCGCACGCAAAGGTCAGGTAGTCCGACGCCAGTCCACCCGTGATGTCGACGTCAAGGGTCGTTTCGGGTCCAAACTCCGAGGTGTCAGGGTCCTCCACCGACGCGTCCGCCATGATGCGCACGGCGCCTGCGTCACGCACAACGGTGGGCGGGTCCCCGGCAGGCAACACAATGCACGTGGGGTCCTCCTGAGGAATGACCGTCAACTTGATCGTTGCTTCGCCAAGGGTCGTCTCTCCGGCGGACGACTCGCCGCCCTGCTGCTCCACCACTGGGTCGCCCGTGGCCGCTTGCCCGACATCTGGCTGAGCTCCACCCTCGTCCGGAGGTCCCCGAGAGCCAGATCGGATTGCAGGCTGTTGTGACGACGCAGTGCTGCTCGTCGGGCTGACCCACCGGAGACTGACCGTGCGATCCTCCAACGTGGGATTGTCGGACGTGTTTAGGAAGGTCACACATCGCAGCAGCCCAGCCAAGTGCTTCCCCTTGGCTTTGCACGTGTAGTCGAACCGAAAGACCACCGCCCGACGTGCCTTCTCCATTTTGCAAAGAACGTCCCTGCCGCACAATACTTTGAAGTACTCTGCGGTGCTTCCCGCGGGGCGGGCCGCCACGGGGATGGCGTCGGGCATCACGTTGAACTCCGACTTTGCCACATCGAAGCCAAGCGTATCGTGAGGATCGCCAAGACGCCCGTTTCCTCCGCCATGCAACTCAACGGTGATTTTTCCGGCCTTGATGAGCTCCGTCTCGGATACATTGACCGCCAGTTTGTTGTAAATTTTCACGGCCGGGCTGTTCTCCTTGTACGCGATGTCCGTGCCAAAGTCGGGAAGCCAAAATGTCGGGGGCAGCACGTTGAGAGACAGTTTGAGCTTCCCCATTGCATTCGCTGAGCAGCCAACTTGCACTTGGTATACTCGCGGGCCTGCGCGAACCTTCGCGCCCGTGGTGGTGAAGGTGACACAGTGCAGCACTTGCTCGATCGTGCGATGACTGATGAACCGCTCGGGCTGTTCGAGGGCCTCCTCGAGGCTCGCCGCCACGGCGTTGGCCCCCGTCGTCGTTGGGGACTGAGGCGTGCCGCTCGTCGACCCGTCGAGTACCACCGAGGAAGACGTCCTTGGAATATCGAGCGATGGCTCGCCCTCCACGACGGCGGGTGCGCGTGGGCTGCCGTCATCGAGGACCACCGAGCGTCGGCGTTGCAGCGAGGAGCTTCCTGCGGGATCGGTCGCGTCTGATTTGCGCCTGCTGGGTGGCAGGCTGCGCGTCGACGATGGCTTGGACGGCGGCGCTAAGGTGACGCTGCTGCGGCGGCGCGGCGCCCCCCCGGCGGCTTCTGACGCCGCTGGAGGAGGAGGGGCACCGGGAAGCGGCACCGGCAGGAACCGGACAGCAATGTTCGACGAGGCGTCCACATTGGGGGCGTCCAGCGTCCACTCCGCGACTTGCACGTCGCCGATCCAAATGCCCTTTCCTCGCGCGGCCACGAGTGGAGCATTGGCATCGCCGAACTTTTGCTCGGCCTCACTCAGCAGTCCAAGCTGATCCGACGCGGCGTCGCCTCCGCCCACGAGATCGACGCGCAGAACACCGCCGTTGAACGAGAACGTGTCGGGATCAACGACGGCCACGTCGGCGAAGGGGCACCAACCCTTGACATCCGCTTCGCTTTTGCTGCGGAACACCGGAGCGTCGGCGGAGGCACGCACCAGCTGTGTCAGGTCGTCCCGGGAGATCACCTGGATTTCCACGGCCGCCGTGGCCGTGTGCGGCAGCCCGTTGCTTAGGGTAATCGTCACGATCTTTCGCAGCTCCCGGGGATTGTCGCTGTCGTTGCTGAATGTGAGCCGGCGCAGCACGGCGGAAATGTCCTTTCGCTTCAGGCGGCACGCGTCGAATCGCTTCGTGGCGTCAATACGAATGAATTCGTCCAGAAGTAGGAGCAGACGGTCGTCTTTGATCCAGACGATGCCCACGCGGGAACCATTTACCGAAACAACGAACTTTTGCGCGTCGCTTAAGTTCAAGTCGTGGATCAGCTCCGCATCAAGTTGCTCCCGCAGCTTCTGCCGACGACGGGCGAGCTCGATTTTGCGTTCGGAGACCATTGTCTGCACGGTCTGCGCGAATCGGCTGGACTTCGCTCGGGGAACGGGGATCAGCCGGGAGCGGACGGGCATGGCCCCAGGACCCGCGGGGGCAAGCGTCAGCTCCTCGTCGGCTTTGATGCCCAACTTGTCGTCCGGTGTCCAGCCGACCGTCATGGTGAGCTGCAGCATGCCGCCGTCCCAGCCGTTGTCCTCCGTGCTCACCTCCATGTTGCACAGCCTCACGGCACCGGCGTTTTCCTCATACTTCACCTTGGCGAGCGCTGCCGGTAATATGAGCAGCGGTGGAGCCACAAACAGCGGCGTGGTGACCTCGACCTTCGCGGCCCTGGGGTCGCTGCCAATTTTCGCAGATACGATCAGCACGCGCTTCAGCGTCGCCCCTGTTGTGCGCGGGCTCGTCATGCTCGACACCTCTTTGAACTCGTAGGTCAGGTGGCGGATGATGGCGGCAAGGGCGTCAATGCTGCACTGTTTCAGTAGGAAACGGATCACCGACGTGTCGGTTTGGGGGGGGATGGTTGCCACGAGCGTCTCGCCGTCCACGACCTGATCGTTGTCAAATAGCTTTAACTTTTTCATGACGATCGGCTCGGAGGCTGCCGCCATCGTCGTGGCTCCCGGCAGCGCTGGGGCGTCATTGGCGGCCGCCGGCAGATGTTCGCCCTCCTCCGGCTGCTTGAAGGCTGTGGTACCCTCGCCTTCGGCGACCTGGCTCTCCGCCCAAGGAACGGCTTCCGTGTTTCGCGACGAAGAGGCGGCACCTTCTTCCTCTCCTCCGAGGCGGCCGGAGGAGACGGTTTCTGCCGTCGTCACGGCGTGCGAATCCGGCTGAAAGGCGATGATGTCCACCTGGTGTTGCCCTCCAGCGATGGAGACGGTGAGCTCGCCGCCCACGAAGTCAGACGTGTCCACGTCATGCACGTCGCAGAAGGTGCCGAACAAGAAGGACTGGGGTACTGCGTACGGCTCCAAGGCGGCGGGCAAGCGCACAGGCAGCTGGAACACCAGAGGCGCACCCGCGACGCCAAAGTCAATCACCGTAGGGTCATCGACGAGATTGAATGCGATGATGGTCGCATAGACCTCGGCAACGTAGGACGTCACCCAAGCTGCGGCGGCTTGAGCCGGCGGTGGTGACGGTGACCCTTCGGCAGTAGTTGCCGCGTTGATGGCCGTGGAGGGCGTTGCCACATCGCATTCTAACAGCACGGAGAGATATCTGAGGAAATCCATGGGGTTGTGGCTGTCGTTGATGAAGCGGATGCTCGCCAAGAACGACGCCACGCCGGCCAGCAACGCCCCATCCACGAGATTCAGGGACACAGGGCCGTGGGGCGTTCCGCTCGCACTCGCCACGCCTGAGAGCAGGCCTTTCGTGACGTGTTCGGGTGCGAGCGTGGCGAACAGTCGATCGTTGACGAACAGCTGGGACAATGGGGGGGCTTTCGCGACGGCCGTCGGCTGGGTCCCGCCGCCCGTCAGCGGCGAAGAGGGCGTTGAGGATAGCGGGGCCGCGGCCGCAGTCGTGGGGGGTTTAGCCGTGGTGGATGGCTTCGCCGGAGGTTTGGGCGGGTGAAACGGAAGCTGGAGCGCGTGGGGACTGCCGCTGGCATGCACCACGCGACACGCGGGGGTCAACGTGAACACATCGCAGACGTGAGCCTGCCCCATCAGAGATAGGGTGAGCTTTGACTTTGGTGGGAGGCTCGTCGTGCCAAACAGGCGCTGCAAGGCAGCAGTGGAGGATGCCGGGCCGCCCGGCGCGTCGGCGGATGCCGCCGGCGTGGCGTCCGGTAACCGCATCGCTGGCAGCGGCCGCGCTCCACTGGCCTCGTCATAGGCAAGCTGCTGGGTGACCACGCTGGCGGCGGACCGAACAATGGCGACTTTGAGCGCCACAGTGGTCGGTGCGGTCGTGACACGCGCAAGCACCACAGTCGAGGCGCCGCCGTCCGCCTCGGCAGGCGCAACCTCACGCACCGGCAACGACGAAGCATCGGCGTTGGTGATGCGAGGCGCGAGTCTATCCGGCGGGAAGGGTTGTAGTTCGGACGGGACGGCGGTGTCGACTGTGAGGTCGATGTGGGCGTACCATGTCGCTGGCGGTGCGGCCGTGTCGTGGCGGTAGTGCATCACAAATGGGAAAACATCAGGCAGAAAGATGTCCTCGACACTCAGCGTGTGGGGTACGATCCACTCGGCCACCCGTCGGTCTGGCGATAGCCGTACGAGGCCGATGATTTCAATGTCCGCATCCGCGTCGTCTGTGTACGTGTCACGCATGAATACCTTTCCACCCTGAGTCACCGTCTCGGGCATCACCGACCCTTCTGCCGATGAGGAATTGGTCGTCGCCGGGGGAGCCAATGAATGGCCACTGCGTGGTCGGACGCGGCGTTTCATGGCCAAGAACGACCCCACATTGGACGCACGGCCCTTTCCGGGGCTCGCGGGGAGCATGACGGATGGATCGAGCGCAAGGGTGACACTCGGGGGCGGGGGCGCCTTGGCACTTGAGGCCAGCGCACCGGATGGCCAGCTGTGATCCTGCTGCTGCTCAAACGTGTCATCTGCGTAGTCCTCGGCGCCGTCCTTCGACGACGCCGATTGCTCGCCGTCGCTGCTGCACAGTACCACGCGCACTAAGGCGCCGAGGAACGTCCGCTTTTGACGCGTCCACTCGGTCACCGTCACGACGGGGGGCTCTGGCGTGGCAGGACCGGCACTGCCCCGCCGCCGGCCGGGGCCCTTAGTGACCGAGGCGGCGGAGCCATTGGTGGACTGTTGGATCAGCAACGGCGGGACGTCCACGGAGAGGGTGACCGACGCGGACGCCGTAGGGAAACGAAGCACAAACGGCGGCAGCGATTCGTTGGCGGCGGTCGCGGGGTCATCGGGCGCGGTGCTGGCATCACTGCCTCCGGAGGGAACAGGAAACGTCGGTGCCGCCGCCGGGGCCACGATGAGCTCCCGTGGACAGTCTACGCGGAGGATCACCGGTCGCGTCCCGTACTCCGCGCGCTGTTCAGAGTTCAAGCGGCGGGACATGGCCCGGACGGCCACCTTGACCTCCTCGCGTTCCTGCTTCTGCAGATTGGCTGCCTCGACGCCTTGTTCGGACTGAAGAGAGCTGCGATAAGCAGCCTCTTGCTGCTGCACGCCGACAAGCTTGAGCTCCAAGTCGACGCGCTCTGCTTCCCGCTGGCGCTCCATTTTGTCGGCCTCGTCGCGCGCACGCTTCTCTCTTTCGCGCTGTCGCTGCTCGTTTTCCTCGTCGAGGCGCTTCTGCGCCCGGTAGGCGGCGAGCTGATTGGCCCATGCTTTGGCCGCGGCTCGCAGTTCCGACAGCCGGACATCTTCCTCTTGGCTGCGGATCGCTACGCGCACACCCTTCTCATCCCGCTCGACCGCCTCGCGCTCCGAACGCTGATGCCGCTGATGCTCGCGGATGACGGCGAGCACGGCGCGACGTTCGTCCCGCTCGACGCCGCGCAGCGACACGTGCTCCTTCTGTAGATCTTGCGCCACGAGGTCGCGGTCGTGCGTCTCCACAGCGTCCAGTTGTGCAATCGCCAGACGAAGACGTGCGCGTTGCTGCGTGAGCAGGATTGCCTCGCCCTTGGCGGCCGCGGCATCGTGCTGAAGCGACAGGCGGTCGCAGTGTTCCGCTATGGCGACCGATCCGCGGTACGCCTGCTGCTCTAGCATCATGCGCTCGACGTAGAGCACTCGGTTGAGCTGGCGAGAGCGCCGGATGATGACGTCCTCCAGCTGCCTTTGCTCTTCGAGGGCGGCCTCCCGCTGAGCGGTCTTTCGCTGGCGTCGCGTGGCTTTGCGCGTGGCTCGGTCGAGGGCAGATCGCTCGCGGTTGTGGGACAGCGACTCGCTGACCCTTCGCGGGAGAGTCGCGGTAGTGCTTTGCTGTTCTCCGGACGCTGCAGATGGTTCGTTCGTTCCAGCGGCCTCTTGGGACGCCTCGCGACTCGACGTCGCGCTGGTTACAATCACAGAGCCCACGATGCCCGTGATGTACATGTGGTGGTCGAGAATCGCGAGAAGCAGGCGAAGCTGCTCGGCCGACACGCGCAGCGTGGAGAACCGCAGCCGCCGGATGCTTGTGTTGTTGACGAGTGCTTCATCGAGCAAAAACGCGGTCGCCGCGTCCAAGGTTTGCAGCTCAGTAAGGTCCAGCTCCTGGACGCGATGCCGGCGCCCGTCGCCGCCGCGCAGTGGTGGTCCGGCAATCGCGGCGAGCGCCGATGCGATGATGCGGTGGGTGATGCCACCTCCCCCTCCAGCCGCATGGCCGCCTCCCCCCGAGGCATCCGCGGGCGACGCCTCGGCGACGGGAGCGTCGCCGACTTTCTTCTGACCGCTCGCAATGCTAGGAACCGCGGGCGGATGGATCATTCGGCCGATCGCGCAGCGGCGCGCGGACTGAGCCATGGCCGAGGGGAGTACCGAGGGAAGCGCGCTCGGACTCGCTGCGGGACGTGCGGTGGACGGCGGCACTGGTCGCGGAGTGGCCTGGTCGGCGCCACGTGGGAGGTCCCTCCTGATCGGATCGAAATACAGTCGTTTGGGTTTGGCGATGGCTGGCAGCGGCCGGAACACCGCTTCGGGGTGCACTGGGCGTGAGGCGGCAATGTGCCCTTTCACGTCGCCGGGGGCGGCGGCTGGCCCAGCGGCGGGCGGCATCAGAGGGGAGCCTCCGGCGGCGGCGCGAAACACGGCCGAGAACTCATTCGCGACCACACCGCACCTGCACCAGGTGGGATACGCCTCCGCGGAGTTGACGGCGTGACACAACATGAATGCTTCTGCACCGGGCGGGTGTTTTCGCGCCACGATGCACACGATTGCCTCGGCAGCCGCGGTGCCAAGGAGATCCCTCGCGGCCGTTGCGTCATGCAACACACAGCTGGCCACGACCGCGGCGGCATCGCGTGGGGAGGTAGGGGGCGCATCGGCGCGTCGCACCGGCTTGATCCCATCACTTGACGACGCTGTAGACGACGACCCACTACTGTCGTAGCCGCACTTCCTCGACGTCGGCGGCGGTTGTGCTCCCGGTGGGCCGTCCTTCTCATTCGCAGGCTCCTCCTGGAGTGTGGCGTCATCGGATCCCATCGTCGGACCCCAGCGCGCTTCTCGCGTATCCGTGGCAGCCTCCACACGGCAGGAGACAGCGGGTAGAGACGTCGAATTCGCACCCCCCACGTTCGGGGAGGAGACGGCGTAGATGCGTCCACCCGCGCCGTCAGGCACGTGGCAGTAAACCGGAAGTTGAATCTGCGCGGGACAGTTGTCGAGCGTGTAGCGTCGGGCGGAGACCGCACTCTCGCCTTGCAGTGCCGACAACGCGACAACGTAGACGCTGCGGTTGGGCGTCGCGAGACCTGTGGGTGCCGCCGCGTGGTTGGCGTTGGCAGTCGGCTCCGTCGCGGCGGGTTGGGGCATCTCCCATCCACCCGCGAGAAAGACCCGCTGCGACGCGGCGTCCAGCATCATCGTATGCGAATGCAGCGCGATGGAAACATTGCTTGCGAGGGGGGCCCAACCAACATGGCCGTCCCACCGCCAGAGCACCGAGCTGCCGTGACCGGTGGCGTTCGTTCCCCCATGCAAAAGGATCCTGCTGCCGTCGAGAGCCGCACAGCTCGCGTGACGCGACAGCGCCGGATCGCTGCCAACGGCAACGGTTGCGGCGCCGTGAGGCTGTTTCTCCGCGGATAGCCGTTTCCACGAACGAGTGTCAGCCCCAAGCGTCAACTGGTAGGTGTCCGATAAGGTTGTTCCGTTGGAGTCGACACCGCCCTGTATGAGCATCGTGCGAGGGCCGACCATCGCGCAAGCGTGAAAACAGCGACCTGATGGCGCCTCCCCCGAGCACTCCACGGCCACCCAGCCCGTTTCACGGGGCACGAGGGGCATGAAAAAGAGCCCACTCGAGGCCACTGCCGGCGGAGCCGCCGTCGGGTGGGGTCGACTCCCATCGGAGGGCGCTTGTGTCGGAGCGGCAATTGAGGCGTAGGTGCCCCCGAAAAGGACTAAGGTTCGGTTGAAGCAAACCGTGGAGGCACCTTGGTAGGGCACCCCAAGATGTAGCCTCCACGGCCTGGCGGTGACGTCATCAGGGCGGCGTCGACGCCCGCTGTGGGCCGCCTGTGTGGCGCTGCTGTGCCCTTTCGATTCGACTGTTCTTTCCATCTGGATGTGTGAGGGGAGGGGGTCGTCGCAAGGGAATGTGTGGTGATAGACAAAGACCGAGAGATCTGCTTCATCATCGAGGAAGGTAATTTTTCAACATCATCGAGACCATATTTCTCCCGCGAGAGCGGCGTTGTGCGCACACACTGCAGACACCCGACTTTTGTTTCGGTCAAGGTTGGAGAACGCGCGAACGGTAGACCTCACGTCAGCGGGCGGGTGACGATGTCGCCCAGCATGGAAACGGGCTCCGTGTCGATCATGAGGCCGGCCTCGCTCGCTAAGACGCACGCCTCGAGGTCGTCAAGAAGAGTCGGTTCTGGCAATGCCGCTCGTGACGCCGTGGCAGATGCAGGCGGCGGCTCGCGAAGGTGTGAACGGAGGATTAGCTCCGTGGCGTATAAATGCTCGGCGCTGCGTCCTCTGATGGCTGCGCTGACACACGCCGCCAGTGCGGCGGTGGGTGTGACGGCGCGGCAGCGCAACACGTCACGGGAGAGTCGACAGGCCGGCGACATCGCCGCTCCTCCTCCTCCTGCCTTGTCCTTGTTGCCGTCGTCGCGTCCCTCCGGGGGCAGCAGCGTCGTAGCGATCCGCACGTCCACAATGAGCATCGCCTGCAGAAGGCAGGTGAGCGTCTCGTGGCGCAACTCGGTGGCAAAGTTCACGAGAAACGTATTGCGCAGCTTGCCGAGGCAGTCAACAATATGGTTGGCTTCCGACGCGGTCACACGAAAGTCGTCACTGGCAGCCACATCCCTCACCAGACTCCCGCATAACAACAAGACCACCTCCGCCGCGACTTTTCGCTGGGCGTGACACACAGTGTCGTAAGCGACGAAGGCGACGGCGTAATCGTCATCGCGCGAATCGTCGGCTCGGTGATCCCCGGTTAACTTCAGCGCCAGTGACATGGCTCGTGTCAGAAGGGGCACGCCCCTCACCCAAAACAGGCCGGATGCGTTCTGGGCCGCGAGTAAATTTTCGCACAATGTCGATCGCCTGGTCTCCATGACGAGTCGGTCTTTTTGGGTTTCTCCTTCCTTGTCGGTTAACGGCAGGTCTGAGCCAGCCAGAGACGCCGCTGACGCGTAGAGTGCGTCGCGACTGCGGGCCATCGCATGCCACTCAACCGATTCCACAAGGTGCGTCGGTAAGGTATCGCTCAGGACACCCCCCTCTCGCAGCGTGGTCGCCTTCACCTGCGAGAGGGCCAACTGAAAAGGAGTTGCCGTCGAAGACTGCGCCAAGGCAGGCGGCGGCGCCTTTCTGCTGAGCGCATCCGTGCGACTGACGTCCCCTGATGAGAGCGCTGGAGTTGCGGTGGTCACCGTTTCGTCGGCGTCGCTGCGCACCTGACGCGTGTACACGCCGCTCGCGTAGGCCTTCGCGGCCGCGATGCACCTGCCGATGACCCGCGCCAGCGGCTCCTGCGATAGGCCACCAGCTTGCCCTGCTTGACGAGTGACACGCAGGAGCCAGTCCAAGGCAGAGGCGACTGCGGACCACACCGCAAGAGCGGGGGGTTCCCTCGACGCACTCGTGTGCCAGCGGTAACCGGTACACGAGAAAGGGCACGATACTACCGGCGGGCGATCTCCTCCCGATCCAGTGTGGGGTTCACTGGTGGTTTCGGCGATCCGCAGCATCACCTGCAAAAAGCTCCGAGTGCGGCCAGCGTGCCATGGCGATAGCGCAAACAAGAGCGCATGCTTCACCACGGCCGCGGGGCTGCTCTTGGACGCTAGAGCCTCCAGTGACGTCAACAACGCAGACGGCGCGTCTCGGCCGGGAGCGGCGAGTCCAGTGTCACTTCCCGTCGCCGCTGCAGCTGTAATTGGCTGACACACCCCATGCACCAATGCGAGAAGTGAGGCGGTGTCCAGGAGTCGAGCCGACAGGAGCCACCAGTCCGCAAGGGCAGCCCAGAGCGGGTGCCCACCACGGCGCCAAGCAGCAGGCGGACCCAGCGACTCCCACTCGTGAAACACACCCGCCACCAACCGGCGTAGGGCGGCCTCGCTCGGAGATAAGTTCGATGGAGTGACCGCGCCCACAACTGTACTTCCCCCCGCTGTCAGGAATGTCGTCGAAGAAGCACACCGCCGAGTACACTCTCGCGACGCATCGCACCCGATCAAAGGCGGAAGTAGCGCGGCATGACGCAACGTGACGGACGAGAGTGCTTCCGCAGCCACACCGACCACCATCGGGGCGTACCGCGCCAGGACCGCGAGCTTCACCTGTTTGGAATCGCGAAGCGTCTCGCCGTGAAACACGCGATGCGTCAACAACGCTGTCAGCGTCACGGGCGCCAGCGAGAACCAGACGAACTGAATCGCGCCGTGGCCTACTGCGCGCAGTCGTGCTACAAGGAACAGCTTGTACTCTTCGAGCGGGCGACATGGCCCCAGCTCGCGGTAGAATATGACGACGCGGATGCCACTCCAGTCCGCGGCGATAGAAACCACTTCCACACCCGCGACAATTTTCGTGCCTGCCAAGTCGGTGATGTAGTCGGCAATGTTCGCCAGGGTCGCGCTCTTGTTCGCGACCGGAACAAGTGCACTGCCACGGGCCGTCTTCCCTGTGACGCGGTCGCCCGTGACGGACGGAGGCGACTCGATGACGCCAGCGGGTGTCAGCGAGGTGGACGGATCATCTGTCGGGGATTCAACAAGCGGCGGGGCTGACGAAGCGAACGCTGCGCGGACGCACCCCAACGTGTCGCCAGCGCTACCATCCGCGCATATCCGGCGACGTCATCGCGATTTCCGGCGGCGAGTGGCCGAATCACTTTGCCCTTCGCCCAGGGCAGCGCCCCCCAGTCGACTTCCAGCGCGCCCCGGCCCCCCTCCGGAGATGCGTCCCCGATGGTCCGGTCGCGCTGATGCAATGGCGGCGGCCGCAGCCACTGCGGCATCAACAGCTGCACGGCCCTGCGATGGTGGCTGATTGGTGGTTGTGTGAGACTGCCCAGGATGCCGATCACCACACCGGTGACGTCGCGCTTTTCGAGGACACAGAGCACAGTGGTACCGATGTCGACAGGGCGGCTGCTCCCGAGTTGTGACCCAGGCGCAACATAGGGCTTGAAGCGCAGCCAACGGCCGTCTCGCAGCTCCACGACCAGGGCCTCGGGCTGCGTGAGTCTTTCCGACCAGCTCGCGATGGCAGGGGCACCGTCATTCGGCATCACCCTGTGCGATGGCACGCCGCCCGCGATACCCCCCTCCGCCGCTGCGGTTGCTGTTTCTTTTTCGGTCGTGAGGGTGGTGCAAAAGCAGTTGCGAATGCAGATTGCCCCTTGCACAGACATGCGGCTCGGAGAATAGGCGAGGAGAGCGGTCGTGCGGCGCAAAGGGCATGCCCATTGGCGGGGTTGCATGCCACGATCGAGGCATGCCCGGGCGAGTGCTGGCCGCGCCTGGAGAGCGGCAGCAGCCGATGCCCCCCGGAGCAGGGACGGTGTCATTGAGGGCCTCTTTCCTTTCCCTTCCCTCTCGACTCCTTTCTCGTCGGTGCCCTCGTACGCTTAGGTGAACCCCCCCAAAACCAATGGAGTAACGCGAACCGCGTCAACCGCCTGCACCGCAGACGGGGACAATATCAAGACATTGCCCGACCATTGGGGTTTGAACCGCGCCGCGATGCGAGCGGCGTCACGACGAGGAGGCTTGTGGCAAGGTCGGAAGACCTCGCGGGTCGGCGAGCGACTCAATGACAAAACCAATCGCCTCGCGCACGCGAAGTGGCAATCGACGCGCAATCGCCGCGGCGGGCTCTGGCACAGCGGCCAGCCACGACGTGGGAAACTGCTGGCCGCTATTGGCATTTCCCATGGACGCCGGCAAAAAGACGACGTGCGGTGGTTTTGACACTGGCCCGGGTGCCGCCGGAGGTTGCACCTGCTGGGATGGCAACACGCGGACTCCGTGAGCGGGGCCAGGGTCATCTGGAAAGCTACGCTCGCCGTCGTGGTGAGGTGAACGTGGTCCGGGTTGGGCGAGCTCTTCCCTGGGTTGCTTCCTCGCGACCTTGGCGGAAGCGGCTGGGGCTGCGCCTTCGACATCGCCGGCTCGAGCGGTCCGCGACGGCAAGGCCCGGTTTCCCGCAGGGCGCCTCGATCCTGCTACCAACTGCGGGACCTTTCTCCCGCCTTGGGTTTCCGGTTCCCCCTCGACGACCGACAGACGACCAGACCTGTCGAAGCGCACGAATAGATTGACATCTCGAGCCTCCGGTAAACCGGGGAGCGGCGCGACGGTGCTGCGCGGAGCGGACAGCACCATCGTCGGCGCTCCGGAGATCGGAGCTGCTCGTGGCGGTGGCAACGTAGCGACCAACGGCTCCTCCCTGCCGCGGTGGGACGATGGCGGCACCTCCACCACTGCCGCGGCATGGTCGGATGCTAACCCATCAGCGACCCCACCACCGCGACTACGACCAAAAGTGCTCCCTACCGCCGGCCCCATTCGTCGTCTGGATGCGGTCGACTCCTCCTTCGACATTACGCGCGTGCAGTGCGGCCTCGCTAGTCGCTGGCCCCTCCCGCAGGAGGGGCCGCCGCCGGGCGCGAACTCAAGTGTGACGCACGCGTCGCGGCGTGCTGAATCGCCCCTACTCGTTTCAACGTCGGGACTACTACGTCGCCGCCACACGTCGTCGTCCCATCGCGGCAGACATCGATCAGCTGCCCGTCGCAGCCACTGCAGAGTGGCCGACGGACGTCCTGACGCCGAGGGGTGGGCAGCGGCGGAAGGCGACGCGGCTGAGGAGGATAAGAGGGCATCGGACAACGCGGCCTCCAGAACGGCGTCATCCTGGTCGACACCGCTGTTCCATGTGGAGGCATCAGCGGTGCCACAATCAGCGGCTGGAGGTGGGTCGCCGCTCATTCACTCGCCGAAAAAGGCTACCACTCTAACAAAGCGGAGGGAGGAGCAACATTCGAAACGGCGGGTTCACGTCGCCGAGCCAACGACGGAATCGCTCGCCGTTGACGGGCTGAACGAGGAAAAGAGAGGCAGTAAGCGTAGCACGAGTGCAACAGGCAGGCGGAAAAACATGCTGAGTGAAAATGAACACCGTCTGATATCATCCGGTTATAAAAGGACGTCGTCGACGGGACGACGAGATTCGCC
>ERZ1292633.4159-Hain-H41-02um-R1-4159-length-13562-cov-31_pt1 | contig 13562 bp, 8 predicted proteins | sample MGYA00564406_ERZ1292633 | MGnify/ENA primary metagenome ERZ1292633 (study PRJEB36523, sample SAMEA6512639) | groundwater metagenome | collected 2019-01-08 | study: AquaDiva: Metagenomics assemblies of 32 groundwater samples
AAGCAGTTTCCTGCTAAATGACCATTTACACAAAATTATTTACACCCCCATTTTTGTTCCAAATCGTTTTCCCACTGAGCAAAGTCTCCATAGGAGTTTTTCTGTTGCAGATTCATTACTCATTGCAATTTAAGCCAAATTTTTTTAAGATTGATTTAATTTTCTCTTCGTCAATACCAAGTTGATTTGCAATTTGTTGTGTTGACCATTTCTCTAAATGATTTAATAGCACTTTAATTTGTGTTTCAGGATCATCTAATCCAAATTCTATTAGAGTATTCCTGACGTCGCGCTCACTTATAATGAGTTCCATAGCTATTCGGTGGATTGATTTAGTTCTTATCAATGATGTGAAAATATTGATGTCTTGATCCGAGTATTCATCATGCTTTAGGCGTTGCGAAAGTGAACCAAATATTTGTATTGCCCATAAATAAAGATCACTCCTTTTGTGAAAGCCAGTTCGCTTAAATATTTGCCCAAAGTACGTAGCGACTAATTTTTCTTTTGTCCCTAGGCGCTTTAAAGAAATATAGTCATCTAACCCTCCATATTCGTCTTCTATTTTTTGTTTTCCTTCATGTTCAATTTTTTCTCGATACTCATCAACCAATAGATCATATGCAATTTCTGAGTCTGTTTTTGATTTCTCACCCTTTATGAAAATCCTTACAATCTTTGTTTGCATGGGTGTTAGTATTTTTTTCTTGTCAGGATCTGGTTCTTCAGGCCACCATTCATTACCATGTAAAATGACATCGATAGCTTCCAAAAGTATGCTGTCAGGCTCATGTTTACCAACATAACCATTTGCGCCTATGTTCTTAGCTGTTTCAATATCTTCATCAGAAATATGAGCACTCCAAAATAATATCTTAATATCGGGGTAATCCTGCCGGATCTTTTGTGCCAATTGATTACCCCATAAACCTGTTTTGCCCAAGTTATAATCGGTAATGACAAGATCAATTTTCTTTGTTCTTATAATAATAAGCGCTGTATTCCCATTTTCAGTAATGTCTATTAACCGATAACTTGAATTGTTTTCAAACAATCGCTGAATATAATCTCTGTGCATTCGATCATCATCGATTAGTAAAACTTTATTCTTGTTTTCTGGAATAATGGTACTTTCGTTCGACATGCCTTGGGCTGCTCCTCTATTATTTTTGGTCTTGAGGAACAATAGCTTTAACTGTTGTTCCTTCACGTGGAATTGAAATGATTTCTAATTTACCAAATTTTCTGAGTTTATCTCTATTTTTAAACCAAATTCCAGGCTCTATTTCTTCCCATTTAAAACCTATGCCGTCGTCACGAATGGTGAGAACAATCTTGGATTCATCCACTTCTAGCGATATCCACACTTGTTCGGCAGCCGCATGCTTAGCAATGTTGCTAAGAGAGTTGCGGCAGACATCAAGCAATACTTTTTTCTTTATCTTAAGCAAATAGATTGTTTGTGTTTCAGCTTCTCTGGACAAAATAAACTCCACAAGCACATGCTCTTTTTCTTGAAATTTTCTTATCTCTTCACGTAATCCATCTACTAATGTAATTTCTTCATGCAATTCAGTATTTTTTCTGATATCAATAATTTCTTGAAAGGCTGTAAAGGTATTTTTTTCAATATCAATCAGGAATTTTTTAATATCGTCCTGGGATAAATTTTCTGATGATCTTTCAATTTGTATTCGTTTGTTTCCAAGATTACGAATAACTGAAGCTAATTTTTGTTCAATTGAATTATGAAGTAAATTAATAATGCGCAATTTTTCTTTACTTTCACCAGAAGCTCTTCCTAAAGTGATTTGTACCGAATATAAAATAATCGCAATTATGAAGAACAATACGAAAATTCCATAAAGCGCTTCGCTAATGTAGGGTGCTGCTTTTTTATTGACGTGATCGATAAAATCATCGACTTCATCTAGATAAATACCCGTACCTAGCAACACGTTCCAGTGACTAAGTATAATCACATATCCCAGCTTGGGTTTTACATCATCACAAGAGTAACTAATGTTCTCAGATTTGCTTGCAGAAGGTTTGGCAAAACGATACACATCAAATCCGCCCGTTTCTCCACCTTCTACTGCCACTCTTTTTAAATCCTGGATAATATATTTTTGTTTATCTTTACAATCTTGCAAATCCCATCTCAATGTTCCTTCCCAATCTTTATATATTGGATGGACTAAATTTTTACCCTTAAGGTCATATACAAAGAAATACCCATCACCTCCGTCGTATCTAAGGTTACGTAATTTATCCATTGCTTTAGATTTCTTCTCTTCATCAGCATCAATTGAATAATATTCCGCAATCTCATCTTGTGCAGTTTTAATTTGCAGCCTGAGTTCTTGTTTCTTTGATTCTAGATAACTTTCTTTGAGATTCTCAGTTAATCGATGTAATAAATCTTCTTCCTCTTTAAGCACTATAAATACTAGAACAATCATTAAAACTACTAAAATTAACAATCCCTTTAAGTAATCTCTCCTGTCATTAATCAATTTCATATTTAGATTCCAATCATATTGTTCTTTTTTTTTGTAGCACTAATAATCCTTTTGATGGCTTTATTTCAGCCACAAACATAAATAGAGGGAGCCATAGTCAAATCTTTTCTAATACCCCGTGGTCTTCCACGGGGTTGTTTATTATCCCTATCAAGCTCGGTAACGCTCTCTTGTTTTAAGAGTTTTATACGATTTGATTTGAACTAATAGAAGTTACGCTATTACCAATCCTAAAAAAGGACTATCATCGAGAATACCAATCGTTGTAGAGCCTGAACTCCAATAATCCTCAATCAATTTAACGGCACCGCTCACAGTATTTGTTTGTAGAAAGCTATCTGGGTATGGTGTTGCAGGGGTATCACTCAATGCTTCTGATACAAGAACAATAAAGTCGTCCAAGTTTCCCAGTGATGGTTCTGGAAATTCGGATATTTCTTTAAGCTCTTCTATATCTAGCGCATTTAAGATATTGATCAAGGTTCCATAGAATATGGATTCTAAATTCTCGGGAGTAGCTTGAATATTGCCTAGATGTGATATGCCTGTTTCATCGGGAGTGTATAAACCATCTGCTTCTTGATAATTGTATAATGACTCAAAAAAGAAATCATAATCTGCTGAATCATCTAAAGACGCTTTAACTTGTTCTCTCAGGCTTGATGTTGACAAAGATCCTGTATGACTGTTGAAATTGACCAAATAGCTTAGATTGCCAAGTTCGGAATTAAATAGTATTTTTACTTCATCAAGCCATTCACTATCCAGATTAAAAGATTCAAAGTAATTTTTGATAGTATCGGTTGAATAACCTGTTATATGACTAAGATGTTGACTGGTAATGCCATAATTAGAAGCAGTATTAAAAATTACCGTAGGATTATTAATATTCGCCATAATAAAATCCATCGCAGTTTTCTGATCTATATTATAAAACTTCAAAACTTCTTGTCCTGTTGTCATCATTTTCTCCTTTATTTATTTCATTGATTATTTAATGGAATTTCAACTCTTTTCATTTTATTTCTTAGTGAAACAGGAATATCTTGCAAGAGAACAAGATTCGCTCTATTTGAGTTATTCATGGAGCCTTCTTTTAAAGGATTAAAGGCCACATTGATTTCATTGGTATCTAATGTCCACATAGCTCCTGTAGCAGGATCAACTACTAACAGTCCTATTATGCCGCCAAATAAAAGATTGCCAATGTACCACCCCCCTACTTTGGTATTGACAGTGACACTCTGCTCGTCATAGCCTTCTTTGGAAATTCTGATATCATATTTTTTGCCAGTGAAATACCCCTTTTTTTTCTCTAAGGGTAAGGATGTTGGCGTTTTACCCTCAAAAATTTTAGCACCAGATTCATCAGTGATAATGATTTGAGCCTGGTCGGGAGTACTGCGGACATTTAGTGTTTCAGGTGCGCTTTTACCCATAATTGTTGCGCAACCGGCTAATGTGGTTAAAGCGATTGAAGCTGTTAAACTTTTGTACATATTCATTATGATTCTCCTTTTGCGTTGATTGAAAGAGCATCACAACAATACAAAGAAAATAAAAAAGGTGAAATCAGGTATTTCTACTCATAGTAGAAACTAAGATATTAATAACAGGAGTAGTTGTGGCTACTAAATTTTTATAAATTTGAAGTCAAGTAGCATAAACATGCAAGAAAACCTTGGAACGGCAAATAAGAAAAATCCCCATCAAAGCTGGTGGAAAAAAGCGATTGTTACATCACTAACTGCCTGGATGTTTGCATCAATCATTGCCGTTATCTTGGTCATCTTGCATGCGTTTGATTTTGAGTCGATAAGATATCTTGAGCAGCTTGGCATTGATCGCGGTATGCAGCTATATTCTGACTCAGCATCAGAATCTGCACCCCATAAGTATGCCTTTGTGGATGTTGATAAAGACGCTTGCAAGCAGTTTCTTGACGGGGATTCCGACTCAGACCCGGAGTGCATGACTAGCAAACCCGTTCCAACCAGTCTAATTATTGATTTCGTAAGAGCAGCAGTCGAATCTCAAGCTGCTTTGATCATTATTGATGTTAACTTACCAGAAAAAAATGAATCACTGGATCGCAAAACGCTTACACAAGAACTTACACTTAGCTCGGCACAATCAGATACCTGGATTATTGCACCGGTTTACGATCGACCAAGTGACTCGGGCAGTGGACTTGCCATTAATGGCAATAGGCAATTTGATATCATTCCTAACCATGCACAGGGACGTTTACGAATTGCTTCCGCTGCAACTTATGCCGAACACGGTATTATTCGCGTTTACCCAACTGCATCTTGCTATGTGACTCAAGAAGGAGAGCGTTGGATACCCACTATTCCATATTTAGCTGCACTGTTGATCAAAAATCCTGAGGTAGCTCAACTATATTATCAGGATGCAGATAAGCCTCGACCTATCGTAATGAATCAACAGCAAAAATGTAGTCAGTTAGAAATTCCAGTTGATTTCTTCAAGAGAAAAGTGCCATCGGCACTTGTGCCATTTGAGCCACTCGATACAACTCAAATTCCACCCATCATTCGTTTTTTCTACTCTATACCAAGTTTAGGAAATTTGATGAGTATGCGTGAGCGTGATGGATTGCGTATCAAGCATATCTATAATTACCAGTATTATGAAGCAAGTAAATTAATCGATAGCAGCCCGCACTGTGTACACAAGCATATCGATGGTTTTTCAAAAAGCCCAGGATGCTTTAGGAGCCAAAAGGAATACTACAAGGGAAAGATTGTCGTTCTCGGATCTAGTCGAGCAGAGACTATGGATCACGCGCAAACGCCTATCGGAGTAATGTCTGGTAGCGAACTCATTTTAAACGCTACGCGTGCTTTTCTAGAGTTCAAGCCATTGGAGCAATCTCCACCATTCACAATGCTAATGGATAAATTCAAGGGTATCGGTATCGCGATGATACCGATGTTTATTACGTGGAGCCTAATCTTTGCAAGTGAGCCTATTACACAAAAAATACGTGGAAATTTGATAAATAGATTCAGGAACTCAAGAATTAAGTTACTTCGATTTTGCCACTGGCAAATACTGAATTGGTTCCGCATGCTTTTTGTGATTGCTATTTTTATTCTGGGGATATATATAGCTTATATCTTCGAAGTAGTATATTTATGGGGTCAGCTAAAACTTGGCAACCCAACAGATTTGTTTCTACCAGCATTTGCACTGGGACTACAAGGTTTTGCCGTAGCTGCGAAGATAATCTCAGCCATCTTTTATAGAATGGCAGAGACTTTTTTTGATTACTTGATGCGTATTTTTTCAAGATTTTTTGATTAGAAGCCCAATCAATGTATATATCTAAGTACTAAATGATTAAGAGTAAAAATGAAATTTTATAGATCCTGTTGTGCAATATTTGCAGTGATATTTTCTTCAATTTCGTTTGCAAATAATTGTGAAGTTGTTGGACAAGTTAGTGACATTGTTAGCAAGCATAATAACAATAGTGTTCATATCATCCGATCAGCCTGTCCGACAGAAGAGCGGATAAGTGCATTTATTTATCAATGGATTTATGGCGGCGATCGAATTGTAATTGTGGATGACACAGAGGTTTGGGTGACAATTGCCAAGGGCGAAAAGAAGATTTTTACACAAAAAACTAATGATCTAGTGCTTTACGAGCAAACGATCGACGAAATGCGCAATAAGCAAAATAGCTTTCCTGGAATGGTCGAAATGGCAATCGACATATGGAAAAAACTAGAACGACAGAGAAAAACGATACCCTACTTTAATAAAGTTCGTGGAGGAATGCAGAGTTTAGTCGTGCAACAAAACCCGCTACTTACCAGTGGCCAGCAGTATCTTCCGGCGGATTACAATCAAATTGCACTACTATGGAAAGGTGGTCCTGCTACTGTACTGTTAACGACTGGCTCAAATGAGGTAGTGGAAATGCACAGTAAGAATCGAGCTTATGTCGTCATGAAACTGCCGAGCGATCAAACAGTAAACATTATTCGGTTGCAACATCAAGATATCAAATGGACTATCAAGAAATCATCTACAATTCCTATCCCCGAGGGAATTCATGAAAATGACCTAACATCACCGTCTTCGCAACTGATGCGGGCGATCTGGATTCTTAAAGAAGATCGAAAGGAATGGCAGTTGTTTGCATTATCTGAAATTGTGCGACTGTCTCAAATGGGAATCTTTTCAGCGGAAGAGCTATGGAAAGCTGCCCTTTCAGGAGAATTAGTACAAGCACTTCAGAAAAATTAAGCTTTATTCCTAGAATTGATATCAAAAATGAAAGATCTCCGATTTCAAATCGCAGTTTGCTGTGTTCTTTTTGCCTCTGTAGCTAACACTCAGAGTCTTTTCAATTCTGCACAAAATCTTCGTCCCAGTGAAAATCCGCTACCATTAGAAACACTTCCATCACCGCATGGTATTTCTGTTCCTGAGAAACTGGATAACAAGGATACTTCGCAAAGACAGTCTTCTGAATCGACTAAGATAACAATCGATACCGTTTTATTTGAAGGTAATACAATTTTTCCTATCGAAGAGCTAAATGGACTGGTTCAGTCTTACTTAAACAGATTAATAGGCATTGATGAACTTGAGGAATTGCGCCGAACAATAACTTATTACTACATCAATAAAGGATACATTACTTCAGGTGCCACATTTCCATCCAATCCGGTGAATGGAAAAACGCTACGAATAAAAATTGTGGAAGGTAAGATTGGAGAAATGCGCATTAACGGTTCAGCATGGTTGCGACCAAGTTATATCGAAAATCGCTTGATTCCGAATAAGAATATTCCACTTAACATGAATGCATTACAAGATCGGTTTCGTCTGTTATCGACGGATCCTTTGTTTGAACGTTTGAATGGTCGATTGTTACCAGGGACTGATCGTGGTGTGAGTATTTTGGATTTAGAGGTGACACGTTCGCGTTCTTATCAATTATCTGCGATTTCAGATAACTATCGCGCTCCTTCAGTTGGAGGGATTGCGCTAGGTGCCAATGCTTGGGTCCGAAATTTGACTAGGCAAGGGGATTCTATCGATTTCACCTTCCTGACAAGCGTACCATCTGGTGGAGACGCTTATCAGTATTCGGGTACCTGGTTAATGCCAATTAGCGATTATGGAACTCGCATTTATTTTTCAGCAAATAACTCTAATGTTTCTATCGTAGAAGAGCCACTCGCCAGCATTAATATTCGAAGCAATTCTTTCACAATGGAAGGCGGTGTTAATCAATTAATTATCGACAGTCTACAAAGACGCTTTTCCGTAGGTGCCGGAATTAGTTTCAAAGACAACGAAACCAATTTACTTGGACAATCATTTTCTTTTATACCAGGACTTCCCAATGGGAAAAATAAAATCTCAGCGATACGAATTAATCAGGAATACATTGAACGCTGGGAAAAATTCGCCTGGGCATTTCGTTCAACCTTTAATGTGGGTATCGATGCATTTGATTCTACTATTCAAAAAAACCATTTTAATCCAGATAGCGAATATTTTGCGTGGTTAGGGCAAAGCCGAGGGGTATGGAATTTGCCACAAATCAAGAGTGATCTTGTTTTTAAAGGTACTGTGCAAATCAGTGATGATCCGCTGCTGCCCCTAGAGCGGATGGCCGTGGGAGGGCGCCATACTGTGCGGGGTTATCGTGAGAATCAATTGGTCAGGGATAACGGCTATGCCGCCAGCACGGAATTACATATTCATCTGGTGGGTGATAACCAAAGTAAATATCGTTTGGACTTAGTGCCTTTTTTTGATTTTGGTGCAGCCTGGAACAACAAGGATTCAACCCTGGTTAGGCAAACGACACAACATATCTATTCCGCTGGTATCGGTTTGCAATTTCGAGTACAGCGTTTAACAAGTGAATTTTTCTGGGCGCATCGACTTGAAGGTAAATCCCCGCAGCAACATGGTGATATACAAGACCACGGTATTCACTTCCAAGCAAGGCTTGATGCTTTTTAGGGGAACAAATGCAATGTATGATCGAATGACCACCCATATTCTGTTGGTTACATTACTCATTATCTGTTTCGCTCACAATACGTTTGCTGCTAGCACGGATGATTTATTGAGGAAAGCCAATGATTATCTGAGTCAAGGACAATACTACCTCGCGCAGCAAGAGGCCGAAAGTGCGCTTAAAAACGCATCAAGCCAAGCCCAACGAGCCATTGCCTATGGCATCAAAGGCAATACTCTGTTGATCATGCAGCGCTACAGTGAAGCAGAGGAATCGTTACTCAAAGCGTATGAACTGATCGAAGAAAAACATCGCAAAGCCGAGTATGCCAATAGCCTGGGTGCACTCTATTTGAAGATACAGGATAAAACCAAGCCACAGCAATTTTTCCGGCTTGCAGCCGAGCTTGTTGAAAACGACCCAATCTTGGTATTAAAAATCAAATTGAATCTGATGCGCGTTCAACCTGAGGAGGTCGATCTGCCAAAACTCAGAGCGATACTTACAGAAATTGCTACCGTCAATTCTATCGATGAGCGCGTACGATATTATTTAAATTTGGCGTCCATCATTAAAGAAGCGCAAACACCATCGCTACATACTGAGATGATTTATCGCGCATTGCAGAACGCTTATGCTGATAGTAGCGATATCCATGATAAATCGTTACGCATTGAAGCACTAGACAGTCTCGCGGAATTCTATGAGTCCCAGGGCAAAATACAAGAAGCTCTGAAGTTGAGTGAACAGGCTTCCTTGATAACAGACCGAATGGATGTAGATGACTTAATGATTCAGATTGAGTGGCGCAAGGGACGAATCTACCAGCAGCAGGGGCGTGATAGTCAGTCTCTAGTCGCTTTTGGAAAAGCAGTCGATCACATTCAAGCCATCCGCAGGGATATTCCCGTGTCATACGAAGATGGCAAATCGTCTTTCCGTAAAATGTTGGAGCCGATTTATTTGGGCTATGTGCATCAATTGTTGAAGAAGGCCAGTCAGCAGGATGGCGAGACCAAACAACAAACATTAATATTGGCGCGCCAGACGATCGAATTAATCAAACAATCCGAACTGGAGGATTTTCTGGGTGGCCGCTGTCTGATTGAAGGAATGCAGCGCAGTGTGTTGGATGATATGGATACGCAAGCCGCTATTCTTTATCCGATTATTTTGGAAGATCGGCTCGAGTTATTGTTAGGGATCGGCAAAACGATTCGCCAATTTTCCGTTTCTGTACCCGAGAAACAGTTTAATGAAACAATTTCAAGCTTATCTAAGGAGTTACGCAACTGGATTCTCACTTCTGACCAGGCGAGTCATTCAGATGCTCACCTGAAACCCACAGAAAATTTATACCGATGGATGATTGCACCCATCGCAAATGATTTGGAAAGTGCATCCATCAAGACGCTGGTGATTGTGCCCGATGGCATGTTGCGGCTGGTACCTTTTGCGGCCTTATTTGATGGTCGTAACTATCTAATTGAGAAATATGCCATTTCCATATCACCCGGCATGAGTTTGATGGGCAATAAAAAAGATCCCCAACTCCACACATACCAAACGCTATTGGCCGGAGTCAGTAAGCCAGGGCCCGTCGTTGAGAAATTGTCAGGCACTTCAGTCGATCCCCCATTGCTTGCAGAGTCGAGCTATTCCAATCAACAAACTGAGGTGCGAGGAATGTCAAATCAGCGCTACCCCAGTATCAAAATAAACAGCACCGCCAATCATGCGGCTGATAACACAAGTAGCCATGATGCTACATTGCAGGAGCTTCGAGAAATGCTCAGTCTGCCAGGCGTTGAAACTGAACTGAACAGTCTCAATGAAACGCTCAAAAGTACCTTGTTACTCAACGAACAATTTACAGTTGCCAATTTTTATCAGCAGATGACCCAACAATCTTTTGATATCGTTCATATCGCATCGCATGGTTTCTTTTCATCGGATGCGGATAAAAGTTTTCTGATGGCCTACGACGACATCGTGAAGCTAGACGACCTGAAAAGTTTCCTGAAAAAAGGTAAGGATGATTCAAAAGGGATTCAACTGCTGACATTCAGCGCCTGTGAAACCGCCGAAGGCGATGATCGTGCCCCACTGGGCTTTGCGGGCGCAGCGCTCAAAGCAAACGCACAAAGTGCATTGGGATCACTATGGCCGATCTCGGATGAAGCTGCTTCACAACTCATGATCAGTTTTTATAAAAACCTGATGCAACATCAAAGCAAAGCGGAAGCCCTTCGGCAGGCACAATTGGAACTACTCAAAACCGACCACATGCGCCACCCTTCTTTCTGGTCGCCATTTATTCTGGTTGGAAATTGGTTATGAAAAATTATCGATACTATCGCAAGATCAGTGAATTGACTGTGGGCATCGTCACCGCGCTGTCACTCATCGGTAACGCGGCGGCGGTCAATACCCAGATCCAGACAGACGGTACATTGTCGGGAATCGCCGAGCTCAATATCAACGCACCCGGTTCAGGCCACCTCTACACTTTGTCAGAAATCCACGGCAAATTATCCGGTCATAATTTGTTCTACAGTTTTTCGAATTTCAGTATTGGAACCGCCGATAGCGCATGGTTTAACTTGAACACTCCCGATCTGGCCCATGTCATTAGTCGTGTCACCGGAGGTTCTGAATCCCTGATTGACGGCAACCTTCAAATGACCAATTTGGTTAGCACGCCAAGTTTTTACTTCATCAACCCAGCCGGGATCACATTCAGTTCAGGTGCATCGGTTGATGTGCCGGGCTCTTTTTATGTGAGTACAGCGAGTGGTTTGAATTTTAGTGATGGCAGTCAATATGCTGCTAATGAGACGAGTGCTAGTTCGCTGTCTTCCGCTAATCCTGAGTCATTTGGTTTTTTGGGTAATGAAGCGGGGAGTATTAATATCGGTGATGCCAATCCTACTAATCTTACTTTTGAACCTGGAGCTGCGGTTGTTTTTGCCGGTAATGATATTTACATTCATAATACAGTGATTGAAAATAAGGAATTTTTTAAAGCTGGTTTGGATTTGCAATTTTTTGCTACTGGTAGCGAAACTGTAGATCTTAAGAGCGGTATGCCGGTGGGGAAAATCACTACCGGGAATTTATATGTAACCAACTCTTTATTAAATGCTTCAGGAAATGGTTCGGGGCGAATAATAACGAGTTCCAAGGATTTATTTTTATTAAATAGTGATTTTTGGGTCATCAATGCTGCAGATCTTTCGATGAAGAATGATCAAGGAATAAATTTGTATGCTGATTGGATAGGTTTGCTGCAAACAGATTTAGTTTCTCTTGCGATAGCTAAAGGGAGTGGTTCGAATATTAATATCGTCACTAACTTAATGACAGCGAATGCTGGCGTGGAGATCATAAGTGAAACAAGCGCAAGTGGTGCAGCAGGTGATGTAATCATAACAGCCAATGCTTTTAATTTAGAAAATGGTAGTGCTGTAAGATCCAAAACAACCTCTCAAGGGGAATCGGGCGATATATTGATCAATACGAAGTCTTTAGAAATTAATAAAAGCTATATTACTAATACTACGGTTGGTCAAGATACTACGGTTGGCCAAGGTAATACCGGAAGTGTCGCCATTATGACGGATTCATTATTGATGAATGATGGCAGTGGCATTGTGTTATTTACATTAAAGAATGGGAACGTTGGAGCGCTAACGATTGATTCAAAACTGATTGCAATAGATAAAGGATTTATTGCCAGCAAAACAAGCGGTGATGGAAAGGCGGGTGATATTAATATCAATACCGATCTTCTAAAAATGGCTTACTCGGGAGAAATTGATCCAGATTTTAAGACTGGAATTGATGCTGGCACTTTCTCGAATGGTGACGGTGGTAATGTGACTGTTAACGCAGATCAAATAGAAATGACTCATGGGTTTATTGGCACAACCACAGGAGGAAAAGATGGTGCGGGTAATATAATAGGAGGAAAAGGTACTGCGGGTGCTGTATTCCTAAAAGCAAAATCACTGGTACTAACTGATTCGGGCATCGTATCCAACACCCTCTCACCAGATGAAGGGTTAGGTGGGCAAGTTTTTATTGAGGCCAATACCCTTAAAATGATTAATTCAGACATAACGAGTGATGCCGCATTTGGTGGTGATGCTGGCAGTGTAGATATTAAGTCAAAGTTACTACTAATGGATAATAGTAGTAGAGTCTCATCGACGACTTTGAGCACAGGTGCAGCGGGTAAAATATCGATTAATGCTGATGAATTAACAATAAAGAATTACTCTTTTATTCAGAGTGAAACCTTTGGTGAAGGTAAAGCTGGAGACATTAGCATTTCCGGCGACACTTTACATTTAAATAGCGGGGGATTGATTTCATCAAGTACTAATAAAAATGGTGATGGAGGAGATATAGCAGTTAATATCAAATTGCTTAACATTGATCATGGCGCTATTTTTAATAATGCTGGAGGTAATGGCGGGAATGCAGGCAATATTGTTATTCAATCCGACACACTTAAATTAAGTAACAAAGGCTTAATCGTGTCATCGACACTAGATGGTGCAAAAGGTAATGGAGGGATTGTTAAAATTGATGCAAAGCAATTGGAGATTGATAATGCCAATATTGGAACTACCACATTTGGTGCCGGGAATGCTGGAAAAGTGATTATTTCAAGTAATTCCCTAGACCTGAATGGTGGTTCAATTGAATCTGCTGCTCGTGAAGGTTCTAGCGGTCAAACAGGTAATATCGAAATAGATGTAGAAACTGATATTCAGTTGAGTGATGCAAATGTTACGATTTCAAACGATGCCACAGTGACTGAAGACAAACTAAGTACTTTAACTCCCACGACCATCAACATTGATACAGCCAATCTGTTTTTAACAAATAGCCAAATCGCAGCAGATTCCAATGGGAATGTGGATGCCGGCAGTATTTCTATCCATTTTGCAGATCAGCTATTCCTTGATCCATCCCAGATTACTACCGAAGCAGCAGGTGGAAACGGCGGTGATATT
>ERZ1292633.4160-Hain-H41-02um-R1-4160-length-13560-cov-3_pt1 | contig 13560 bp, 2 predicted proteins | sample MGYA00564406_ERZ1292633 | MGnify/ENA primary metagenome ERZ1292633 (study PRJEB36523, sample SAMEA6512639) | groundwater metagenome | collected 2019-01-08 | study: AquaDiva: Metagenomics assemblies of 32 groundwater samples
ACTCGTCGAGCACTTCGAGCTTTTGCAGGAGCCCGCCGCGCTGCGGCATGCCCGAAGGTCGGGCGAGGTTGCCGCTCTGAAACGCGAACACCACCTCGAACACCGGATCTTTTTGCGCTGCCGAACCACTGCCGAGATCAGCGACGAGACTCACGAAGGGATAGGGGGAATGATCCAACCCGTCCAGCACCGTGGAGTCGAGGTCGACCAGAAAGTCGCGCACGGGCTGCTGGTCATCGATCCGGCACCGCACCGGAATCATGTTCACGAAATGCCCGATCAATCCCTCGAAATCTTTCTGCGGCCGGCCCGCCACCGGCATGCCAACGATGATGTCGCTTTCGCCCGTATAGCGATACAGCAGCAACTGGTAGATGCCCAGGAAGAACGCCGGATAACTGACGCTGCGAGCGGCGGGCATGGCCCGGCACACGTCGCGAATGCGTGACACCAGCGCATCGTCAAGGCCCAGCGTGAGCTTGCGTGCCGCCACCTGCCCCGCTGCGTCGGGCGTCTGCTCAATGGGCAGGGTCAGCCGCGGCAGCGTGCCCGAGAGCCGATCGAGCCAGAAACGGCGGGACGCTGCGCCCTCGGAGCTCTCCAGGAAGCGGCGCTCCCAGGCGACGAAGTCAGCGTAGCTCGCCGGCAAGGGTTTTAGGCCCGCCGGGCGGCCCAGCCCGAATGCTTCATACGTGTGGAACAGTTCGTTCAACAGCACGAACATCGACACGCCGTCAAAAACGATGTGGTGTGCAACGAACAGCAGCACATGCCTGTCGGGCGCCGCGGTGCAGACCAGCAGCCGCATGAGCGGCCCTTCGGACAACAGGAACGGCGTGGCTGCTTCCTTAGTGAGCCTCGCAGTCAGCTCCGCCTCGTCGAGCGCGGAGACATCCTCGTGACCAAAGCTGTCGACCGCACCGCGACGAACTTGCGCATCCGCCACCACATGCATCGGCATGCCATCTTTCAACTGGATCACGCTCCCCAGCGGGGCATGGCGCTTGCGGATGAGCTCCCAGGCGACCTGTAATCTCGGCACGTCCAGCGGCGCGGGCAGGCGGACACAGAACGGCACGTTGTATGCCGTCGATTCAGCCTCCAATTCCTGCAGCAGCCACAGCCCGTGCTGATTCTTCGAGAGCGGATACTCCAGCGTGCGAGCCTGGCGCAGCAATGCCAACGCGTCCTCCGCCGAGTACTTCCCGTTGCGGAAATCCAGCAGGATCTGATCCTGATTCGGGGTGCCGTCAACTGTTATCTGATCCACTGCGTCCACACCGCCGTTATGTGATTGCATCAAACTGGTGATTTAAAAAGTCGTTGAAGTGACCAGCGCACTCGCACCAAGGCGTAAGAGCCTGGCTTGACGCTGACGGCGGTGTTCCGGATCTGACGGGCGTTCGGGCTGCAGCTGCACCGCCACAAGACCTCCAGGCTGTCCACCGATAGGGGGCAAGATACCTCCGGCGTTGCACATCCACTGGGCCATGGGCAATCAAGGCGAAAGGCGAATACTAGACGCATTGGCGAATAATAGACGCATTCTATGAGCGCCTCGTTTGGGGATGTCCCGCAATTTGCCGAACCGATGAGCTGAAGGTGGCTGCTCGTTTGGCCGTATCCAGGCACCTGGCAGGCAGCATGAGACAAGGCAGGCCCTCGGGGCTCTGCGCGGGCATCGCGAAACGAGGACGCCGTTGGCGGCAGGTGGTCCGCCAGCGGCCTTGATCAGCCCAGGCACAGCATCTTCTTCATTTCATCGAAGTCGACCTCACCGCGCTTGAACCTGTCCAGGCTCTGCAGCAGATCCTCGTTGGTGGCCTCTTGCGCATGCTGCGCCGTCTCGGGCACCGCCATCTTTGCCTCGATGTGTCGCGCCAATTCGCCGATAGTATTCACGTCGCGCAATTCCTTGACGCCGAGCTTAACGCCCAACTGAGCCTCAGAACTGCGCAGCAGGCGAACTGCGACGAGAGAGTCGAAGCCGAACTCCTGCAGTTCCCGGGCAGTATCGATGTCCTGCGCCCGCATGCCCAGCGCCTGCGCCACGAACAGCACGATGAATCGCTGCACCTTCTCGAGACGCGAGAGGCTGTCATCGAGATCGATGACAGCGAAACGCACCTCCTGCGCCTCACCCATGCCGTCGGCGAAGTCAGCATCGACACGGTAGTCCGTGAGTTCGAATGGGTAGCCCGGCAGCCGCAGCCGCTTCGACGATGCAGCCTCATCGGCAGTCCACAGCGCCGGCCATGCGACCGGCTCACCACGCACCCAGCGTGACGACAGTTGCCGCTCGTCCTGCGCGACCAGCGACACCGCACTTGCCGATTCAACGCCACTTTCCACGACGCCTTCATTTGGCTGGCCGCCGAGATAGGCCGCCATGCGGCTCGCCAGCTCGTCGCGCGAGGCCGCCAGGAAGGCGACCCGGTGCGCGAAGCGGTCCCGTCCCGTTTGCAGCGTGTGTGCCAGGGGACGCAACGCCATCTCCCCCTGCTCTTGCAACCACAGGCTGAAACGGTGGATCAACGTGCGGCACTGCGCGGCTGAACGCGCCGAGAAAGGCAGCACGAAGACCTGCCCGGCCGCGTCGCCGCGATCCGCGCTCGCTCCAAGCGGCGCGCGGTATTCCTCGATGAGGAGATGCGCATTGTTGCCGCCCAGCCCGTAGGAATGCAGACCCGCCAGGCGTGGAGACCCGCCCCGCGGCCAAGGTGCGTTCTGGCGGAGCAGCGCACAGGGCTGTCCGGCCTCGTGAACGTCGGGACTGGCCTCCTGCAAGCCGCGGATGCTGTAGACGGTATCGCTCTGCAGGCTGTCCAGAATCTTGAACAGCGCCCCAAAGGCTGAAGCCGCATGCATGTGGCCCATGACGGCCTTGACGGTGCTGATGCCACAGCGCCCCGCAGTGAGCTCCACGCCTCGCTCACGGGCGAGTTCGGTCAGCGCCCGATTGAAAGCCTCCCACTCCGCTATGTCCGAGACCGGGGTACCCATGCCCTGTGCCTCAATGTAGTCGACGTCCCCAGGCTCGACGCCAGCGCCGCGATAGCACTGCTTGATGAGATTGACGTGGGACGGAATGTGGGGAGCGGCCATCGAGATGGCGCCCTGACCATTGAAGTTGACGCTCGAACCACGAATGACCGCGTAGATTGCGTCACCATCACGCTGGGCCTGCGGCAGGGTCTTCAGAAGCACGCTGGCCACGCCATCGGCGCGAAGATATCCGTCCGCCTCGCGACCGAAAGAGCCAACCGTGGGCAGCGCACTCATCTGGCCCAGTTCGGCCAGCCGCCAGAACGGCTCGGCCCGTACCAGGACGTTGGCCGCGGCAACCACGGCCTGGCTTGCTTCGCCACTGCGCAGCGTCATGCAGGCGCGGTGCAGGGCGACGGCCCCGCTGGAACACATCGTGTTGATGAACTCGCTCGCGCCGGCGAAATCGAAGTGGTACGCGAGACGATTGGCGATCATGCTCTGCGCATTGGCCAGGCCGGGGTCCACACCGCGCTCGTGCAGCGTCTGCGCGTACTCGCTGTCCTCGACACCAACGAACAGTGCCGTGGACGACTTGCGCAGCGACGACGGGGCATAGCCCGCGTCCTCCAGGCAGTGGTAAATAGACATCAGCAGCAGGCGCTGCCGCGGGTCCATGAGCGCCGCTTCGTGCTCTGACACGCCAAAGAAATCCGCGTCGAACCCATAAGGCCGCTCGAGCAACCCCGCCCAGCGCACCCGGGCGGCGAGATCGCCGTCGGGCACCGGGCTGTCTGCCGGTGCATCAAGACGACCGACAGGGATTTCGCCGATCAGGGAAACGTCGTCACGCAGCGCACGCCAGTAGTCCCGGACGGTGGCGCAGCGCGCGAAGGTGCCGGCAATGCCCACGATCACCACAGACACCGGGCGGGCAACGTTGTCCCGCGTGACTTTTTCACCCAGGGATGGCTCGGCCGGCGGCTTCGCCGCCGACTTGCGCATCATCGCTTCGATTCTTTCCAGCTGTTCCTTCACGTCCATCTGCGTGCCTCTTTCCGTTCGGCTAACAATAATTCGATATGAGCTCGCGCAGATGCGGCAAGGACTCCATGACGGCATCGTAGTCGACACCGAAATCCACAAGCGAGACGACGTCGTCCACACCCGCGGCAATCGCTGCGTCGACCATCCTGCGGCCGTCGTTCACGTCACCGAACAACGCCGCCGTGCGGTAGTAGCGCTGGTACGAATAAAGCAGGATCTTCTGCCGCTCCTCGTCCGTTATCTGCTCGACACCCTTGTCGCGGCCCAAGCCGGCCTTGACGTGCGCACTGATGGTGGAATTGATGTATTCCTTGAACGGTTTCTCGATCGCGCGCTCTACACGCTGCCGGTCGCGATGGATGTAAGTGTGCATCATCAGCGAGACGATTCCGGTGGCCGGATCCAGGCCGGCCTGCTCCCTGCCCTTGCGGTACAGCGCGATCTTCTTCGCCATCGCCGTGAGATCGATGCCGAACAGCATGGTGAAGACGTTGTAGCCCCGCTGCCCCGCCAGGAAGAACGAATCGTCGTTCTGTGCGACGAGATACCAGACCGCGAGTTCCTTCTGGATGGGACGCGGATGGACCTGAACCGGCACCCGCTCTCCCCCCGGCCCCTCGAACTCGACCGCCTCGCCGCGCCACAGCCTTTTCACCTGTTCGATGCGCTCCAGGCAAATGGCCCGGCGGTTTTCGTAGTTGCCCGGCGCAAGTACGAAGTCACGCTGGTTCCATCCGGAACCGAATCCCAGATCGACGCGACCGCCCGACAGGATGTCGATCGTGGCCCAGTTCTCCACAACCTCTACCGGGTGATGCAGCGGCAGGGATACTCCCGCCGTTCGGAAGCGGATCCTGGTGGTCTGCGGCACCAGGTAGGACGACACCACCGCCGAATTGGCGTAGATCGAACCGAACTCGCTGAAGTGCCGCTCCGGAAGGTAGATGGCAGCAAACCCCTCACGGTCGGCGAACTGGACCACGTCGCGCATGAAGGCGTACTTCTCGCCGCTGCCGATGTGCGTGCTGACGTCGGAGAAGAAGATGAAGCTGAAGGTCGGGGGCGACTTGCGTGTGAGGGGGACTTTCGTACCCCGCCCCGCACCCACGCCCAGCAGGGCTTCGAATTGGCTCATCACACGGTGTCCATGGGCTCGTCCAGCAGTTCGCCGGAACACAGGTGCGTCGCCAGCGCGCTCACCGTCGGGAAGTCGATCAGCCACCTGGGCTCGATGGTGAGCTGCAGCTGCCGCTCCAGCCGAGTGACGAGCTTCATCGCCACGATGGAGTCGAGCCCGTAGTTCTGGAAAGGCTCGTCCGGGCTAACGCTTCTGAGTTCGAGGATATCGGCAAGCACGGACGAGATTGCCGCCGCGACCTGTACCGGGCTCCTGTCGCCCGGTGGCATGGCGGCAGGGGCTGCCGTCGGCGAATCAGCCTGCGACTGCAGCAAGCCGTACAGCCGCGCCACCAGCTCAGAAGGCAGCCTGCGAACGTCTTCGAGCGGAATGATTTTTTCGACCGTGCGGATCGACAGCGGCCTGCCCGCCTGCTGCTCCCGCTCCCAGCGCTGCAGATGCTGCACGAACCAGGCGAAATCGCCCGGCTCGGTGTAGGCCGCCGCACCGGCTTCAACACCGCCAAGTTGCAACAGCGAGCGGAATCTCCGTGCGTCGCTCACCGCCACGAGGCCGAGCGAGTCGCGGCGCACTGCGGCGCTCGCCTCGATCAGCGGAAATGCCGCTTCGATGGTGATGAGATCGGTGCCCTGGGCGGCGAACTTCTTCGCGCGATTTTCATCCGTGGATTGGCGCAGGTAGTAGTCGACAGTCCAGGGACCCCAGCAGCAGCTCAGGCTGAACCCCCGGCGAGCGCCGGCACGAACCAGTCCGCTCCGATACCGCGCAAAGGCATTTTGGTAAGCCGAGGAATAGCTGTAACCGGAAGATCCTGCCAGGCCGTAGGCGGCCACGGACGAAAACAGCAGGAAGAACTCCAGCGGCTCGCTCGAAGTCAATTGATCGACATACAGCGTGCCCCGGGTCTTGGTCGCCGTCTCGCCGGCGAACGACTCCCAGGTCTTGTTGGCAACGATACCGTCCTGCACCTGATTCGCCAGCAGCATCACGCCGTGGATGTCGCCCACCACGGTCTTCATTTGCATGTAGGTGGTCGCCAAGGCCTCGCGATCGGTGATGTCTACCGGGAAGTAGTGAACCTTCGCGCCGAGAGCTTCGAGCGAGCGGATCTTGTCGCGGTGCGTAGCGTCCAGCACGCTGCGTGAAAAGATGACGAGCGTAGGTCGGCACCGCTGCGCCAGCTTCGTACACAGCAGCATGCCCATGGGGCCCAGGCCCCCCGTGATGAGGTAGGTGGCATCGCTGCGGAAGATGGATGGTCGTTCCGCCGGGAAATCGACCGCCTGCAGCAGCGTCGACCAGCGCTGGTTGCCGCGATGGCGGATCTCGACGAATGGCTGCGGTTCACGCACCAAGGCGCTGAGCCACTCCTGAAGAACGATCTGGTTGCGACGAGTGACATTCCCCGCGGCATCGCACGCCACCAAGGTCCATTGGTGATGCCGGTTCTCCATGGCGGCCGAGTTGAGGAAGCCAGACAAGGCTTCGCAGTCAACCATCACGCCGTGCTCGTCGCTGCCGTAGAAGCACAGGAATCGGATGTGCGCATCCCAAGCCTTGCGCATGAAGTGCCTGCACACATCGAACACACGGCGGACATCGACCTCGTCGAAGGTCGCAGGTCCCATGGGGCGCTGCCACGGACCGCAGATGATCACGCTGTCCGGCACCTGTGTCAGTGAGTCGAGCGCAAGGTTGCGCGAATCCAGGGTTTGGACCGACAGATCCACGAAGTCCGCCGAAGACTCGCGCAGGGACGCACAGATCTGCGCGATGAGCCCGATCACGCCGCGGCAGGACTCCTCGTCGCCCACGAGCAGCAACCGGCTGCCCGAGGCCGACCGCAGTGCCTGCTGCCAATCCATGGACTCAGGGAACGGCTCCAGCCTCTCCTGCTCGGCCACAAACACCCATTCCTTGGGCTCAGCGTGCGTCGGCATCGGGGCAGCTGGCTCGGCATCCGCGGTCGCCGGCGTCGGCGAGCCCGACTCGGGATTGCGTGTGTCAGACAGCCAATAGCTCTCTTTCGAGAACGGATACCCCGGCAGCGAGACCCGGCGGGGACAGCCGGCTGAAGCGCCACAGAGCAGGATTTCCGCGGGTTGCGGCAGTTCCCCCTCGCAGTACAGCGCGCCCAGCTCGCCCAACCGGGTGCGCTGCTCGGCAGGCGGTACGGCCACCAAGGACACCGATGGCGATCGACGCGACGAGAACTCCGCGCCGGTACCGGTTCTCACGTGCGGGCATTCAACCCCAGCCATCCACGAGCGCAGCGATTGCTCGAGCTCCTGCGCATTGGCTGCCAACACGGCCAGCCGCTGCAGGAAATGCTTGCGACCCACTAGCAACGTGAAGCTGATGTCGGACAGGCTGGGCGGCGCATCGCCGGACAGGCAGTCGAGCAATTGCGCCACCTGCCCGCGCAGCTGCTGCGAGCCTCGAGCGGACAGGACGATGAGATGGAGCGGCTGTTCCACAGAAGAGGCCTGCGCCATCGGCGACTCGTCGACCACCAGATGGGCATTGGTGCCGCTGAAGGAGAACGAACTCACGGCCGCACGCCGCACTCCCGAAGCCGGAGCCAGCCAATCGGTAAGCGCCGTGTTGACAACGAAGGGACTGCCGGCGAGCGAGATGTGCTCGTTGAGCACGCTGAAATGCACGGCCGGAGGCAGTTGCCGGTGCTTGAGTGCCAGCACGGTCTTGATCACGCCGGCAATACCCGCAGCAGACAAGGTGTGCCCGATATTGCTCTTCACGGAGCCGAGCGCGCAGTAATGCTGACGCGAGGTAAAGGCCCGGAAGGACTCGACCAATGCGCCCACCTCGATGGGATCACCTAGCTTGGTGCCGGTGCCGTGCGCCTCAACCAGCGTAATGCTGTCGGGCGAGATACCGAATTCGTCGTACACCTGCTTCTGCAGCTGAATCTGCGATCCCGGGCTCGGCGCCGTGATGCCGTTGGTCTTGCCATCCTGATTCACGCCCCACGCGCGGATGATACCGTGGATGGGATCGCCGTCAGCCCGCGCGCGCGCGACCGTCTTCAGAAGGATCACACCCACGCCTTCACCCGGCACGAAACCGTCGGCCTGCTGGTCGAAGGTGAAGCAGCGGCCCTGCGCAGAGAGCATGCCGGCCTTGCTCGTCATGATGTGCAGGCCCGGCCCCGACAGCACCGTGACGCCGCCTGCCAGCGCCATCTCGACACGGCCCAGTTGCAGGTAGTTACAGGCCTCGTTGATCGCGACCAGCGACGAGGAGCAGGCGGTATCGATGGCGATGCTCGGGCCCTTGAGATTCAGGAAATACGAGATGCGGGCGGCGAGGATCGCCGAATTGCCGCCCATGAGGCCGTGGGCATCGAGATCGTTGCCAGCCGACGACTGCCCGTACGTGCCCTGAGTGCACCCAACGAACACGCCGCATCGGCTTCCCGACAAGGTTTCGGGATTGATGCCGGCATCTTCAATGCTGTGCCAGCTGCTCTGCAGGAACAGCCGCTGCTGTGGGTCCATGAGCCTGGCTTCCGCTGGCGAGATGCTGAAGAACAGCGGGTCAAACTTGTCGGCATCGTCGACCACGCCCATCCACTTGCAGTACGACTTGCCGGACGCCTGTGGGTCGGGGTCGTAGAACTCGCTGTTCGACCACCGGCTCGGCGGGATCTCGCTGATGCAGTCCCGGCCTGCAGCGATGTTTCGCCAGAACGTGGTCAGGTCCGGCGCTCCCGGGAACTGCCCGGCCATGCCGATGATCGCAATGCCCTCGTCTGCCGCCGACTGGACCGGCGCCGGAGCAGGCGCGTTCACGGCCAAGGGGCTCGCACCGCCGGCCGGCGCGACCTGCGGCACTCCGGCCCGCGGCAACTCGGCCAACGTCTCGGCGGTGGCGCGGCGCTGCTGCACCAGCATGCGCTCGATACATTGCTCGGCGCAGTCGACCATGGCGGTGGCCGAGTGGCTCACCACCACCTTACCAATGTGCGTGCCCTGGCCAACGAACGCGAGCGCGTCCTTGATCTGCGCGAAGGGATAAATCCGCGAGACGATGGGCACTATGAGTCCGCTGTGCAGCCACTCGATCATGGCAGCGAACGCTGGCGCCACCTGCCTGCCGCCGTCGGCGCGCGACAAGCGGCGGAAATCCATGCTGAGGAACGACTGGTTGTCGACCAGATGCGAGAGATCGAAGTTGGCCCGCGCCTTGAGCGCGTGTACGGCCAACTCCAAGTAGCGTCCAGACGGCGCCAACGCATTCAGGCCCTTTTGGATGGCGTCACCGGCCACCATGTTCAGGACGACGTCGACGCCGCGACCGCCCGTCAGCTGCATCAGTTCGCGGTCGAAGTCGCCGCGGTAGTCGAGCGTGTGCGGCACCTGCAGGCGCTTGAGGATTTCCTGTTTTTCCCGGCGGCTCGAGGTGCCGTAGCACACGGCGCCAAGCAGCCGGGCCAGTTGCAATGCCATGAGGCCGCACCCCCCGGTGGCAGTCTGGATGAGCACGTGCTCGCCCCTGCGCAGGCCTCCCAGCGCGAATGCTGAATACACGGTGCCGAACACCACCGGAAGTGAACACGCCTCTTCAAACGTGATGTTCTCGGGTTTGGGGAGGAGCCCGTCGCTGGAGACGTTCACCTGCTGTGCGTGCCCGCCCAGTGAATCACCAGTGACGGCGATCACCGCATCTCCCACTGTCACGCCGAAGACGCCCTCACCAATGGCCGAAACCACACCGGACACTTCAAAGCCAGGAACGAACGGGTAAGCCGGCAGGGTCGGATACAGGCCGTTCACGCACAACGTATCGGGAAAATTGATGGCCGAAGCACGCACATCGATGGTGACTTCGCCGGCGCGCGGCGCGCCGGATCGCCAGCCTTCGAGCCGCAGTTCGCTGAGGTTGCTTACACCGTGGATCACGAGTCCCGTCGGTGTTGCCATGCCAACGGAAGCCGTGTCGGCAGGCGCGACTGGTGCCGGCTGCACGGCCGTGGCAGCAGGGGCCATCGCCATCGATTGCACGGCCGTTGCCGCGGTCGCAACCGTCGCCGGTTGCGCAGGCGTGGCGGCGACGCTGGAGCGGCCTACTTCGCCAGCGATGAAGCCCGCGAGTTCCGTGATGTCCGGATAGTCGTAGAGCTTGATGACCGGCACGTTGAGGCCGAAGCGCTGGTTCAGGTGACGCATCCACTCCACGGCAATGACCGAGTCGAGACCCAGTTCGATGAAGGGTTTTTTCACCGAGATATCGCTGGGCAGCAGGTAAAGCGCCTCGGCAAGACTGTTCCGCAGCTCATCGACCAGATCACCGAGGAGGGGTGCTGCCATGGCGGGGCCGGCAACGGGCGGTTCCTGCCGTGTTCCGGCCGTCGTCGTTGCGGGTGCGGCGGCCTCGGCGGCTGCGGAAGCGGATGAAGACGCAGGCGCAAGCGCGGCGGCCGGCGCCGTCATGACCGGCGGCGCGGACAACGGGGCCGGCTGCAAGCTGCTATGCGCGGGCTTGGAACTGCCCGTTGAGCCCGGATCGAGGGTGCCCAGTTGCGGCAGGACAATCTTCGGCGCCATCGTGCGTGCCGGCGTAGCCTCTGTCGCCGGTGCCGGTGTCGCTGCTGTCGCTGGCGTCTGCGGCAGGGCTGGTACCACGACTGCTGCCGGCTGGATTTTCACTGCAGGGGTGTCGGCCGGCAGCGAGGACGGCTTCGCACTAGGCCAGAAACTCCGGCGCTGGAAGGGATGCGTCGGCAGGCTGATCCGACGCGGCGCATAAGCCCCTGCTGAATGCCCGGCCGTGTCGGTTTCATGGCAGCACGACCAATCGAAGTCGAAGCCGCGGACCCACAACGAGAGCAGCTTTGGCAGGTTGCCGTATGTCAGCCAATCGCGCCCCAGCCGCTGGAAATCTGCGTCGCCGTTGAGCTCAGCCCAGGCGCTGCCACCTTCTGCGCTGTGGCCGCGGAACACCGTGTTCTCACAGGGCCGGCCCATGGCGATGGCATCCAGCGTGTCGCGCAGCGCGGCCAGATCGTCGGCGACAAATGCCGCACGCTGCTCCAGGGCCACGCGCCCCACCTGTAACGTGAAAGCGATGCGCGGCAGCTCCCGCTCGGCGTACTCATTCAGGTCGATGCGCGCCACCAGCGCCGTCGCGGTCTCGCGCAGCTGTTCCTCGCTGGGCGCGGACAGCACGAACACCTGACCGAGGGCGGGATACGCCAAAGGGACGTAGACCACATCTTCGGCGGGCTGGATCTCCTCCAGCACCACGTGCGCGTTGGCGCCGCCAAAGCCGAACGAACTCACGCCGGCGCGGCGTGGCAGGTCGCGGCCGTCGCCATCGCGCAGCGCGGTCCAGCGCTGCGAAGCCTGCACGACGAAGAACGGACTGCCTGTCAACGCAATGAAAGGATTGACCGTCTCACAGTGCAGGCTCTTGAACAGGTGGCGGTGGCGCATCTGCAAGAGCACCTTGATGACGCCAGCGATTCCGGCTGCGTATTCGAGGTGACCAATGTTGGTCTTTACGGAACCCAGTCCGCATTGACCTGCGGCGGGTGAGGCGCCCGTCTCCTTGCGTAGGGTCGCGAAAGCCTGCTTGAGACCGTTGATCTCGATGGGGTCTCCGAGCTTGGTGCCGGTCCCGTGGGCTTCGATGTAACTGACGGTGGACGGATCCACGCCCGCCCGTCGATAGGCGGTGACCAGCAGGTCGGCCTGGGCATTGGGGTTGGGCGCGGTGAGCGAATTGGCACGGCCACCATGGTTCTCAGCGCTGCCCAGGATCAGGCCGTAGATGTGATCTCCGGCTCGCCGGGCATCACCGAGCCGGCGCAGCAGCAACATGCCGCACCCCTCGCCCCGCACATATCCGTTGGCCTGGTCGGAGAAGGTCTTGCAGCGGCCGTCTTCGGCGAGCATGCCCGCGATGTTCAGGCTGTCTTGCACAACGGCGCTGAGGATCAGGCTGACACCGCCCGTCAGCGCAAAGTCGCATTCCCCGGCGAGGAGCGACTGCGTCGCGCGATGCACGGCAATCAAGGAACTGGAGCAAGCGGTGTCGATAACCTGACTCGGACCGTGCAGGTCGAGCACGAAGCTGATGCGATTGGGCCCGATGCACGGGGCAAGCCCCGTGGCGGCATGGCCGTCCACCGGCACGCCCGCTTCGCCAAGCACCTGGTCGAAGGCGCTGGATCCCATGCCGACGAACACCCCAGTCCGGCTGCCGGCAAGTTGGGTGGGCGCGTAGCCAGCGTCTTCAACGGTCTGCCAGGCATGCGTCAGCAGCAGCCGCTGTTGCGGGTCCATCATCGCCGCCTCGCGCGGTGAGATGCCAAAGAACAGCGGATCAAACTCATCAATGCCGGCCATGAAGCCGCCCCAGCGGGTGGCGGTGCCGCCCGAGGCCCCGCCGCGCGCGTGTGCGGCGCGCCAGTCCCATCTCAGGGGTGGAATCTCGCTTATGCAGTCGCGCCCATCGCTCAGTACCTGGAAGAAGCTGCCGAGGTCCGACGCCCCGGGAAAGGCGCCGCTCATGCCGATGACGACAATGGCGTTTTCGGGCAGCCTGTCCGGCACTGCCGCAGCACGGACAGCGGGCGCGGGCGCGGGCGCGGGATTTCGCGCTTGCGCCACAGGCTGGGCGGTCACCTCCGCGGGCGATGCCAAGGCAGCCGGCTCCCCTTTCCCGGACTGGATGATGAAGTCTGCCAGGTCGGCGAGTTTCACGAAGGCAAAGTACTCCGGCGGCGCAGACTGTAGCCCGAAGGCGGCATTCACCCGGTCGCACAGCTGGACCACCGTGAGCGAGTCGAAGGGGTAGGCGCTCAACGAATCATCGAGATCGATGTCTGCAGCGCTCACAGCAAAGAGTTCGGTCATGGTCTCGACCAGGAACTTCGCCACCCGGTGTGACGGCCCGATGCCGGCGTCGACGCCGCGCGTCCGCGCCGACGTTGCCGTGCTGGGGACTTGAAGGGTGGGTGGTGCGGACTGCGCGGCCGGCACGGACCGCAGCAGGGCCGACGTGACAGGCGCCTGGGCGGGCCCGGCGACACCAGGTTCGCTCGCCACGTCGGTGATCGCGTAGTACAACTGCCGATCGACGAACGGGTAGGCAGGCAGGTGCACCCTGCCCACCGGGGATCCGGCGAGCACTTGCGACCAGGAGAACCGGCTCTGTGCCAGCCACTGCGCGACCAAGGCATCGACCGAGCTGTCGGTGAGAGTCGCAGCGGCGGACATCTTGCGGTTGTCAACCTGCGCCGCGCTATAGTGCAGCTTGCCGAGTTCGCCCCGCTGCTGCAATTCCGCGAAAACGCTCACGGCGCGCCGCCACTGGGACACGAGTTCCGCGACCGATTCCACCACCACGGCCAGGCGGTGCCGGAA
>ERZ1292633.4162-Hain-H41-02um-R1-4162-length-13557-cov-6_pt1 | contig 13557 bp, 9 predicted proteins | sample MGYA00564406_ERZ1292633 | MGnify/ENA primary metagenome ERZ1292633 (study PRJEB36523, sample SAMEA6512639) | groundwater metagenome | collected 2019-01-08 | study: AquaDiva: Metagenomics assemblies of 32 groundwater samples
GAGCTCCCAGAGGGGTTCGCCCTCCCGCTCTCGCACCTGCGCCACATCTCCTGGTGGGACGCGATCCTGGCTTACCCGCCGATCAAGGCGCTCCTGCCCATCCCCATCCTCTGCCTAATAGCCCCGCTGATCTGGCGCTTCTTTCGCGAGACTTGGCGCGAGCTGGACCGAGAAGCCGCCGAGTACCGAGCAGAGCTGGTGCGCGAGGGTAGACAAGACCTGAGACCCGCAGCGTGCCTCCTCATCACGGCGGTCGTGTTGACCTTGCAGGAGTATTACGGCGGACGTCAGGTCTACGACCAGATGATCCGGCCGTTTCTGGCCGACCTGGAGCGTGGCGGATGGAGCTTCGTGAAGCTCGGCAAATACATCGGCACGCCCAATTTCGCGCGCCACGCCACGCTCTGTCTCGCCTCGCGCAACGTCGGCTACTTCGCGACCCTGGGCGGCGTTCCCGGTTCCGATCTTGCCAACGCGCGCTACATCCTGATGTTTGGCGCCAACCGGCTCGAGTCCTTCGAGACACCCGACAACATCACCTTGGTCGAAGGGCTTTCACGCGGCGCCCGGCTGGTGGTGGTGGATCCGCGCATGACCGTTACCGCCGCCAAGGGGCAGTGGCTACCGATTCGTCCGCGTACCGACATGGCGCTCACCCTGGCGTTGATGCACGTTCTGATCAAACATGACTTGTACGACAAGACGTTCGTGCGCAACGCCACGGTGGGTTTCCCGGCGCTAAAAGCCCATGTCGGCAAATACAATCCCGAGTGGGCGGCGAAGGAGACCGGCATTCCGGCCGCCACCATCGTGTCCATGGCGCATGAAATGGCGGCCGCGGCCCCCGCCGTGGTGATCTATCCCGGCCGGCGGTCTTCCTGGTACACGAACGACACCCAGTTCCGGCGCACGCTCGGCATGTTGACGGGTCTGCTCGGGGCGATCGATGCCCGAGGCGCGAGTAACTTCGGCGCCGGTGCGGTAACGCTCGGAGACATCGAATGGGAAATCGAACCGCTGGATGTCGCCGAGCGCGTCGACGGCTTCAACGAGAAGAACTTTCCTCTCGCCGCCCACGAGGATGGCGGCTACGTGCACTTGCGCGACACGCTGCTGCAAGGCAAGGGAAAGTACCCGGTCAAGGGGTGGATGGTTTACAAGCAGAATCCGCTGGCGGCGATGCTCGACAGCAGCAAAACGCTCAAGCTCATGGAGCAGATGGACTTCATTGGCGTGATCGACATTCAGCCCTCACAGACCGCGTGGATGGCCGACATCATCCTGCCCGAGACCACGTATCTCGAGCGCCTCGACCCGATCTGGGCGCCGCCCGCCCGCCGCAAGTTCATCGGTATCCGCCAGCCGGTGGTGGCGCCGCAATTCGAATCCAAACCTCTTCTCGACATCATCAAGGGCCTGGCGGCGAAGCTCGACAAGCGCCATCACTTTGAAACACCGTTGTCCAAGGCCTTCAACTTCACGATCGAGCAGTACGTCGATGCGCAGCTCAAGGCGTTGCCCATCGACCGCAAGACGCTGATGAAGGAAGGCATCTGGCTCGCGCCGCCGGAGACGGCCGAATTCGGACGCTACCGGCGCGGCGAGAAGAAGTTCAGCACGCCTTCGGGAAAGATCGAGTTTGTCGCCGAACGCTTCCAACGCAACGGCTACCCGCCGCTGCCGGTCTACGAGCCGCCGAAGGAAGAACCGGGCAAGCAGCGTCTCGTGACCGGGCGTCCGGCCTGGTACACCCACTCGTCGAATCAGAACAACCCGTGGCTCAACGCGCTGCAACCGGAAAACGATATCTGGATTCATCCGGACGTGGCGCACGCGAAGGGGATTCGCGACGGCGAGGTTGTGCGGGTACGAAGCGCCGCGGGCGAGGTGCGCATCAAAGCCCTGGTGACGCCGCGGATTCGCAAGGACACGGTGTATATGGCGCATGGTTTTGGCAGCCGCTCGACCGGTCAGACCACGGTCAAGGGGCGTGGGGGCGCGGATGAGACGCTCATGGTGAGCCAGGCCGACACCATCACGAACAACCAGGCCTTACACGAGACCTTCGTGGAAATCCTGAAGGTTTGAGCCGCCGTCAACGAGGAACCGACCATGGACATCGAAACCGAACATACCGACTCAGGCCGGCGCCGTTTCCTGAAAGGACTGGCCGCCGCGGGGGCGGCGGCGCTGCCCGTGAGCACCGGCGCCGCCGCGCCGGAGCGTAAAAAGCAGTACGGCATGCTGCTGGACACGCGCCGCTGCGTCGGTTGCCAGGCCTGCGCCGTGTCCTGCCGCAGCGAGAACGACGTGCCCCTCGGGCACGAACGCAGCTGGGTCGAGCAGATCGATAAAGGCAGTTACCCCAACACCACGGTCAAGTTTCTGCCGCGGCTCTGCAACCAATGCTCCGAACCGCAGTGCGTGTCGGTCTGCCCGACAGGCGCGACCTATAAGCGCGAGCAGGACGGCATCGTGGTCGTCGATAACGACATCTGCATCGGCTGCAAGTATTGCATCCAGGCCTGCCCCTACGACGCGCGCTTCCTCAACCCCAAGACCGGAGTGGCGGACAAGTGCGACTTCTGCGCCGATCGGCTTGCACAAGGGCGCCAGCCCGCGTGCATCCAGACCTGCTTCTTCCGTGCGCGGATTTTCGGCGATCTGAACGATCCAGACAGCGAGATCGCGCGTCTGATCGCCACCAACCCGGTGACGGTATTGCGGGCGGAGATGGGCACCATGCCAAACGTGTTCTATATCGCCGCCGAGCACATGGGCGAAGCTGACGCACGCCATTACGATCAACATATCCGTGTCACCACTTATCGTTCGACGCGCGAGAGGAGGTAAGTCATGCACGAGCTGAACTGGGGTTTACCGGTTGTCGCCTATCTGTTCCTTGCCGGACTCGGCGCCGGCGCGCTCACGGTGAGCGCCTCGGTGCTGTTGCGCGGCGGTCCGACGAGCACGCACTTCGATGTCGCCCGCTACGGCGCCCTGATCGCGCCGATTCCGGTCGCCCTCGGCTGCGGCCTGCTCGTCTTCGAGCTCGGCTCGTTTCAGGTCGGGCACTGGTTCCGCTGGCTCAACCTGTATAAGGTGATCAACCTCTCGCCGATGTCCGTCGGCACCTGGTTGCTCACCTTCTTCATCGGCGTGAGCGCGCTGTACGGCTACACCTTCCTCTCCCGGGACGCGGCCCCGGGGGACAAGTACGACGGCCTGCGGCGCAAGATCGCGTGGCTGGGCGTGCCGCTCGGCATCGGGGTGGCGGTATACACCGGCGTGCTGCTCGGCGCCATGCCGGCGCGGCCGTTCTGGAATTCGCCGATCCTCGCCATGCTGTTCCTGCTCTCGGCGATCTCGACCGGAGTAGCCGCGATCCTGTTGACGCACGCGATCATGCACCGTAAAAACGAGGACGCCGAGGTGGAGCGTCGTTACCGCGAGAGCGGTTATCTGCTCACGGCGAGTGACACGCTGCTGATCGGCCTCGAGCTGGGAACGATCTTCCTGTTTCTGATGTACGCACACCTCACCATCGGCAACGTCAAGGCGGCGGTCTCCGTTATTCTCTCGGGTGGCGCCTTGGCGTCCCTGTTCTGGTTCTGGGTGGTGCTGCTCGGCCTGGTGATCCCGGCGCTCATCGAGCTCTATCTGATCGTACCGCGGTTGATCTATTACCGCGAGTTCGTGGTGCATCGCAGCTTCGAGATCGTCGTCCCGGCCGCGGTGCTGGTCGGCGGTTTCATGCTGCGCTACGTGGTGGTGATCGCGGGACAGATCACGCACCCGGTGGGACTGTAACCCGCATCGCATCCGTACCGGCGCCACAGCAAAGGGGGAAACCATGAACGCATCGGCGGTCGAGAAAATGGGCGGCGGGGCGGCCAGGCCGGGCTGGGTGGCCGGGCTGCGCGAGGATTACGACCGGGTGTTCGTAAAGGAGTGGTCACCGTACCTGGGCGCGGTGCTGCTCGTCATCGCGGTCGCGGTGCTGATGCTGAGCGGCCTGTTCTGGGGCGTCTTCGGCGGCGTCAAGCTGTGGGGCGACTGGATCAACCGCCTCGTCGGCATCGGGCCGCTGCTCGGGATCGGCGGCGAACTCGAAAATCCGCTGATGCAGCGCATTTCGCTCATGAATATCACGCTCATAATCGGCGCTTTCGCGGCCGCGCTGTTCTCGCGCCAGTTCCATATCAATCGGCCGCCCAAGCTCGAGTACTTCGCGGGCGCCTTCGGGGGAATCCTCATGGGCATCGGAGCATCGTTGGCGGGCGGTTGCACCACGGGCGGTTTCTTCACACCGCTCATCTTCGGTTCTCCCGCCGGATGGGTCATGGCGGTCGGCCTGCTCGCGGGCGCGTGGGTGGGCCTCAAGCTCCTGCTATGGACCTCGGAGCACATCACCTGGGGCACGACACCGCCACCTCCTGCGCGTGGAGAATCCCGGCTGCGGCGCTACTACCCGCTGTTTGGACTTCTGGTCGCGATCGCTACCGTTGCCTGGGCCGTTGCCTGGTATTCCGCGCCGGACAGCAAGCTCGTCAACCGCGCCATTATCGTGCCGGGCGGGTTTGCCATCGGGTTCATCCTGCACCGCTCGCGGCTGTGCTTCGCGCGCGTGTTCCGCGAGCCCTTCATGACCGGCGAGGGCTCGCTCACCAAGGCCATGATCCTCGCGCTCGCCCTCGGCATTCCGATCGGCTCGCTGCTGCTGCAACACAAAACGGTCGATCCCTTTCTCGCCATCCCGGCGAGCTTCTGGCTCGGTTCGCTGGTGGGCGGCGCGATCTTCGGCGTCGGCATGGTGTACGCCGGCGGCTGCGCCTCGGGCTCGATGTGGCGCATGGCCGAAGGCCAGCTGAAGCTCTGGGTGGCGCTGTTCTTCTTCGCCTGGTCCGGCTCGATCTTCAATGCCATCGTCAAACGCTGGGACCTGCTCACGCGCGAGATGACGCTTGATCTCGTCGAGGTCACCAAGGTCGGCTATCAGGCGTACTTCCCCGACCTGCTGGACGGCTGGGCCTGGACCTACCTGGTCAGCGCCGGGATTCTGCTGCTCTGGTATCTGCTCGTGCGCTACAACGAGTCCACCGAAAAATTCACGGTGCTCTGACTAAATCCAATTCTCAGGAGGTGCCATGAAAACCAAGCGCACGATTCTGACCGCCGTTCTGCTCGCCGCCATCGCGGCGGCGAGGCTTACGACATAATCCAGCTGCTCAGGCCTGAGTTGAAAGCTTACTTTATCAATGGCACGGTAAAATTTTCCAAAGACGTCAGCTATACCATCGTTAAAGCAAGGTAAAAAGTAATAAGCCAGCCCCGAACAGGGCGGAACGGGCGGCCTCGGCCGCCCGTTTTTTTTCTGCTTGGTCACCGGAAACCCCGCGCGTTCATTTTAAGCGTTGCCGCTGAGCATCGAGGACACAGGCAGATCCGCGGGTAATCACGGGAATGCCCTTGAGACTGTGCTCATGCGCGGTCGCTTCCCGATCCTTGCGCGCGTGACACCGGTGCTGCCTGCACATCGCCACTTTCCGATCCGGTCCATGAGACTAAACCCAACAGGGTGCTTCCCAGTCCCGGTACCAGCGTCTTGCGATCCTTTGACTTGCCATGATTCCTTCGCTCCGAATTATCTTGCACCTGCGCCCCGACCGGGAGCATCATAAATATTCACAATCGCCGGCGGCATTACCCATACATTCCATGGCATTACACATCGTGCCGTTCAGGGTGCGTGTTAACCATGCGAACATGTAACGCGGCGTATATTAGCGTTTATTGATATAGGTCAAGATGCCTTGGTTTATTGGCGTTAGGATCGAATCGCTGAAGAATCAATCGGCGGGTAAGGCATAGCTCATGCATGAACTGTCGGTGTGCCAGGCGCTGATACGCCAAGTGCAGGATATAGCCCGCGAGCATCGAGCCGTGGCGGTGACCTCCGTGAAGGTGCAGATCGGTCCGCTATCCGGCGTGGAGGCGGATTTGCTGAGGCAGGCCTTTCCGCTGGCGAGCGCGGGCAGCGTGGCGGAGACCGCGCAACTGGTGATTGAAAAACTGCCGATACGCGTGCGCTGCGAGAGTTGCGGCGCGGAAACCGCCGCCGAAGCGAACAAGCTGGTCTGCGGCACCTGCGGCGACTGGCATACCCGGCTGCTCAGCGGCGACGAAATGCTGCTGGCCAGCGTCGAATTCGTGAGGCGTGAGGAGTAAAGTGTGAGGCGTAACAACATCAAATGATTTTTGATCACCTCACTCCTTACTCCTCACCCTTTACCGCTTGCGGAGCAAACCATGTGTGACACCTGTGGCTGTAATATCACTCCCGGCAATGAACATCTGGCGCGCCGGAAAAACCCGCAAGGCCAGGATGCCGTCACGGTCCTGAAGAGCCTGCTCAGCGCCAATGACCGCGAAGCGGCGCACAACCGCGAACACTTTGACCGCCACGGCGTGCTGGCGCTCAATCTGATGTCCTCGCCGGGGTCGGGGAAAACGCAACTGCTGGAAGCAACGATCGAGGCGCTCAAGGACGAATTCCGTATCGCGGTCATCGAGGGCGATCTCGAAACCGAAAATGACGCCGCACGTATTCGCGCCAAAGGCGTACCCGCCATCCAGATCACCACCGGCTCCGCCTGTCATCTGGATGCGCACATGGTGCACGGTGCGCTGGATCATTTAAATCTGGAGAACGTCGATATTCTTTTCATTGAAAATGTCGGCAACCTGGTGTGTCCGGCGAGCTTCGATCTCGGCCAGCATCGCAACATCGCACTGCTGTCGGTCACCGAGGGCGACGACAAGCCGGCCAAATATCCGGTGACGTTCCGCGCCGCCGATCTGGTGCTGCTCACCAAGACCGATCTGCTGCCGGTGTTGGACGATTTCGACCCCGCGCGCGCGGAAAACTGCCTGCGTAATCTCGCCAATCCCGCGCCCGCGCTGCGCCTGTCGGCGAAGAAAAAGGACGGCCTGGCGGCCTGGTTCGACTGGCTGCGACATGAACGCGAAGCACAACGGCGACGCGCGCGGCATGGACAGGGCCCGCGCCCGGCGATTCAACCCGACGGGGCACAGCGGCACGCGGAAAAGGCCGCGCAAGTCTCCGTCCAACCCGCTTCCGGACCGCGCTATCTCTATCGAGGCGCCTGACCGGATGTCTCGCTCATGAACTGAACCGCATTCCCATGCCCGCACCGAACTTGCCCCGGGAACATCCTGACAGCGCCGTACAGGCGCAACATCTGATTATCAACGGACGCGTGCAGGGCGTGGGATTCCGGCCGTTCGTTTACCGCCTCGCGCAGCGACTTGGCCTGCGCGGCTGGGTGCGGAATGTAACCGGCTCGGTCGAGTTATTTGTGCAAGGCGCGCCCGCGGCGCTGATGGAGTTCCAGCGCGCGCTGATCGAGGAAGCGCCGCCGCTGGCGCGGCCAAAGGTTTCATCGCGCACTTCCGTGGAACCGCAAGCCCTCGAGGCATTCGAGATTCTTCCCAGCCACGAAGACGCCCCGGCACGCATCCATGTGCCGCCGGATTATTTCGCCTGTGACGATTGCCTGCGTGAACTGCACGATCCGGACAATCGCCGTTACCGCTATCCGTTTATCAATTGCACCCAGTGCGGACCGCGCTACACGCTCATCCGGAAACTCCCCTACGACCGCCGCAACACCACGATGGCGGAATTCGCGATGTGTCCGGAGTGCAAACAGGAATACGAAAACCCGCTCGACCGGCGCTTTCACGCCGAACCGGTCGCCTGTCCCGTGTGCGGGCCGGTGCTGCATTTTGTCTCCCCGGCGGGCGCCGATATCAAGGATAACGCCACGGCGCTGGCGCAAGCCGTCGCGGCGCTGCGCACGGGAAAAATCATCGCCGTAAAAGGTATTGGCGGCTATCACCTGATGTGCGACGCGCGCAACGATATCGCCATCGCGCGGCTGCGCGCGAAAAAATCGCGTCCGCACAAGCCGCTCGCCGTCATGTTTCCGGTGCAGGGAGTGGATGGGCTGAACGCCGTACGCGCGGTAGCGGAGTTGACGCCGGAACACGAGCGCTGGCTGCGCGATCCCATGCGACCGATCGTGCTGGTGAGGAAAAAAGCGCACGCGCCGCTGTCGCCGCGCGTGGCGCCGAGCTTGAAAGAAATCGGCGTGATGCTGCCGTACAGCCCCCTGCATCATCTGCTGCTCGAGGACTTCGGCGGGCCGCTGGTCGCCACCTCGGCCAATATCAGCGGCGAACCGGTATTGACGCAAAACCATGAAGTCATTGAACGGCTCGCGCACGTCACCGAGGCGTTTCTGCACCACGACCGCCCGATCCAGCGGCCGGCGGACGATCCCGTTTTCCGCGTCATCGCCGGACATGCGCGCCCGTTGCGTCTCGGGCGCGGCAACGCGCCGCTGGAACTCGCCCTGCCTTTCCGGCTGGACCAGCCGCTGCTTGCCGTCGGCGGGCACATGAAAAACACGGTGACGCTCGCCTGGGACGACCGCGCCGTGATCTCGCCGCACATCGGCGACCTCGACGCACCGCGCAGCCTGACCGTGTTCGAGCAGGTCATCGCCGACCTGCAGGCGCTATACAGCGTACGTGCCCGGGCCATTGTCTGCGACGCGCACCCCGTGTATGTCAGCTCGCGCTGGGCGCGGCGCGCCGGCGTTCCGGTGATCCCGGTGTTGCATCATTACGCGCATGCGTCCGCGCTCGCCGGCGAACATCCGGACGTGAAAAACTGGCTGGTGTTCACCTGGGACGGCGTGGGTTACGGCGGCGATGGCACGCTGTGGGGCGGCGAAACGCTGCTGGGTTCGCCCGGCGCGTGGCAACGCGTCGGCAGCCTGCGGCCGTTTCATGTGCCCGGCGGGGAAAAGGCCGGGCGCGAGCCGTGGCGCTCGGCGCTGTCGCTGTGCTGGGAGGCCGGTATCGAATGGAAACAGTGTCCCGAAGACCCGATGCTGGCGCATCACGCGTGGCAGCGCCGGCTGAACTGCCCGCAAACCACCGCGGCCGGGCGATTGTTCGACGCGGCCGCGGCGTTGACAGGATTGAACCAGCGCTCCAGCTACGAGGGCCAGGGGCCGATGATGCTCGAAGCAGCGTGCGCAGACGAAAAGGCTGAAGCGATTCCGCTGCCGATGGCGCTCAACCGCCAGGGAATCCGCGAAACCGACTGGGCCACGCTGCTGCCGTTCCTGATGAATGAAAAACATTCACTCGCCGAGCGCGCCGGCGGATTCCACGTCAGTCTGGCCCAAGCCATCGTGGCGCAGTCGAACGCGGCGCGCGAGGAGCACGGTGAACTGACCGTGGGCCTGAGCGGCGGCGTGTTCCAGAATCGCGTGCTGACGGAACATACGCAAACGCTCCTGCGGGCAAACGGGTTCGACGTGCGGTTGACGCATGAAATCCCCTGCAACGACGCCGGTATCAGCTTCGGCCAGATCATCGAGACCGGGATGAAACCGGCATGAATGCCAAACCGGAAACGCTCGATGCCAAATACATCACGCTCGCCCACGGCAACGGCGGACGCCTGATGCGCGAACTGATCGAACGGGTGTTCGCGCCGCATCTGGCCAATACGCTTCTGGACGTCCAGGCCGACGCCGTCCCGCTGCCGACGCCGGAGGGCGAGCTCATGTTCACCACCGACGGCTTCACCGTGAAGCCGCTGGAATTTCCCGGCGGTGACATCGGTTCGCTGGCGGTGCACGGCACGGTGAATGACCTCGCCGTGGCGGGCGCGACGCCGCTTTATTTCAGCCTCAATGCCTTCATCGAGGAAGGCCTGGAGGTGGCGCAGCTCGAGCGTGTCATCGCGAGCCTCGGGCGCGCCGCGGAAGCGGCCGGTGTGCGCATCGCGGCCGGCGACACCAAGGTGGTGCCGCGCGGCGAGGGCGGCGGGCTCTATCTCGCCACCACCGGCGTGGGCGTGCGTGACAAAAAAATACGCCTCGGGATGGACCGGATCACCGACGGCGATGCCATCCTCGTGAGCGGCCCGGTGGGCGATCACGGCATCGCCGTGATGCTGGCGCGCGAGGAATTCGGCATGCGCGGCGATCTGCAGTCCGATTGCGCGAGCGTGCTGCCGCTGACGCAGGCGCTGCTCCCCTTCTCCGGCCTGCGCTTCATGCGCGACCCTACCCGCGGCGGACTGGCGATGATCGCGCATGAAATCCGCCGCGCCACGGGCTTCGGCATATACATGGATGAAAATGCGATTCCGGTTCGCGAGGCGGTGGAATCGGTGTGTGAAATGCTCGGTTACGACCCGCTGTATCTCGCCTGCGAGGGAAGAGTGGTCGCGGTGGTGGCCCCGGACCAGGCGGAAGCGACACTGACCGCGTGGCGCGCGCTCTCCGCAGGCCGTGACGCCGCCATTATCGGCAAGGTGGATAAGACCAAACGTTTCGTGGTGATGCAAACTACGCTCGGCGGCGAGCGCATGCTCGACGAACTGGAAGACGATCCGCTGCCGCGGATCTGCTAGCCGGAACCGGCTAGCGGAAATTGCTCAGATTGATCTTGAGCTGGAAGAACCAGAGCGCCACCGCCTTGGGGTGCACCTTCGGGATGTAAGTCATGTTCACGGAAACCCGGTCCGTGCCCACCGAGAACGCCGGCAGTATACCGAGGAAAGGCCGATCGTTCCTGAAGTCCTTGCGCGTCATGACAAACCCGATCGCGCCCACATCCACATGAGTGCCGTCGAACTGAAAACGCCGCAAGGCACCGCCGCCGGCATAATAGGAAGGATTCTTGTTCGAATCGATGAATCCGGAGACGGCTGCGAAGGGAACCCATGTCTTGTTGATCAGGTCACCGTCGTACTGAAAACCCAGGCCCCAGTTCTTCTCGTTCAGATTCTTGCCGGCGGGCACATTGACATGAATCGCCTTGCCGTTGACCAGCAGGCTCATCTCACTGGCCACGGCATTGCCGGCCATCAGGCCAGCAGTGAGCGTGAGAAGCAGCGCCAGAAAGGCGCGATGTGATTGCCGACGGCATCCGTGCAGAATACTCCCGCAGGCATGAACCCCTTTATTTCCGTTTTCCATTTCCCTGTCCCTCCGAATTACATCAGCGCCAAGCACCTGACACCGAGAACTCCGGGGATACACCGGACAGCAATGGGAGGTTTGGCTTCCGGCAGGGTTTCGGCGTTCCCTGCCCACTTCCATGCTTTGTCGTTCGTTCCGGCAATCCCGCTGTCGTAGGGCTTGCGCCCTGTAGACCGGTGACTTTGCGCCCCCGACCTTTCGGCCGGGTTTACCTTTGTCTGAACTTCCACCCCATGACAGAACCGATCTCTGCCATGCACTACATGTAAAGCAACTACCGTGCCAGCGTGGACGAGCGGTAAAAACCCGCATTTATAGCGGAAATCTGAGAAACAACAGTTGAAAGATAAAGGGGATTAAGACGACGCTTTGAGGACAGCGATGACGAACAGGGTCCAGGAGAAGATGAAGGCGAGGCCACCGAAGGGGGTGACCATGCCCAGCCAGTGCAGCCCGCTGACGCTGAGCACATAAAGACTGCCGGAAAAGAGCACGATACCCGCCAGCATCAGCCACCCGGACCATTTGAGATAAGCCGAGGCCGGGATTTGAGTCGCCACCAGCCCCACCGCGATCAGCCCCAGCGCGTGGAACAGGTGGTAATGAACGCCCGTCTGATACACCACCAGCATCTCCGCTGTCAGGCGTTCTTTCAGCCCATGCGCACCAAAGGCACCGAGCATGACGACGAGCACGGCGTTGATGCCGCCGAGGATGAGGAATAGTTTTGCGGTTGGGGACACGAGGGTTTGCGATTCAGTTTAACGAGCTAAACCGCACCGCTACGAGCGCCACAGGAAACAGTGCGTCGTTCCCGGTGTCGGCTTTAGCACGTAGTTATGTCTCATTTGCAAATGAGAGCAGACGAGACACGTTTGAATAAAAAGTAATCTTTGGATCGGGTTGCCCGGAAAACGCCATATAGTGATGGTAGCACTGTACGTCTATTTTTCTGCCCGTGGCACAGCGATAGCGGAACCAGGCACGATCAAAGAGCCAACGACGCCACCAAGGAACGAAAGGCCGGAAGTTCTCAACGGCGGTTTGAAGGGCCGAGAACCGAGAACGCAGGAAAGCGTCGATGTTCTCGGGCCAAGAGGCGACATTGGGGTAGATGGAACCAAGCTCAGCCAGAACGGCAGAACGGAAGGCGGCGCAGGCAGCGGCACGGCGAGTTTTGAAATTGTTACGCCAAGTGATATAGCCAACAAAAACGAAGCTGAGAACAGCAGCAGCAATGGTCCAGAAATTATTGATTATGGTGTCGAGCATCTATTGCTCATATTCCTAGGGACAGCGCTGTTGAGCTGGTATGTACATTGGTTGCACCGAGATCCATATGGTGGTTTGAAACATAACGCCGTGTTGGGTCGGTGCACTGCGCCGGCCCGACAACGAGTGAGATCAACTCGTGCCCCGTTAGACGAGTGCTTTACTTTTGATTTCCGGACTTGCTGGGAAATGAGAGGCCGCGGCCTTTAAAGAGCTTTCGCACTTCATCATTTGGCATAAGCTGACACCGGGTATTTGTACTCCGTTCTGTTTCATCGGAATAACATAAGGGAAGCTCTGATTAAGTCCGTTCGTGGTGAGCCTGTCGAACCATGAACGGACAAATCACCCGTTATTTACGGTATTTCCCGTTCACCCTTCGACAAGCTCAGGGCGAACGGGAGACTTAATCAGAGGTTCCCTAAGTATGTTTTGTTTTCAGTTGCCTCGAAGGGGAAACACTTGTGAACCGCGGCTCCAGGAATCTGGTACTCATAACATGGCACTCCATCTGGGCGAAATGTTGGTTCTACAATAAAATAGCCCGCAGCCGCCGACGGTACTTTCGAGATGCAAAGAAGAAGAATTGCCGGCATGAGTACGGTTCGCTTCTGCATGTAAAGGCTCTCGTCTAAGATTAAACGACCTATTGACTGCTATTAACGATATACCATCGATGCGGATCGTGGAACCCCTACCGAAATAAGACATTACACATTCTGACTGGGTTTTGTTAACCACCCCGTATGGCGCACCCGAGCACCGCAAGGCTTTGGGCAAGCACCCCGAAGGGGTCGCGCACAGGGAGGTGCGCGACTGGCCCACGAGACAGGAAGTCTCGTCGGGCCAGCGCCGGGACCCAAAGCCGCGGAGGCGAGGATAAGGGCGCCATCCGGGGCGTGCTTTCTTTGGTTTCTTTCTTTGCACGAGCAAAGAAAGAAACCCGCCCGCGGTGCGGGGAACCGCGATTAGCTTTTCATCGTCGGCGAAGCCGACACAACACATTTGTTGTTCGGTGGGCTACGGCAAAATTCGCCTAGCCCACCCTACATGTAATAAAAAGAAATTCAGGTTTTCGCCAAAATTTCCTCATACAACTTTTTATCTCCCTCGCTGAAACAACACGCAATAATTTCATCAAATTTCTTCTCATACTCCCTCATGATCATGACCGCGATCTTCGCCGCCTGATCTT
>ERZ1292633.4163-Hain-H41-02um-R1-4163-length-13557-cov-6_pt1 | contig 13557 bp, 13 predicted proteins | sample MGYA00564406_ERZ1292633 | MGnify/ENA primary metagenome ERZ1292633 (study PRJEB36523, sample SAMEA6512639) | groundwater metagenome | collected 2019-01-08 | study: AquaDiva: Metagenomics assemblies of 32 groundwater samples
CCCCGCGATCCGGGTCTGGGGCGTCGAGCCGGAGACGGCGGCGCCCGCGGCGCTGTCGCACGCCATGGGATCGCCGCAGCGGTTTCCGGACTGGCGGCCGTCGTTCGTCGACGGCGCCGGCGGCCAGAGCGTTTTTCCGCGCATGTGGGAGCGGATGAAGCCGGTGGTCGACGGCTTCCTCGTGGTCAGCCTCGAAGAGACCAGGCGGGCGATGAAGCTCGTGGCGGAGAAGGCTCGAGTCATCGCCGAGGGGGCCGGCGCGCTGTCGGTGGCTGCCGCGCTGACCGGAAAGGCCGGCCAGGGGCCGATCGTCGCCGTCGTCTCCGGGGGCAATATCGATCTCGAGAAATTCTGCGAGATCATCGGTTCGACGACCAGTTGAATTGACCAGGGAGAGTTCATGTCCACCATTGCCTTCGCCGCCAACGTCGTTGTCGGAGCCGTCGCGCTCATCCATGTTTACATCCTGGTCCTCGAAATGTTTCTCTGGGACAAGCCCGCCGGGCTCAGAGCTTTCGGCCAGGGTCAGGCGGCGGCCACCGCGTCCAAAGTCCTGGCCGCGAACCAGGGTCTCTACAACGGGTTCCTGGCCGCCGGCCTTGCCTGGGGCCTGAGCCTGGGTGTCGACGGCACCGCCGTGAAGTTGTTCTTTCTCGGTTGTGTCCTGGTCGCTGGCCTCTTTGGCGCGGCGACGGCCAGCCGCAGAATCCTCTTCGTCCAGGCCCTCCCCGCCGCGATCGGGATCGCGCTCCTGCTGCTCTCCTGAGCGAGCGAACCGTGGCCGCGCGAAAGCCTCCGGCGGAGACAACTTCCATGACGACGTGCGTGGCGCTGCTGCGCGGCATCAATGTGGGGCGCGCCAAGCGGATCGCGATGGCCGATCTGCGCGACCTGGTCGCCGGCCTCGGTCATCGGAACGTCCGCACGCTGCTCAACAGCGGCAACGTGATCTTCGAGGCGGCGCGCGCAGACACAGAGGAGTTGGCCCGGGAGATCGAGGAGCGGATCGCGAAACGATGCGGCTTCTCGGCGCGGGTTCTCGTGATCACGGCGGAGGAGCTCGAGGCGATCGCGCGCAGCAACCCGCTGCGCGAGGCCGAGAACGAGCCCTCGCGGTTTCTCGTCGCGTTCGTCGCTTCCACCGCTACACTGGCGAAGCTCAAGCCTCTGGCGAAAGAGACCCGAGCCCCGGATCGACTGGCGTTGGGCCCCCGGGCAGCCTACCTCTGGTGCGCCGGCGGCATCCTCGAGAGCCGGATGCTGCCGGCCTTCTCGCGTCTCGGCGGAGAAGAGGTCACGACACGGAACTGGGCGACGGTGCAGAAGCTCCAGGCGGCGACGCGAGCGTGAGGGGGGCATTGAGCCCGATGCAGCGGTCGGCTGGGTGCTGGCGCAGGCCACGGCGAAGGAGTTTCTGTCGGTGGGTGTCGCACTCGCGCTGAGCCCGCGAAGCCAGGCGCTGTCCGTGCCCCGCGAGCTCCGGGGATCAGGCGAGGTTGTGGAAGACCTTCTGGACGTCGTCGTCCTGCTCGAGGGTATCGACGAGCTTCAAGACCTCATTGGCCTGCTTCTCGGGGAGCTCAAGGGTAGAGCTCGGGATGTAGTCCGACTCGGCGAAGAGCGGCGTGATCTCGCGTTCTTCGAGCGCCTTCTGCAGGTTGCCGAAGTCGTTCAGGGCGCAGCGGATGAGAATCTGCGGCTCGCCCTTGTCGCTCACCGTCTCGCCCATCTCCTCGAGGCCGTGGTCGATGAGCTCGAGCTCGAGCTCATCGGCGTCGATCCCCTCGGGCTTGAGGCGAAAAACCCCCATGCGCCTGAACTGGAAGGCGACGCTGCCGGTGTTGGCGAGATTGCCGCCGCCCTTGTTGAAGTGCGTCCGCAGGTTCGACACGGTGCGGGCGGGATTGTCCGTCGCGGTCTCGACGAGCACCGCGATGCCGTGCGGCGCGTAGCCCTCGTAGAGCACCTCTTCGTACGCCACCGCGTTCTGCCCCGAGGAGCGCTTGATCGCCGACTCCACCTTGTCCTTCGGCATGTTCACGGCGCGGGCGTTCTGGATCGCCCGCTTCAGCGCCGGATTGGCGTCGGGAGTGGGCCCTCCCGCCTTGACCGCGATTGTGATCTCTTTGCCGATGCGCGCGAACGCCTTGGACATCTTGTCCCAGCGCGCGAACATCGTGTGCTTGCGGGTTTCGAAAATCCGTCCCATGGTCGTCTCGAAAGGGAAGGGCCGCGGGCGGGGAGCCGCCGCCGCCGGAGCCGCGACGATATCATCCCAGTCCATGCGCCTCCGGTTCGTCGCCCTCCTCGCCCCGCTCTGTCTGGTTGCCGCGCTCACCTGCGGGAAGGGCGCCGAGAGGCGCACCGCCGCGGCTCCAGCGACTCCTCAGACCCTGAAGCAGGTGGAACGCGCCGCCGCCGAGGCTTTCCGGGACCGCGTCCTCACGGTCGTCGCCAAGGAGTTTCCGGGCGAGAAGTTCGAGACCAGCCTCGACCCGCTGATCCTGCGACGCGGCGACGCCGAGCTCCATCTCGCGAATCTGCGCTCCCGCTGCGAGGCCGCGGGCGGAGTCGATTCCTGCGGCGGCGTGATCCGGGCACATTTCGCCACGTTGTTGGAGAGTCTGTCCCAGCCGGTGGCGGCGACACCGATCGGCTGGGAGCAGGCCAGGCTACGGCTGCGACCGCAGATCGCGCCGATCGAATGGCAGGCGCAGATGAGTCTGATCGCCGAGCCGTTCACCGACGACCTGATCGTCGCCTTCGTGCTCGACGCGGCGAAGAACTACCGCTTCGTGACGGCGGAGGACCGCGAGCGCTGGGGCGTGCCGGTGCCCGAGATCGGCCGCCTGGCGCTCGCCAACCTCGAGGCCGCGAGCCAGGGCGTTCCGCTCTCCGGAACGGGAGGCGCCGACCGTTTGATCACTTCGGAGGTCGGCGATGGCTACGATGCATCCCGCTTGCTCCTGCCGGGCTTCCGCAGGTACGTTCTGCGGGAGCTGGGCGGGGCCGGCTACGCCGCGATTCCGAATCGCGACGTGCTCGTGATCTGGTCCGAGTCGGCGTCGCCCGCGTTTCAGGAAGCGGTGTTCAAGAGCGTCGAAGAGAGCCATCGCACCGAGCCCTACCCGCTCACGCTTCGCCTCTTCCGACTGGATCGCGAGGGCGTTCGAGGCGTGGCGAAATGAATCGGGGGTCGTGCATCGTGCGCCGCCGGACTTTTCCAGCCGTTCTCGTTGCGCTGCTGAGCCTGCTCGGCGCCTGTCGTTCGGTGACGCTGCCCGCGCCGCAATCTCCGGCGAGGTTGCCGGCGCCGGTGGCCGCCACGTCCCCGCCGGCCGCGTCGGCGGCGCTGGTGCGCGATGACCGGCTCGGCGCGCTCCTCTGGTTCCAGACCGCGGCCGAGTACCGGATCCTCGCCCTAAGTACATACTCTCAGGCGAGCGCCGCCCTCGACCGTGCACTTGCGGACCCGACCTGGACCGCGGCGGTCGAACAGGGCGAGGCGTTCTCGACGCTTCCGCCGGCGGTCATCGTGGATGTCGACGAGACGGTGCTCGACAATTCGCCACTCGAAGCCCGCCTGGTGCTCGCCGGCCGGCGCTACAACCCGGTGGACTGGAAGGAATGGATCGAGACCGCCGAGGCCGAGCCGATCCCCGGGGCGCTCGAGTTTGCCCGCAAGGCCGCCGCTCGGGGCGTGACCCTCTTTTACGTCACCAACCGCGCCGCCGCCGACGAGGCGAAAACGCGCCAGAACCTGATCGCGAAAGGTTTTCCCGTGCGGAGCGACATCGATGCCGTGCTCACGCAGGGGGAGCGCCCGGAGTTCGTCGCCGACAAGGCCAGCCGGCGGGCCGAGGTCGCCAAGGCGTTTCGCGTCCTGCTCCTCGTCGGCGACGACCTGAACGACTTCATCACCGGGGCGCGCGCCCTGCCCGAAGAGCGCGTCGCCGTCGCCGAGCGCCACGCCGCGATGTGGGGCGCACGCTGGTTTCTTCTGCCGAATCCCGACTACGGCTCGTGGGAGAAGGCCCTCTACGGCAACGAGCGCGGTCTTTCCGAGGAAGAGATTCTGCGGCGCAAACTGGCGCGACTCCGGCTGCCGAAGTGAGCCGGTCGGAAGCCGTGAGCCGCTGGCGAATCTTCTATCGCGTCATCGAGCGCGTTCCGGAGGGACGCGTCGCGACTTACGGCCAGGTGGCAGCGCTCGCCGGACTTCCGCGCCATGCTCGACAGGTGGGCTATGCGCTCGCGGCGCTTCCCGACGACAGCCGGGTGCCGTGGCAGCGGGTCGTGAACGCGCGCGGCGAGGTGAGCCCGCGCGGCGCCGCCGACCTCGGCCGCTCCGGTTTCCAGCGCCATCTCCTGGAGGAAGAGGGCGTGCGGTTCGACCTTCAGGGTCGGATCGACCTCGTGAGGTTCGGCTGGAGTCCGAAGGCAATCCCGGCGCCGTGGCAGCGCTCGGCCAGTCCACCGCGGCCGGATCCGTTCCCTCACCGGAAGCGGCATGGGTCGTAGCGCTCGGCAGTGGTGGCAGGAGCTCGGCCCCGGCGGCGCGAGCACGTTTTCGCTCGCCTTCGTCTCCGGCGCGTTGGGGCTGGGGCTTCCCGTGGCCTACCGGATGCGCGCCGTGCTCGCCATGGCACGGTTGGATGAGCGCGCCCCCGCCGACGCCGTCCTGGTTCTCGGCCGCGCCCTCGCCGACGACCTTCCGACCGAGGTGTTTCGCGCGCGGCTTGATCACGGCGCGCGACTCTTTCATGACGGACTGGCGCCGCGGGTCGTGATCTCCGGCGGCCGCACGGGGCGATCCTCGACCAGCGAGGCCGAAGCGGGTCGCGACTATCTCCTCGCGGCGGGTCTGCCCGGGGCGGCGCTCCATGTCGAGGATCGCAGCCGCCACACGCTGGAGAATCTCTTCTTCGTGCGCGAGACGGCGCGCGCCGCGGGGTGGTGCAAGCTCCTGCTGGTCACCGACCCGCTGCATCTGGCGCGCGCCGCTGCGCTGGCGCGCGGCCTCGGGCTCGATGTCGCCCTCTCGGGCGCCGCCGCGGCGCCGCCGCCCACCGGCACTGTCGCCTGGCTCCTGCGCGCGATCCGCGAAGGGTATCTCCTGCACTGGTATCACGTGGGTCTCGCCTACAGCAGAGCGATCGGGTCGAGCCGTCTGCTCGGTCGCGTGACCTGAGTCGCAAGAATCGTCTCTTCTCTTTCCAAGGAGCCCTGCATGTCTCGATGGATGCTCGCCCATGTCGCGGTTCTTCTGCTCGCCGGCTGGAATCCCGGGGTCATGGCGGAGAGCGGCGAGCTCGCGGCCGCCGAAGCCGACGCCCTCGGCCGCGTCCGCGACGAGGGCTTTCGCCGGTCGCAGGTGATGGAGATCGCGCGTCACCTCACCGACGTCATCGGCCCGCGTCTCACGGGCTCGCCGCAGATGCGTTCCGCGAACGACTGGACGGCGGAGAAGCTGACGGCGTGGGGGCTCAAGAACGCGCATCTCGAATCGTACGAATTCGGCGAGGGCTGGAGCTTCACCCGATCGGCAGTGCGACAGATCAGACCGGTGCCGGCGGTGCTGGTCGCATTCCCCAAGGCGTGGACGCCGGGGACGAACGGCGCGGTGCGCGGCGTCGCGATGGCGGCGAAGATCGAGAAGGCCGAGGATCTGGACGCGCTTGCCGGCAAGCTCCAGGGCAGGATCCTCTTCACCTCGGATCGTCCCAGGCACGACGATCCGGCCGCGGCGGTCTTCAAGCGCTGGGACGAAGCGAAGCTCGCCGATCTCGAACAGTACGACGTGCCGGAGGAGCGCGATCGCGACGACTGGCGCGAACGGTTCCGGAAGCGACGGAAGCTCTGGCAGCAGATCGGCGATCGCCTGGTGGCCGAGGGCGTCGTGGCGGTGGTCGAAGCCTCCTCGTTCGAGCATGGGCTGGTGCGGATCACCGGCGGCGGCAATCTGGGCGTGGCGGGCTACGTCATCGGCCCACCGCAACTCGGCATGGCGATGGAGCCGTACGAGCGGATCGTCCGCCTGCTCGACGACGACCAGGAGGTCGAGCTCGAGCTGGACGTCGAGACCACGTTCCATCGGGAGTCGACGCTGGCCTGGAGCACAATCGCCGAGATTCCCGGAACCGGGAAGACGGGCGAGGTGGTCATGGTCGGCGCCCACCTCGACTCCTGGCACCTGGGCACGGGCGCCACCGACAACGGAGCCGGGAGCGCCGTCGTGATGGAGGCGGTGCGGATCCTCCAGGCGGTCGGCGTGCGGCCGAAGCGGACGATCCGTCTGGCGCTCTGGAGCGGCGAGGAGCAGGGTTTGCTGGGCTCGCGCGCCTACGTCACCGAGCACTTCGCTTCGCGACCGGAGGCGACGGATCCGGAAGAGCTCGCGCTGCCACGGCGCTACCGCAAGGCGACTTGGCCAATCTCGCCGAAGTCGGAGCACGGCAAGCTCGCGCTCTACCTCAACCTCGACAACGGCGGCGGCCGAGTGCGCGGCGTTTACGCGCAGGAGAATTTCGGCGCCAAGCAGAAGTTCGAGCGTTGGATCGCGCCGCTCGCCGACCTTGGCGTCACCACCGTGACGATGGAGAACACGGACTCGACCGACCATCTCTCGTTCGACGCCGCCGGACTGCCTGGCTTCGAGTTGCTGCAGGACATGCGCGATTACTCTTTCCGCACCCACCATTCGAACATCGACACCTACGAGCATCTCGACCGCGACGACCTGATGCAGGCGTCGGTAGTGATGGCGAGCCTGCTCTATCAGGCAGCGATGGATGAGACGCCGTTTCCGCGCAAACCCCTGCCGACCGAGCCACCGCGGAAACCGGAGAAAAAGGGTCCGCAGGATGACGAGAAGAAAGCAGACGACGCCAAGTAGCTAGAATCGCGCTGGAAGCGCGCGGGGGCTGGTGCTCTCCGCGGTCTTCAAAACCGTTGTCCGGCGCCGGTTGCGGCGACGGAGGTGGGTTCGATTCCCATGCGCTTCCTCCAACTTCGCTCTTTCAGCCGGGCTCTCCGAGCAGCAGCAGGTCGCAAGCGGCGCCCGCGGCGCGCGCCGGATCGCCCGGCACGACGCGCAGCAGGGCGTTCGCGCGGGCGAAAGCGACCAGATCGTGCGAGCCCTTGGGTGAGAGCGATCGCGCTCGCCAGGCGCCGCCTTGGAGGCGCGCCCGCGCCGGCACGAACCGGTCGCGGGACTTGCCCGCGCCCAGCTCCCCCTCCAGTCGGGCGTGGACGGTGTCACTCCAGAAGCCGCCCGCCTCGCCGCCGAGCCGGCGCAACGCCGGCCGGACGAAGAGCCAGGTGGCCGTCATCACCGAGCCGGGATTCCCCGGCAATCCGAAGAGGACGGTTTCGCCGCGCGCCGCGGCGAACAGGGGTTTCCCGGGCTGCATGGCGACGCCATGGAAGAGGGTGGTGAAATCGAGCTCGAGCGCGACCTTCGCCACGAGGTCGGCATCGCCGACCGAGACGCCGCCCGTGGTCATCACGACGTCGGCGCGCCCGGCGGCGAGGCGGAGCCGCTCGCGGAGCGTCGCGCTGTCGTCGGGCACGAGGTCGCCGCGCAATGGCTCGATGCCGAGCGTGCGGAGCTCCGCGACGAGGAAGTCGGAGTGCGAGTCGCGCACCTCGCCGGCGCGAAGCTCCCCCGCGGCGCGGCTAACCTCGTCGCCGGTGACGAGGATCTCGACGCGCGGCCGCCGCGACACGTCGACCCGCACGATCCCCTGGCTGGCGAGGAGGGCGAGCGCGGCGGGCGAGAGGCGCTCGCCCGCCGCCAGAAGCTCCGCTCCGGCGCGGAAGATCTCGCCCCGGCGGCGAATGGCGGCGCCGAGCTCGGTCGCGACGCGCGGGCGCACCGAGCGCTCGTCGCTCGCGCAATCTTCGAAGCCGAGAACCGCGAGCGCCCCGGGTGGAACCGGAGCTCCGGTCATGATCCGGCCCGCCTCGCCGGGCGAGAGCGCGCTTCCGAAGGCGCCGCCCGCGAGGGTGGTGCCCACGATGCGGAAGCGATCGCCCGCGGACGGCGCCGCGAAGGCGAAGCCGTCGAGCGCGGAAACGTCGGTGGCGGGAAGGTCGGCAGTCGCGACGACCGGGCGCGCGAGCACCCGTCCCGCTGCCGCGGTACGGTCTGCTGCCTCGATGCCGAGGGGTCGGAGGTGGGGCTCGAGCTGTTGCCAGGCCGCTTCCGGAGTGAGCATGAGACAGGTCCTATCAGAGCGCCGCGCGAGTCGCAATCGGAGGCTGCGGTAGGATTGAAATCCCGAGGGCGAGACGACGTGGAGAAGACCTTCCAGTACCGCGGCGATCTGCGCCAGACGGCTCTGCCGGAAATGCTGGCCATCCTCGACCAGAGCCGGATGGCGGGCGTCCTGGAGGCGGTCCTCGGTGAAGTGACCAAACGGATCTTCCTCGAGAACGGCTATGTCGTCTCGGCCTCGTCGACCGATCTCGCCGACAGCCTGGGCGGCTATCTGCGCCGCGTCGGGCGTCTGACCGAAGCGGAGTTCCACGCCTCGATGCAGCTGCGCGGCGCCGGTGGCAAACGGCTCGGCGAGGTCCTGATCGAGCAGGGGACGCTCTCGCCCGGGCAGGTCTTCCAGGCGATTCGTGAGCACGTCGAAGGCATCGTCTGGAGCCTCTTCGCGTGGGAGGAAGGGACGGTGACTTTCCGGCTCGGCGGCTTCGACACGCGCGCGATCGTGCGCATCCAGATCCCTCTGCGCCAAGCGGTGGTGCAGGGCGTGAAGCGGGCCGCGAATGCGCGCTCGCTGGTCGGCAGGATGGGCGGCAAGGGCGTCCTTTTCGAGCCGAGCTACGAGCTCGAAGATCTGATCGAAGTCGCGCTGGACTCCGACGAGTACCGGCTCCTGTCTCTGGTCGACGGCAAGCGGACGCTCTACGAGCTCGCCACCAAGGGGCCGCTGGTCGCCCATGAGAACGCACGGCTGCTCTACGCGTACAGCGTGTTGCAGCTGATCCGCAAGTGCGGAGTCGCCGATCCGGTGGCCGCGACCGGCGGAATCAAGATCCGGCTCAAGACCGAGGTCTAAGCGCTAGCCACACGAGGGAAGCTCCATGCCGCTTTACGAATACCTTTGCGACACCTGCCAAGAGCGCGCCGAGATCCTGCAGAAGCTGGGCGACGAGCCGGTCACGATCTGCCCGAACTGCGGCGCCGCGCTGCGCAAGATGATTTCGGCGCCGGCGTTTCAGTTCAAGGGCAGCGGCTGGTATCAGACCGACTACGCCAAGCGCTCGGGCGGCGAAGGCGCCGGCGCCAAGTCCGAAGAGAAGTCGGGTTCCGCGAATGCCTCGGAGAGCGCCACCGCCACGAGTGGCTCGAAAGAGAGCGCGACCCCCGCCGCGCCCCCGGCGCCGGCGGAGAAAGCCATGCCGCCGGCGGCGACGAAAGCGAGCGACTGAGCCTGCGCTGGCGCGTCTTTTCCGGCCCGTGGCTGTTCGCCTGGATGGCGAGCTGGGGAGTGAGCGCCGGCCTCGCGAGCGCCGCCGGCGAACGCTTCCAACCGGCGCCGCTCTACGGCGCCGACTTGCGCAGTCTGGCTTTCGATCCGGCGTCGCCCGACCGTGCGTTCGCCGGCAGCTCGGCGGGGCACGTCTACCGTTCCGAGGATGGCGGCTCGACCTGGAGGAACGCCGGCGCGGAGCTGCCGTTCGCCGGCTGGGTCGTCGGCACGCTGCGATTCGATCCCGATCGACCGTCGCGCCTCTGGGCGGGATTGTGGGGCATCTGGGGCGGTGGCCTGGTGGCGCGCTCCGACGATCTCGGCGTCTCCTGGGAGCTCTTGCCCCTCGGCGCCTTCGCCGCCGACCAGGTCTACGCTCTGGCGCGCGTTCCCGGCGCGCCGGAACGGCTGTTCGCCGGCACGCGCGCCGGAATGATCCGTTCGGACGACGGCGGCGGCACCTGGCGGGCCGTCGGTCGCGAGGTCGCCGGCCTCATCCATGTGTCGAGTCTGCACGTCGACGCGGCGCGGACCGGCACGATTCTCGCCGGCACCTGGCGGCGCGCCTACCGCAGCGACGATGGAGGCAGCTCCTGGAGCGGGGTCTTCGACGGCATGGTGCTCGACACCGAGGTCTTCAGCCTGCATCCGATTCCGGGCGAAGCGGGCGGACTCTGGGCGTCGTCGTGCGGTTGGGTCTATCGCGGGCAGCGATGGGGTGATCGCTGGCAACGCCATCAGTCGGGACTGGCTGAGAAGCGTACGCCGAGCTTCGCGGTGCTGGCGCCGGAACGGCTGCTCGCCGGCACCGTCGCCGGAAGTTTCCTCTCGACCGATGGCGGCGCCACGTTTCGACGCACCTCGCCCGCCAACCTCGTCGTGCTCGCCATCGCCCATCATCCGGCGCGGCCGGAGCGCGTACTTCTGGCGACCGAGGGCTCTGGCGCCTGGCTGTCGACCGATGGCGGCGAGAGCTTCGCGAATCGCGCGGTGGGGATGCGCAACGTGCGCGTCGCGGCGCTGGCGAGCCTGGGCGACCAGGTCTTTGCGGCTCTCGCGCACGCCGGCCCTTCCTCGGGTGTCTTCCGCTCGCCCGATGGCGGCGCCTCGTTCGAGCCTTCGCCGGCGTCCTTGCCGACGGTGCTCGATCTCGCCGGGATCGACCGCCGGCTGTTCGCGGCGACCGAGCGCGGGCTGTTCGAACGAGTCGACGGCGCCTGGCAGAAGCAACCGACGATCGGCGACGCCCGGGTCGAGCAGGTCTTCGGCAGCGGTACGCGGGCGATCGCGCGTGCCACGCAAGCGTTGCTCGTGGCCGAGCTCGCGGCACGAGGTGCCCGCTGGCAGACCGTTCCGTTCTCGTTCCGGAGGCCGCTCGCGGTGGCCGCGGTGAGCGGCGCGCTCTGGGTGCTGCGCGAAGACGGGCTGTTCCGGCTCGCGTTCGGGAAATGGCAGGACAGACCGGTGCCGGTGAGCCTGCCGTATCGCGGCGGGCGCCTGGTCGGCGCGCGCGACGAGATCGTCTACTTCGGCGACGAGGGGACGTTCCGGCGCGCCGGGATGGCTGGCGCCTGGACGCCGGTCGTGCCGGGACGGAGCAGCGCGCTCGCCACCGGCGATCGCCGATTCTCGTTCGTCGCGGTCACCCAGGGCGACGCGATCGCCGGTGGCCCCTCTTCGGCGGGCCTCTTCGACGCGGAGCAGCAGCGGCTGCATCTGCTCGAAACACCGTTTCCGGCGCGTGAGATCCTGAGCGTCCTCGTGGTCGGCGACCGTTTGCTCCTCGGCACCAGCGGCTTCGGGCTCTGGGAGACGCGGCTTCCGGAGTGAACCTCCGCCGACGCTTGTCGTCGTCTCAGGCGTCGAGCGATTCGAGAATCCTCAGATAGGTGGCGTAGCGGCGCTCATCGAGCGCGCCCGCGTCGACGGCGGCCCGGACAGCGCAGCCGGGCTCGTGGGTATGGCCGCAGTCCGCGAAGCGGCAGCCGGTGGCGAGCTCCGCGAGATCGTCGAAATAGGAAGCGAGCGCGCGCGGGCTCATCTTCCAGAGGCCGAACTCGCGAATTCCCGGCGTGTCGATGATCCGCGTCCTGCCGTCGTCGAGTCGGTAGATGCGCGCCCGGGTCGTCGTGTGCCGGCCCCTGTCATTCATCACGGATACGGCGCCGACCTTGACTTCGAACTCAGGAGCGATCGCCTTCAAGAGCGAGCTCTTGCCGACGCCGCTGTGTCCGACGAACACCGCGGTCTTTCCCGCGAGCCCCTCGCGCAGCTCGGCGATGCCCAGTCCCCGCTTCGCCGAGCAGCGAAAGAGCGCCATGCCGCGCCGCTCGTAGGCCGCGAGCTCGGCGAGCTCGGGATCGTCGGCGATCGCGCCGTCGGCGAGATCGATCTTGTTGACCGCGATCGCGGCGGGGACGCCGCCGTGAGCGAGCGCCACCAGGAAGCGGTCGACGAGGCCGATCGAGAGCGGCGGCTTGCGAATCGCGGTCACCACCACCGCGAGATCGAGATTGGCGGCGAGAACCTTCTCGCGATGAGCGAGGAACGGATCGGGGCGGGAGAGCCGGTTGACGCGCTCGAGAAGCCGCGCGGCGACCAGCGAGCCGTCCGGACGCCGGGCGAGCCGGAGCCGATCCCCGACGGCGATCTCCTGCACTTCGATGAGCGCCTTCGGCAGGTGACAGGCGAGCTCGCGGCCGTCGAGCTCGACCTCGCACTGGCCGCGGGTGATCGCAATCACCATCGCCTCGCCTTCGATCTCGGCGACGCCCGTCGGGGCACCCTGCTCGGTGGCGCGCGCCGCGACCGCCTCCCGCTGGCGCGCGCGGGCGCCGCGCTGCGCGATCGCCGCGGACTTCCGCCCGCCGCGCTTTTGGCGCGAGGGCAGGCGCTCGAGCTCCACATCTTCAAGCCGGTCGAGCCGGTCGAGCTCCTCGGGTTCGTCGCGAGTCGGCATCGCCAGGGCAGGTCGGACGGGCGCTACTCGGCGCCGCCGGTGAGCCCGGCCTTCTTCGCGTAGTAGCGGAAGGAGCGGAAGGTCATGCGCAGAAGCTCCGCCGCCTGCGTCTGGACGCCGGCCGTCCTGGCGAGCGCCTGGTGCATGAGATCCGCGCGGATGCCTTCGAGGAGTCCCTCGAGGTCGAGCCCTGCTTCGGGAAGGACGGGCGCCAGCTCGTCCCCGTTGCTGCCGACCGCGAGGCTTCCCGGCAGGTCGGCGGCGGTGATGACGTCGGAGGTGGAAAGCGCCACCGCGCGTTCGATCAGGTTCTCGAGCTCGCGCACATTTCCGGGCCAGGTGTGGTTCTCGAAGAGCCGCATCGCCTCGGCCGAGATCCGTTTGGCGGGTGCCCCGATGGCCGCCGTGTACTTGCGCAGGAAGTGGTCGACGAGGAGCGGGATGTCCTCGCGACGCGACCGCAGCGGCGGGATGGCGATCGGAATGACGTTGATGCGGTAGTAGAGATCCTCGCGGAACTCGTTCCTGGCGATCCGGTCGGCGAGATTCTGGTTGGTCGCCGCGATGATCCGCACGTCGACCGGCTCCTCGCTGGCGCCGCCGACCCGCCGCACGACCCGCTCCTGGAGGGCGCGCAGCAGCTTCACCTGCATCGGCAGGCTCATCTCGCTGATCTCGTCTAGAAAGAGCGTGCCGCGGTCGGCTTCCTGGAAGAGCCCCTTCTTGTCACGCGTGGCGCCGGTGAACGAGCCTCTTTCGTGGCCGAAGAGCTCGCTTTCGAGCAGGGTCTCCGGGATGGCGCCGCAGTTGACCGAGAGAAAGCGCTGGGCGGAGCGCGGGCTCGAGAAGTGGATCGCCCGTGCGATGAGCTCCTTGCCGGTGCCGCTCTCGCCGTGGATGAGGACCGTCGAGTTGGTGCGCGCGACGCGCTCGATCAGCCCGAAGATGGCGCGCATCCGGGAGCTTCTGCCGATGATGTTCTTGAACGCGTAGCGCTGTTCGAGCTCGCGGCGAAGGTAGGTATTCTCTTCGTACAGCCGGTTCTTCTCGAGCGCCCGATGGAGGACGACCTTGAGCTCGTCGATGTCGAACGGCTTCGGGACGTAGTCGTAG
>ERZ1292633.4164-Hain-H41-02um-R1-4164-length-13555-cov-7_pt1 | contig 13555 bp, 6 predicted proteins | sample MGYA00564406_ERZ1292633 | MGnify/ENA primary metagenome ERZ1292633 (study PRJEB36523, sample SAMEA6512639) | groundwater metagenome | collected 2019-01-08 | study: AquaDiva: Metagenomics assemblies of 32 groundwater samples
TCTCTCACTTGTGGGTGTGGGAGAGCACAAGAGAGAGAGTTAGAGAGAGAGAGAGAGAGAGAGAGAGAGACAGGGGAGAGAGACGGACCGAAGATCACAGATCATCGTCCATTGCCGCTACGGCGGGCGGCAACGAGCTTCGCCTTGATCGCGTGTCCGTGATAGGTGGAGCTGCCGACGCCGACACCGTGGTTCGGCGACGAGGGGGCGCAGGACCGCTCGAGGCCTTCACGGCCGGGGAGGTTGCCGCCGGCGGGTCCATCAGACCGCTAACGGGCGCTTCAACGTGCGACTCAACAGCCGGAACTGTTTGGTGAGCGTCACGAGAACCTTGTGGCAAGACCACGGGGGCATTTCGTGACGAAGGTGCATCTTGGGCCGAAGGGGGTATGACGGCGCGGCTCGGCAGCACCACCGTCGATGTCGTCGTCGTGGCAACGCGGGAGCCTGTGCCTGAACCTCTCGGCGGCGCGGGATCACCTTCGTCTAGAAACTCTGCCGCGAAAACTGCGGCCGTCCTCCGAGGCGGTCGCTGGCCGATGCCGGCCCCTCCGGCTGCGTGGTGGGCTGCTGCACGGACGGTTGCCGTTTCCGAAGGGGCGCTTACCACATCGGCGCCTACGTCGGTGGCGATCGGCGGCGCGCCGTCCACGGCTGACACGTCTTTGACGACGCGGGCCGTGGGAGGCGACGCCACGTTTGCTGAACTGTCGCTCCGTAAACGATTTGACACCCCTGGGCTGCGGCCGGTAGTCGCCACGGAGAGGCCGCTGAACAGGTTGCCATCCGATGCTGGCGGACCGGCGACGGGAGCAGCGGACGAAGCGAAGACGGAGGAGGATGACGCGGATCCAGGTGACGGGGCTGTCATGCCACCCGGAACAGTCGCCGGATTCCAGAACCAGGAAGAGTGGATATGCGGTTTGGTAGACGGCGGTGGACCCGTCTTGCGCAACATGCTGGGGGCGGCGGTCGACAACGCAGCGGCCGCGTTGCCCTTCGTGCTGATAATGGCTCCAATATGGAGGATCTGAGCGGCGTTCCACTCCCCATCCATGTGGCATCGAAGAAGCGACGCTGGGGTGGACGTGGCGCCCTCAGCGGCGACGCTCTGAATTTCAAACACCGACGTTCCACAGCGGTTGGTGCCACTTAAATGAAGGGCCACGTGAGACGGAGGAGGTGCCGCTGACCTCGACACATCCGTCGACGACGCGGCGAACCCCTCAAGCAAGCGACGACACACGTCCTGAGCTTTGCTGCTGCTGGTTGTTGCACTCGACAGAAACTTCCTGGCTTCCAAGGCCGCCAAGGCCGGCCACAAGGACACCGAGGATGACTCGTTGTTTGTGGGTTGATGACGCCGCCGATGAAAATGAAAAAAGTGCACAGCCGCGAGCACCACCGCTGCCGGTTGGTCGGCCAGCTGGGATCGCCCCACCCCGGTGGCGGTGCTCGGTTTTGGCGGTAGAAAGGCCGACGCTGCGACCTTCTTTTGCAGCCAGGATCGCATCTGTTGTCCCGCGGCGCCCCGTGTGGCGCTCACCTTGCTCATCAAATGCACCGACGCAGCGGTTTCGGCGGCATCGAACGCCACAAGGGCACGGAAGGGGACAACAATCGCGACCGTAGAATTGAAAATCGTCTTCGTTTCGGATGCGGGTGGGGCGGCCTGATCTTCGTGAGCCAGGAACCAACCCGGCGACTCGGCGATCACACAAGGTATGTCGGGGTGCGGCAAAACCGGCGCGACAAGATGTCCTTCGGCGTCGAGGGACGGAGCAGCCACAACGAGAAGGGACTTGCTCGCAGCTGTGGCTGCGTCCACGTCGAGTTGGAATGCGTAAGGCTGGCAGTGCGTTGTCGTCGTAAGATTCACTTCGGAGGGTGCGCCATGTGCGATTTGATCCAGACCGGAAAAAAGAGCCGCGGTCCAGTTAAAATGACCGGCCGGAGGGCTGTCGAGAGCCGCGTCGCTGCCAAGCCATGGCTTGGCGGTGGACATACAGAGCTCTCCGTGTGCCCCCAAGAACCACAGCGCCGGTGGCAGGCGACTCAGAATCGATGTCGAACCGCTGGCGGCATCCGCCGCGTCGGCTAATACTAACGTCGGACAGCTCGACACCGCAAACTCTCGGACGGCCGCCCAGGTAGTCGCCTCCGAACAGGACGCGCGTTCCGCGGTCATCAGTTTGATAACGGCGGACCTAAGTGTCGCGACGTCATATGTGTACGCATAGAGATTGATGGTTCCCGCCGCAGCTCCAAGATCCGGCGCCCATATCGCATCCAGCGGCAAGCCGCGGCTGGTGACGACCGTGTTGCCAGAGGCGGCTGGTGACAACCGTGTTGCCAGAGGCGGTTGTGCGGGTGGCACCGAAGCGTCACCGGGATTCGTTGGCGCGCGAAATGCCTCTTCACCGGCGATGACCTGCAAGCAGATGTTGACCGTGATGGCAGCCGAAGCGGTTGACGAGGTCGGCTGAGGCGCACTGGACGAGGGATATGAGTTTGAGTCCATTGAAGGTTGCCCGGTCGAAGGGTTGGCGTCGTCGTCTGGTGGCTTGTCTCCTCCCGCCTGCGCAACCGATGATGGTCGACGACGTCGCGCCGACCCCGAGGCGGGCGACGACGACCCGCCAACAGGCGACGGCGTCTTCCACACAAGAGGCTCGTCAGTCTCAGCCGGTGCAGTTGCCGAGGACGACGACAATACAATGGGCAATGAACCGCGTAAGTTCGCCGTCTGCGGGAAGCGCTTCACCATGGCCAACGCGGCCGCCTGCACCACTCGCGTCGCGGCGAGCAGCCGTTGCCTCATCGTCTTCTGGGGGGAATGAATCGCGCCTGGTTTCGGATCGGCCGCCTCGGCAACGGCAAGGACGTGTGCCGCGGCGGTGAGGCAAGGCACGACGAGCCGGGCGAGTTCGACGGGAGTCACGACGCAATGGTCTACCAGATGCACGGCGGCAGGGATTACCAGGGTAGCGGACTGGGGGGCCGAATGGGGTGCCGAATCGGCGCTTCTTGCGTGCGAGGTGGACATGACAGATTGCATCGTGAGGGCCCACGCGGTCGGCGGTCGCGGAACCGCCACGTGCTGCGACGGGGGTACGTCTGGCGGTTCGGCACTGGGACCGTCGCCCGTCGCTTCATGGTGGTGCGCATGCGACACGGCCTCGGCACTCGTGGGTGGAACCGATGTCTGCGCCTCAGGAACAATCGATACGCTGAGCGGTTCCCAGTGTAACGGCGTGGCGGCAATGGCTGGGCTGCTGGCCGCTGCAGCGGTAGCCAGCGCCGGCACCCCTCCTGGTGGCGGCGGACGGCTCGTGGCCACCACCACGAGATGCGCGTCCTCCAAGAACACCTCGAGCTCGCTCAGTCCTGACCGAATACACTTCAGCGCATATACGACCAACGCCTCCGCCTCGGCATCGTCGCCATCGTGTCGCGCCACGACCTGCGCGCCGTCAATGAGACACACAAGCAGTGATGCGATAAAAACAGAACGAGACGTGCGTCGCAGTTCCACGACGTCCTTTCTGTGCTTTGCACTTCGCTTTGGAGACGTATTCGTTGCCACGTCCTGGCGGAGGGCCTCTCGCCCCCAGGTCACCGCGGCTTGCTGTAAGTGCCGAAGTAGCACTGGAACGACGTCCGACGCAGGCGGCGGCTCGGCCTGAAGTGCGCCTTCGCGACATGGTAGCTTGAGCATGCCAAGCGAATTGCATAGCAGACTGCGAACGTTATCTTGCAGCTCCTCGGCGTCCACTGGCGCCAGCATGACGTTCGATGTTGCGATGCGGCGAATGAACGCTAGCGCATGGGCACGCAGGTAGTGGCAGCCGTCGCGCAACGACAACGCAAACACGTTTGTCGACAACCCCTCGATGAGGTCGCGGTACACAGGTTGAACTTGGTCCCGGGCGTGCTGCAACGCGCGAACCACCGTTTGCAGGAGCGTGTCGAACGCCCTCAGCGCCGCGAGGGCGACGTCGGGGGTGAAGTGCTGCAGTCCGCCGATGACACCAGGCACCAGGACGTTCCGAATGGTCGTGTCGAAGTCCAGCACGGTCATGAATCGATGAACATTACGGAAGATCCCAATGAGCGCGAACGTCGAGGTGCTCCGCGCGACTTCGAACCGGTTGCCGCCACGGAGCACTTGCTCGAGCAACACAGTAACGGCGCCGATGTACTCTGTTTCCTGCAAGACGCCGAGAAGTCGCGCGGTTGGGACGCACAACTGCGGCGCCAAACGGCCACCACCTTTGGCGGCGTCCGCTGCCACCTCGCCCATAGCGGGGGGCTGATGCCAGTAGCTGACGAACCGACCGATCGATTCCGGAGGGTTGCTCGCGAGGGCGTCCTCGCCGACGGGGTCCGTGCAGGGGCATAACAGCTGATCGACCAAGACGGACGCCGCGGGATCGTTGAACAGGGTCTCCGTGAAGAGCAGCGGTGCGACACGCCGCACCAGGACATCATACGGAAGCTTGTACAAGTCGAGGTGCATGTGCAGATACACGTCACACCGCTGAACGTAGGTACGCAACGTGCTCGCGAAGCACGTCACGGCGGCATCTCCCGGGTTGTGGCGCGTTCGCAGGCGCCCTGTGACCTCGTCCAGAAGCTCATCGATTTCACTCCAACGAGGCAGCAAAGACAGCTCACAGTAGTCGCGCGCCACTGCGTCGAGCGTCACTCCAGTGGTGCAATGCCGGGCAACGGCGGCGTGCCTCAAGGCATCTAGCGTCGCCATCACGCGTACCAAGGCGCATCCTTGGACAGCCGCCAACGCGTCCCAAGCTGCGAGGAAGGGATATGGTCCCGTGCCCGCAGGGGTCGTGGCTGAAGGTCGACACGCCGGGTCACGGTTTTGGCACGCCTTCGCGAACTTAAGCAATTCATCCGACACGGCCTTCGCCGACCACACGGTACCCCATCCTTTCGATCCCATCTGCGCGGCAGGGGGCAGCTGCGGGGCCGTCGCTGCGGCGGTCGTGGTGGCGCCCAGAGGGGACCCGGAGGGAAACAACGCGCTTTCCAACATGACCCCGAAGCTGAAGACATCGGACGCTGCGATCGCACCCTCGGCGCTGGAGCAGGCCGACGGCCCGGCCACAACGCGCCGCCGCTCCACCACTTCGGCGCGGGTCAAACTAGACCAATGCGAGTACTGCGCCGCGAAAATCGCCGCATCGCTGTTGCTTGGATCCCGGTCTTCGGGTGCCACGTAGGCCAGTTCTTTGGAATCTCGCAGGGCAATGGAGTCGCGCACGATGGCCGCGGGAGACATGGGAAAGAAGGCTCCGGGGGCCGGGCCCACCGCGGATGCGGAGTTCGCGCTGAGAGCCAGCACGTGCTCACCGAAAGTCGTCACTTTTGTTGAGGTCGAGGCGGCGTTCCATAGATCAGGATTTGAAAGGATGGGGGTTGCGAAGCGCGTGTCCGCGAACATCCACGGACAGCGGGCCGCAAGCAGAGACCCATCCACTCGAATCCATACGGCGTCCCAGTTCGCATTTCGAAATGCGATGCGTCCATGCTGCCACATGGTCTCGAGGCTACATATGAGGTCACGCAAGCCGAGCAGCACCTCCGAGGTGCACATCGTGTCGCCGATCGGACGCTTCGGCGGGCCAGCCGACGCCGTGACGGACACAGCGGTGAAATCCTGCGTCGTCCAGGGCGCCAAAGTTAGGCTCACGGACGCCGTTCCCGCGACTTGCTTCGCCACGACCCTGTGGCCATCGCGAATGTCTTTCCACGTCGCGCGGAGCAGTGGTTGGTAAAGTCCCTTGAAGACGATCAGACTCATTGATTCGTCCGCCGGGGTCGGATCGCCTGGAGCGCTGCCCGCGGCGCTGCTGGTGTCGATCGGGCAAAACAAACCGAGTGGCACGCTCTCGACGATGTGTGGCGCGTGGAGTCTCAATGCTACAACGTGCGGCAAGCAACTCGTGGTGACAGCCACCACCGTCGCCGTGGACACCGTTGAGTCCTCCGTCGACGCGCCAGAGGTCGTCGACGTGGCGCCACCCACCGCAGTGGGCGATGGACGCACGTTGGAAGTGAGCCAGAGCGGCAAAAGAGACCGCGCCGCCAAGGCTGGCACGTCGGTCGCGTGGTAGCCGGGTGCGAGAAGCCCCACGGGGGGCTTGCCCGGCTCCGATCTGGCATTCGTTAGCTTGCTCGCTGCAAGTCGCTTCTTGACCGCCGCCACGGTCGCTGACGTCGCCGACGTGGCCGCGGCGAATGACGCATGCGCCTTATTGACGCTGAAGACCGACACACAACGGCCGGTGATGTGAAATAAAATCGGGTGGTCCTTCGGCGGCATCGTCGGCTGCTTTGCGCCCTCCGACAAGGTGGCAATGAGGACGCAGGGATCTTCCAACGGTACCGCCGGCGACGCCACGCTCGGAAGAAAGGACCTCGGGGCGTGCGACACCACGGCCGAAGCGGTTGCGACACCGGCGGCATGTGACAACGTGGACGCTCGGATGGGTGCCGCGGCCGAAATGATGTAAGGGAAACCCGATGGTGCCTCCTCGTCGCCAGCCGTGGAGCCAAACCGCGGCGGTTGTGACCCTCGTCCCGTTATCGGATCGATAATCTCAACGCGCGCATCGTACATCTGCCAGGCGTCGTAGTCTCCGGACGTGTCGCTGGCCCACGGCACACGAGGCGCAGGTTCGTCCGGACTATCCCCAGCAAACTTGTTCGAAAAGTTTGCCGTGAGAAACTTTGCGCTGACACTTTGGCCCATCGGTGAACTAAAGCGACGAGACGAACGTGTGTGCGAAACTGTTTATTCATTTTTCAAAGCGAACGTGCAGGTCAGGTTGTGCAATCTCCTCTCATAGTTTCGATCGCTCGTTCGATTGTGTGAACCCAAGAAGAATACGGCCATCACAAAAAAAACACGTTCCTCTAAGACTTCACGCGAGATCGTTCCCCCCTCTAACTGCAGACACCAAACTACGAATATTGGCAGCGCTGATGCTGCTTTCATCTCGGGCGAGGCACAGCGAGCGTGTGGTCTCGTGATGGTCCCTCAGACATTGCAAACACGCCAGCAGGCGCGGCAGGATGTGGACGAGCATATCCGTGAGCAACGCGCGGCGGCTGACATCTTTGAGCGGACATTGTTGCAACGCCGCGTTGATGTCGCAGAGATGTGCCTTCAAATCGACGATCACGTGGGAGAGCGACCGTGGCAGATGCTCCGTCACGGGGACGGAAAAATGAAACATGTCACCACGGCGCAAGTCCGCAACGGCCCATCGATGCTGAGACGTCAGCGGGGCAGCGGCGATGGCGGCGGGTCGACTACCAATACGACCGTCCGCGGTGCCACTAAGGCGAACCGCACTCGTGTTAAAACCGTGGGTGGGTCGCCACGCCAAGTCGGCATCATCCATGCACAGCTGGCGTTGATTCGACAGCTGCCAAACCAGTGCGAGTTCGGCTTCGAGAAGGGGATGCGCAATACGGCGGTGAGGCGACCCTGTCCGCTTTGCGCTCGCGCCGTTGATGATGATCGAGGCATGCTTCCGGTTGCAGGGCACGGATGTTGACTCAGACGATGCGTTGAACAAACTCGGGATGAACGCAACCATGATGGAACGAGCCAGGGATGCACGACGATAGTCTTGCAGCACGTCTTCGGTTCCCATTGACGTGATGTTTGAAACGGAGCGGTCACTTGGTTGCGTCTCAGTGCGGATGGCGTCGGCGAGCCCAGCATCGGCCAACGCGTGATGCACATCGGAAGGGAACGGGAGGAGGTGGCCGATGGGGTCGAAACCCACGTCTACGATGACGGCGTTCGAGGCGGCGCCATCCCCGGTTGACCGAGCGCTGCCCGATCTCGATGCTGTATGCGACGAACTCGAGGCAGCTGCTGCGTCTAACCGTCCCTTCTCCATCAACCGAGTCAGTGCGTTGAGAACGATGGGCACATGGGACCCCCGTCGGGGCGCGCCATGCTGCATCGGACTGACCAACGTGGTGCTCAGCAAGCGGCTCAGATGAACGCGCGCGAGCGCGCTACGCAAGGTGCGTTGCATGCCGGAAAGCCGGGCCTGTCGTTGCGTCGGATCCGTTTCCTCGCGCAGCAGTGCCTGGATCATCACTTTCGAGGCGTTTTTGGACGCGATGCTCATGACGACAATCGCGATCGTCAAGTCGGTGTGGCCGTCGGTCATCCGATCGCTAGGGGGGTTGTTCGCGCCGTCGCCCGATGACGGATCAAGCGAGCGGGCGGCGTCGATCGACAGCGCACGCCACAAGCAACTTGCCTCATTCACGTCGCGTGTGATGACGTCGATCATTGACACCACGGGGGGAGGCAACGGACCGCGGTGCCCGGAATGTGGGGCCCCACCTCGTGCTCCCTCCTCCTCCTCGTCAGAGGGTGGAAGGAAACGTCCACAGAACGACGCGGCGGTACTCGTCTCCGCGATGACGCGAATGAGCCACGCGGCTGCCGCACGCACGCGCACATTGATGCATGACATCACATTCTGGAGTACCAACGAAAGCACCGCGACGACTGGCGCCGTCAGCTCGGAGGATTCGGCCGCACCGTGAAGGGACGAGCTAAACACAAGAGACGCAAATATCGTTGCGACGCTATCCACGCACGTCTGCAGCGTGGGATTGGTGAAAGCCCAGCATTGAAAGTCGATGCGAGTGGGGTGTTGTGCAACGACAGCAACTCCCTTGTCACCGAGATCGGGAACGCGAAGTAGGCGGCGTTGGAACTCGGCCTCAATTTTAAACGACGCCTCGGCCAGAGGTACACGGCACGCGTTGAGGCAGCTAGCGACAAGTAAACACGCGCCTTCGAGCACCTCGCTGTACGGAGACGTCATCAGAGCCGCTAATACGGATATGCCGCCGTGCCGATGGGGTCGCGGTCCGGACGTCGCCGTCACGCTGTCGGTCGGCGAGCGCAGCAGCCGGTCTTCGATGGCCGTGCGCAGCGGCACCGAGGTTAGGTATCGGTGCCGGGCGATCGTCGCGAGAACGTGCAGGGCCATGCCAACCGACGTCGCGACCGCCTCACCCTCCGTGACCACGGTGTCCTTGGAGGTCCCTTCCAGCCACGTGGCCGCGACGTCCTCGCGAAACACAGGCGGCCGAGGCGACGCCGGCGACCACGCCCCGGCCCCGCCGCTCGGTCGGTGGATAAACAGCGACGCCGCGCGGATGCAGTGATCAAGAAGCACGTTGGGCACATCGGCGGCAATGAATAGTGCCGCGACGTGCCCTCCCGCGTCCCGACGCTGCGCGTCCTCCTCGGCGCCGAGTACGGTTCGCTGCGCTGTGCGTAGCAGCCGCCGCGCCTCTTCCGCCTCTTCCTCCTGAGATTCGGAGAAGGCTTCCTCGGTTGGCGGCTGGCCTTCCGCCGCTGTGTCGGTGTGGTTGGGACGCCCTCCAACTGACGTTGCCAACCTGTGCAACACAGACAGCAAATAGTAACGAACAAGGTGCGCGGAGCTCGTTGGGGGATCGAGCGGCGCGACGACTTGCCCCCACACGACCATCAATCCGCTAGGTTGGCGAAGAGCGAGGACGATGGCGTCCAGCACGCGGTGCGTGGTTCGCCGGACGAGCGGACACGTGTACACGAGGGTGAACAATAGCTCCACGGCGGCGATGGCGAGGACATCCGCATCCAGGGACCGCCGCTGAGACGATGCCCCCGCGGCGGCACCACCAGCGACGGGTGGCTGCGATAACAACGAGAGCAGCGAACGCAGCGAACGTTCCTGAAGTGCGACGTCCGTCCGCTGCACCGCAATCGCCTTGGCGAAGCGTAGACTCGTGGACGCGAGCATCACGTTGGCAAGGCTGCATTGTGCGGCTCGCTCGATCGCGTCATCGGCGAGTCGACCGACGGCCTCAATGGGCATCGCCGTGACGTCCACGCGAGTCGATATGACCCCATCAAGGACGTCCCTTTTGGGCACCGACCCTCCTCCTCCCCCTCCCCCTCTGATAGCGGAGCGCGCAACGCCAAAAGCGGCGCCGCCCCCGCGCTGCTGCGACGAGTCTCCAAACTCCTGTTGGCGACCTGCGACGCCGTGCTCTCGCGCAGCCGGCACCGGGGCCTGCTTGTCATCCTCGGCCGGCGGCGCAGCACGGACGGTTCGAGCTCGTGGTGGTTGCATCGTGAGAGAAGGCACCGACGTTGCCGCCGCCGATCGCAAAAAAAGAGTCCTTTCCATCGTTGTCGTCGGAGCTACGTTCAGGGAAGCCGTCGTGAAGTGTGCCGTGGAAGCCGCGCTTGACGCCCGTTCATGGAGGAAGCCCGAGGTTTCGCGTTCGAAGACGTCAGGCGGATTCCCACGGTCCGTCCGCGGAGTGTGGTCGGTTTCGGCTGCGGCGGAATCCCTCGCGATGCTCGATGCCGCGGCGGACCTGTCATTTCGTTCCGTCGACGTCATTGTTTGACAGTCTACACAACTGTAAGGTCGAGCGCGGGAAGACGGCAAAATAGTCAAGTCTGGGACGGTGTCGTTTCGGTCGTCGACGCAAACGGCTTCTCTTCTCCGCTCCAACTAACCCGCAATACCTGTAATTCAACTTCATGAGTCGCGAACCGTTGCGGACGGGGAAAAGGAAGACGAAGGAAGAATGCAAAAATTGTCGCCGCCGTTGTGGAGTTCCTCAGCGTGTGCGGTCCATCATGTGTTGATAGGGTCGACGGGGATCGCATGGAAACTTGGGGACGCCGCAGCGACCGGTAGACCATTGTGTTGTGGGTGTGAAGCGTGAAGTGGCGCCGGCTGCGCGTTGACGGAAATGGCGCACACCACCAAGTGAGAATTCGGGAAAGACGGTCCACGAACACTAGTCGTTGTCACTGGCGACACGTCGGTGGGTGGTGGAGGTGCACACGCAACGCCCTTCGCGTTCGTGTTGTGGGGCGGCGTGGCAATGCCGTAGTGGTTGACGGCGTTTGGCCTGAACAGTGGGGTGACAGCGTGTTCCGTTGCCGTAGCCGTCGTCGTGTTGACCGATGGAGCTGCGGATTGCTGACACCCCCGCGAGAGACACGCGTCGTGGAAATCGGTTCTCCAAGGAAAGAAAACAAAGTTTCCAACCTCAGTGCAGCTACGGAAGGGAAGGTGGCTGGGGCGTTCCTCGACTGAGTTGTCAACCGCACTCAAAAATATGGATAAAAGAACTATCGGACTAAAAATTACCACGAGGACCCCGGTGACGACCGTATAGACGAACGAAAGGGGCACAAAGTAGATGACGTAGTAGAAGCCAACTATGAGCCGGGCGAAACCATCGCACTCTGCTCCTGTCTTCAGGACGCGACATTGTATGACGATCGTCAATATGATGGCAGATAAGGTATAGGAGACCACAATCGCGAATTCTGTGGTTGCCATCGTGGACGAGGTTGGCGTTGATGTCGCCGGCATTGCCGCAACGGCCGTGGCGTAGCACAGAATGTCAAGCACGACGACGGCGACATTGCTGGGGGATTTCCTCACGCCCATTTCTGCGGAAGGGCAGAAACACAATCAAAATCGGGCGTCGTTTCGCACGTCCCCGACCGGGAGGCGGACGAACGTTTCAGTTTCGATGGGTGGCACGTAGCGGCTGCATTTCGATGCCGTCATCGTTCGCGACTAATACTGTTTACAAAGGAAGGCGTGGCACGCCGCTACTCGGCACCACGATATCCGCCGCCCCGGCCGGGTGGGCCGGGTGACTCGACGCGGCACCCCGTTGCGCCGCGGCTGCCACGGCGAGGGGCTCCTCCTCTCGCAGCTGCTGCGAAAGCAGCCGGAGTTGCGCCACGTCGTCCGCAAGCGTCGGTCCCCCGTCCTCCGATCCATTCCCCTCCATAGATGCCGCTGAAGGCTGCAACGTGGGGCCGAACAGGGCGTGCTGCATCAGGGCAGTAGCCTCGAGCGACCGTATCAACTCGGTGAAGACGTCGACCGCTTCGAAGTCGCACTTTCCCCGGAGGACCCGCAGCCATGCGGTCGTTTGCCGTCGGTACATGGGAAGGTGGGCGTCGATGGCGACGGAGCCTTCGTCGCTTCGACTGGCCGGCAAAGCCATCAAGCTCGAGAAGGAGGAAACCTTTCGATGTTAGGACGCATTGCAATCACAACACGGACCTTATCTCCTTCGACAAACGATGGCGAAGAGAGCGCGCGAGGAGGAAGGAAGTTGTGGTTCTCGCCCAGGTGGGCATAACCGGCGCTGTGCGGGCGACCGTGGGTGATTTGCCCGGACTCACGCCATGCGAGGAGAGGTGGGGGTCTCTGAACCGACCGCGTGGCTACGACACGTGGATGACGACGACTTGACGGACGAACGCGGCCACGCCGGCGATGTACGCCGCGAGGATGAATAAGCGCTGCGCGGGCGACCGGCAACGGGAGAGAAATTGCAGCTTTGGCGCCCCGATCGCGTTGCAGAGACCGTGCGCGATCGCGACAGCGACGACGCTCGTGTCGCAGGCGAGATAAAGATAACTGCCAAAGAGGCCGAATAGAAACGTGACGAACGCCTGCGAGCTCGCGAGCCTTAGGGCTGTCACGAGGGCGTCACGGTACTGCGGCGACCATACACACCACTGCGGGGGTCGCTCCTCCGCTGGGCCTAGACGATTGGCCGCGAACGTAGCACGACGAGCGTAATGCAGCGCGCCATGGTGCAAGTGCGCACCGGAAAAAATCACCGCGTTGCGCCACAGCACCGACCACCAAAAAGCCGGAGGCACCACAGCTGTAGTGCCATCACCCAGGTGATCCCAAATCAGCGAAATGGTAAATGCCCGGAAATAAACTTCCTCACAAAAAGGGGCGACGACGTAATCACGCAGAGATAGAAGAATAGGTGTAGACAACCAGCGCTTCGTCGGTGACATGGCGGTGCTTCTGGCGGCCGGATTAGCAGCACCTTCCTCCTCCTCGGCGTCGGTGTCGGTGGATGCATCAACAAACCTCGATGCTGACCATCTGATCTGGGAACGAAACACTTGCCACGCGCATCCCACAAACTGTCTCACGGTGACCCCGTACTGCAGGAGGAGCACGGCTTCTGGCAGGGTGGCCAACGCTTGGTGCACGGCCGTTGGCGCCTTCCGGCTCGACACGTTGAGCACCCACGTCATGACGCTTCTCGAAGCCGACGTGAGCGTGGTATCCAACCAGTGGTTGCGATCATCGCCACGAGTGGCCTGGGTGACGTCGATCCGCTTTTGTCGCTGCTGCTCCGCGGAGATTGACAATTCGTGAATGAAACAAGATCGCAAGTGCGACGAAAGGGCGATGGCGTGCTCCGCGAAAACGCCTAAAAAGAGCGACACCGTTAATTTCAAGGCCCTCCATATCGCCGAGGATCGCAAGGAGGAAGCGCTTCGGAAGCCAACCGACGACGACCGGTGCCACAAGTAGAGCGCCGCCGCGACGGTGATGACGACCATCGACAGCATTCGCCGTCGCACATTTCGAGGAGCATCGCGCTGGTACGTTGTCAACCGCCTCTCGTCGGGATAGACGTACAT
>ERZ1292633.4165-Hain-H41-02um-R1-4165-length-13554-cov-6_pt1 | contig 13554 bp, 11 predicted proteins | sample MGYA00564406_ERZ1292633 | MGnify/ENA primary metagenome ERZ1292633 (study PRJEB36523, sample SAMEA6512639) | groundwater metagenome | collected 2019-01-08 | study: AquaDiva: Metagenomics assemblies of 32 groundwater samples
TTTACATTTATATGTAACATGCTTGTCATGTTGGTCTGTTAGATTTGCTTTGCCCTAACTAAAAACTTGGAGGTAGGCAAATCATGTTTAAATTGATCTATATGAAAGAAAAATTATTAACTACATCAGCAATTCTATTGAGCACGATCGCATTAAATGCACAGGCAGCAACAGCAACCTTTGATCCGGCAACAGGCATTGTGGATCTTCCGGTTGTTGAAGTCTTGGGTGGCGGAGCATCTGCATTTTATAAAGCTAAATTACAGTTAAGTGGAAATGAATTACTGCTAACTGCGGCTGATCCAATATCAGCAACAACAGGGCAGCGTAATGTTTATGATTCTGATACCGTCGCGGTACATATTCCTTCCGTTGTTGTGGGTGCAGATGATTTTTACGTTAAATTGAAAGTAGTGCCTGGGTCTAATCCGCTACGTTTTACAATCGCGCAGCTGGCCAATAATCAATTTCAAGGTTGTCCCAGTTTTGCAACCCAAGGCCCTGTTCAAGGATCTTGTATTTTAAGTGGTGATATTAAAACTGATATTACATTGACTAAAAATACTCAGTGGATTTTGTCGGGTGGTGTTTTTGTCGGTGGTGATAATACTGAAAGTGCCACGATTACCATTAACCCAGGAACAAAAATTTTTGGTCAGGCAGGTGCGGATTACTTGTGGATCAGGCGTGGTTCAAGGATTATGGCAGAAGGCACACCGGATAATCCGATTGTCATGTCTGGGCCGAACCAGCAGATAGCAGGAGAATGGGGTGGCTTACTCATTTCAGGCAATGCGCCGGTAAATGGTTGTAATGTAGGTGTATCGGTTTGTACAGTTCCAAATGAGGCTATTACTTCTGAGTTCTTTGGTGGCAATAATCCAGCGGATAACAGTGGAGTGATTAAGTATACGCAGATTCTTTTTGCCGGTTTTGCCGTACGTCCCGATGAAGAACTCAATGGTCTGACGCTTAATGGCGTTGGCTCAGGAACAATTATTAATTATGTACAAGTGCATTCAGGTCTGGATGACGGCATAGAAATGTTTGGTGGCACGGTTCAAATGAAGCATTTAGTGTTGACTAACAACCGTGATGATGCCTTTGATTGGACAAGCGGCTGGAAAGGTCGTGCTCAGTTTGTTCTGATTAAGCAATCTGCTGGTGTTGGTGATCGTGGGATTGAAGCGGATAATAACGAGAAGAATCATGACAGTCTGCCACGTTCTCAACCGATTTTATCCAATGTAACTATTATAGGTCGTAATGATACTGGCGCCACACAAGGCATTTTATTGCGCCGTGGAACAGGTGCAAATATATGGAATTCAGTTATTGCGGGTTCTCCAGTTTGTTTAATGATTGATAGCACTTCAACCTATACAAATGCAGGCTCTCCTGGAAGTTTAACGGGTGGATTAACGATGCAGAACTCCTTTGTCCAATGCATTAGTAACTATAAAGATGCTGAAGGGGCTCCGTTTACTGTTGCTGACTGGTTTCTGTCTCAATCTGAAAATAAAGCGGAAGATCCTCTCCTGAATGGCTATTTACCGGCTGGTGGATCACCGCTGACATTAGGCGGCGCTGCTGTAAATGATCCTTTCTTTAATGTTGTCGATTACGTGGGTGCATTCAAGGATGCAAACGATGATTGGACGAAAGAATGGACTTTTAATTTTAACTAGACTGTTCTAATTCAGAAGGCTTCTTTGCGTATATTTTTATGCAAAGAAGCCTTTGATGCTTATCTGATTCTAAAAGACTGCGCGAGTAGAACATCTTGCGGTAATTAATTGTCAGATCAGGTCTTATTTAAACTTCCGGAACCAATAGCAACTTCTTTTCTGAGATACCCGGCAGGAACGGTGTGGGTTTGCCATTAACCCAGTTGGCATGTCCACTGCCGTAATAAGGGGAGAGTGGGTGTCCGCTTTGTCCGCCTGGCATGTCAAAATAACCCTGTTCTTCATGACCTGGAGCGACGGCGGAGCGTTGTGATGCGCCAAAATTTGGCGCCTGTATTCGTGGCATATTGTGATCGCCAGGCAGTGGGTCAGCGGGCATATCGAGCCATTTTGCAATGAAAATCGGTAATTTCTGGCTGAGCGGATGCCTAATGCGTGCTGCGTTGTATTCGCCCCAACTCTGCTGTGTAGCCGCATGGGTTTCTTGATGTGCGGTCTCAGCAATCTGTTGAGCGCAGTGTAGCAGTAACTCTTCCCAGCTTTTATAAACAGGCGGAAGCAGGTGGTTCGGTTGTTGTTCGATTAATTGCCAGGCAATATATTCCGCGTGGTTTAATCGTGGCAAGTTGAAAGCCGGGTTATTTTGGCGAACAACTGCGGAAAAGCCATTTAATATGGTTTTAATCACTTCATAGCGGAAAGTACGAACAATGCGATAAGCAGACGATTCAGTGGATGCCGTTCCATCCCAATCCTCTAGTGTCTGTTGCATTGCGGTAGCCCAGGGCGAATTATCGGCTGAGGTCAGATTCTCTTTTAACAAATGATACCAGCGGGTCATGAGAAGTGCGCGGTGATCCAGTTGAATTGCCAGCAAATCTTCCTCAGTGAATTGATTACGGGCAAATAAGCCGTCACGAATTTGTGATGCCCTGGCACCCAGATCATAGCCGCCATTTCCCAGAATATTCAGTAGATCACCCGAGACTGTGCGGGCATTGGCAGTCCATAATCGGTGTGAATCAGGGTTGTTGATTATCGGGTATTGCGCCGTATCCAGCCAGCCGTTCCAACCCGTATCAGGACTAGACCAATCTGACGGTAATTGCGGATCATAATTTCCCCTGCGTACCGGAATGCGCCCGGCTATCGTCCAGCTGATATTGCCGTTATGATCACCGACGATAAAATTCTGTGCCGGCATACCGGCTTGTTGTGCAATAAGAGCCGCTTCACTGGCTGCTTTGGTTTGCTCCAATTCAATCAATTTCAGATTGATAGCTTCAGGGTGCAGGGCTGTCCAGGCCAATGCCAGAGGTGTTTTATCGTGATCAATCGCGATCAAAGGCCCCCACTCAGTTTCCTGCACAATCAACTGTTCATCAGGAGCATTGTTCACCCGAATTGTTTCATGAAAAGTATTAATGGACTGCCATCCGGTCGAAGTGCGATACCGATTGTTATCGTGAGGATCCAGTGACACCCGGATCCAGTCTGCAAAATCACCATAGCTGTTGGTAAAGCTCCAGGCAATATGGCGATTGGAGCCGATTATGATGGAAGGAACACCTGGCAGGCTCACGCCGGTAACATCGGTATGGGTACCTATTGCAGAGTGGGAAGGATAAATCAGTCGCGTGCGAAACCATAAATTTGGTACCCGCAGCGCCAGATGCATATCATTGGCGACAATTGCAGCACCACCGGTTAAAGCACCGGATACGGCAAAATTATTGCTGCCAGGCATATTGTCATGGAACGAGTGATCGCTCTTGAATAAGTTCTTGTGGAGCGCCTGTAAGTCGATGTCATGCGCGGCAGGGATAGGTGGTCGAGCAAAGGATTCACCAGCCAGCGGAGCATCCCAGGATCCGCCAGTTGCCGTGAGATATTGATATACCTTGTCGGGCAATACCGATCGCATGATGGAGAATCCAAGCTCACGATCAATATTTGACTCATTCAATGTGAAGAACATGGCAAAAATAACCAACAGGCTATCTTCATTGCGCCATACGGAAGGTTGTGTCCGGGTAAGCAGATAAGGATAGGGGCGAACTGCCAATGCCTCGATACCTTTATTTACGCCATTCCGATAGGATTCTAACAACTGATGCTGTTCGGCTGGCAATTGGCTGATGATTGCTGATGCTCGTGCGCGCATGCGGAATTTTCGTGCCTTCAAGTCATTTTCCAGAGCAGCTGATCCGAATAATTCAGCAAGCTCGCCAGCAGCCTGTCTTCTCATCAGATCCATTTCAAAGAAGCGTTCCTGGGCATGTGCATATCCGAGTGCAGTGGCCAAATCCAATCGATTCTGCCCGTTTAATGTAACAGTACCCAGTACGTCCCTTTCAACCATTACCGGGGCAGATAGTCCAGGTAGATTTACACTGCCTTCATAGTGAGGCAAACTGCCTTGAAGTAGTAGCCAGCCCAATATGATTAGAAATAAGCTGACAAATAGGCTTATTGCCAGGAAATGCCGGATAAATCGTAATGTAATATGCATATCTTTCTGAAATTTATTGACCGTAAATCCCTGCATAAGCTAATGGTTGCGCGCAGAATTAGTCGCTTAATTGTATTTCTTATGCTGATAAAATATCTACAATTATATTGCAATATACTGTTTTATATTAATTATTCATATATATAAAAGATGTTTTCTAAATTAAGAGGACAAATCCTTCTTTGTTCGTTCTATTGAACGTCACTCAACCCGATGATAATTCCATGGTAAGAATCTGGAGTAAATCATGGCTGATAGTAATAGTGATAGTGGCTTAGAACGAACAGAACCAGCGACGCCCCGGCGTCTGGAAAAGGCGAGAGAGGAAGGGCAGGTTGCACGCTCTCAAGAGCTTACTACATTTGCCATCCTGATAACGGCAGCCGGCGCCATGATGTTTATGGCCGATGGTCTCATGGTCAAATTAACCGACATCATGCGCGGTGGCATGCAGATGGAACGCGATCTGGCATTTAGAACGGATTTGATGCTGAATCGCTTATATGAACTCGCTTTTGAAGGTCTGGTGGCTTTAATTCCATTATTTATTACATTGATCATCGTGGCGTTTTCTGCGCCGATGTTGGTTAGTGGCTGGCTATTCAGTTCAAAAGCACTGATCCCTAAATTCGGCCGACTTAATCCCATTAAGGGGCTAGCCCGAATTTTCTCAATACCGAGTTTGATCGAATTTGTTAAGGCAGTCGGTAAAACATTGATCGTTGGTGGTGTTGCAGCCATCCTCATTTGGCACAACAGAGAAGATGTGATGGCGTTGATTGCTATCCCGATTATTTCTGGTATTGCTCGTGCAGGTGAGTTGATCGAATTGAGTTTTATTATGATTGTCGGGGCGATGATACTGATTGTCGCAATCGATGTGCCTTTCCAGCTCTGGAAACATGCGAAAGAACTGCGGATGACCAAGGAAGAGATTCGCAAGGAATCGAAGGAAAGCGAAGGTGATCCGCTCGTCAAGGGACGTATCCGGATGTTGCAGCGGGAAGCTGCGCGTCGTCGGATGATGTCTGAAATTCCCAAGGCGGATGTGATCGTTACAAACCCGACGCATTATGCCGTGGCGCTTCGCTATAAAGGTGATTCAATGCGCGCCCCGATCGTGGTGGCAAAAGGCGTTCACCTGCTGGCCGCACGTATCCGTGAATTGGCCGAGGAACATCGAATACCGATTCTCGAGGCACCACCACTTGCGCGTGCACTGTATCACTACGCCGAGTTAGAAAGCGAGATTCCGGAGAAACTGTATACCGCTGTCGCGGAAGTGCTTGCTTATGTTTTTCAGTTAAAACGGTACCAGGAATATGGTGGAGATATGCCACATCCACCCACTGATGTACCTGTTCCAGATGGATTTGATAAAGCAAAAGTTAATGATGATTAAGAAAACAGTTGGTTTTTTTACGGGAAATCAAATAAAACAGTATGAATAACACGTTCACATTATCATCGATAGCGGCAAGCGGTAATTTCAGGACACTTGCTGGTCCGATACTGATTATCATGATTCTGGCAATGATGGTATTGCCGTTGCCGCCTTTCATATTGGATGTATTGTTCACATTTAATATCGCACTATCCATTATTGTGTTAATGGTTAGTCTCTATACCAAGAATCCCCTTGATTTTGCAGTTTTCCCAACGATTCTGCTCATTACAACACTATTGCGATTGTCGCTGAATGTGGCATCAACGCGGATTGTGTTGCTGGAAGGGCATACGGGTCCTGATGCTGCGGGCAAGGTGATTGAAGCATTCGGGCATTTTCTGGTCGGTGGCAATTACGCGGTTGGGCTGGTGGTGTTCATTATTCTGGTGGTTATTAATTTTCTGGTCATTACAAAAGGCGCTGGCCGGATTGCTGAAGTGAGCGCACGTTTTACTCTGGATGCGATGCCAGGTAAGCAAATGGCGATCGATGCCGATTTGAATGCCGGTTTAATCGGCGAGGATGCTGCGAGAAAACGCCGGGCTACCATTTCTCAAGAAGCCGATTTTTATGGTTCGATGGATGGTGCCAGTAAATTTGTGAGCGGAGATGCCGTCGCAGGTATTCTGATTATGCTGATTACCATTATTGGCGGGTTGATTGTGGGCGTTATGCAGCATGATCTGGACGTGGGAACAGCTGCGCGGAATTACACATTATTAACGATTGGCGATGGACTGGTTGCCCAGATTCCTGCTTTGATTGTTTCGACCGCAGCCGGTCTGGTTGTCAGTCGTGTCACCACCGATCAGGATCTCGGTGAGCAAGTACTGGAGCAACTATTCAATCAGCCACAGGTATTGATCATCACCGCAGGTATTCTGGGAATTATGGGGGTTATCCCAGGCATGCCAAATCTGGTATTCCTGTTATTGTCGGCTGCGTTAGGGGGCATTGCATATTTACTGTTAAGAAAGCCAGCCAAGGTTCCTTCGGAAGCAACTACTCCTGTGGTTCCTGTTGCTGAGCGGGTAGACGCCAGTTGGGAGGATGTCACGCCAATTGATACGTTGGGATTGGAGGTAGGCTATCGCTTAATTCCTCTCGTGGATAAAGTACAGCAAGGCGACTTATTAAAAAGAATAAATGGTATTCGCAGGAAATTTGCACAGGAAATCGGTTTTCTGCCGCCGGTTGTACATATACGGGATAATCTGGAATTACGGCCGAATGCTTATCGGATTACGTTAAAGGGTTCTGTGATTGGCCAGGGGGAATCCTACAATGGCATGTACCTGGCGATTAATCCGGGTCGGGTAACAATGCAATTGCCGGGCACGTCGACCAGTGATCCGGCATTTGGTTTGCCGGCTGTCTGGATTGAATCGGCATTGCGAGAGCAGGCGCAGACAAATGGTTATACCGTGGTCGATGCCAGTACGGTGGTAACAACCCATATCAATCATTTGATCCATATGCACGCAGCTGAACTGCTGGGCAGACAGGAGCTGCAGAAACTGTTTGATCATTTGAGCACCCAGTCGCCCAAACTGATTGAAGATCTGGTGCCCAAGCTATTACCGCTTTCAACGGTACAAAAAGTATTGCATAACCTGCTGGAAGAGAATGTACATATCCGCGACATGCGCAGTATCGTGGATGTATTGACCGAACATGCCGTGCATACTCAGGATGCGTCGGAATTAACGGCAATTGTTCGCTGTTCATTGGGTCGTTCGATTGTTGAGCAATATTTCCCGGCTGGCGCTGAGCTTCAGGTCATGAGTCTGCACCACGAGCTGGAGAATATCCTGATACAAGTCCTGCAAACCGGTGGTTCGCAAGGCGCCGGTATCGAACCTGGACTTGCCGATACCTTGTTAAAGGAATCCCGCATTGCTGCGCAACATCAGGAAAAACTGGGTCTGCCAATTATTCTGCTGGTGCCGGGTGCAATCCGTTCCCTGCTTTCCAAATTTCTGCGTCGTGCATTACCGCAGCTTAGAGTGCTTGCGCATTCAGAAATCCCTGATTCCAGAAAAATCAAGATCACTTCCGTTATTGGAGGTAACAAATGAAAGTTAAACGATATTTAGCGGCAACGTCCCGTGAAGCATTGCGCCAGGTAAAGGAAGAACTCGGTGCCAGTGCAGTCATTCTATCGAATCGAAAGATCAAGAATGGCGTCGAGATTATGGCATTTGCCGATGATGAGATGTCGAATCTGGTTGAAACACCGGCAGGTAACACTGCAAATTCCAAATTGAATGATGACGAGCAAACCGCATTCGAGGCATCGATGAAGGCTTTGCCATTAATGCATAATAAGCAGGAACCTGATCAGTCATCTCCGGAGATGATGTCTCCGTCATTAGCGCATGACATTATTGCTGAGATACAGGCAATGAGAAGTACCCTTGAAGACCAACTGGCAACTGTCGCGTGGGGAAATTTCACTCAGCAAAAACCTGAGAAGGTGAAAATATTACGCACTTTGCTGGATATCGGATTTAGTCCGTTGCTGTCACGTCGCCTGGTTGATAAATTGGCAGCCGATCTGAATTACGAACAAAGTTTAAAGCAGACAATGGCTGTATTGGCTTCCAATTTACGCACGGTAACCAATGATGAAATGATCGAGAAAGGGGGCGTGTATGCACTGATTGGTCCAACTGGTGTCGGAAAAACGACAACAACCGCTAAACTGGCTGCCCGCTGTGTCATCCGACATGGTGCCGATCGGGTTGCATTGTTAACAACCGACAGCTATCGGATTGGCGGCCATGAGCAATTGAGAATTTATGGACAATTGCTGGGTGTCCCGGTTCGTAACATCAAGGATACCGATGATCTGCAACTTACTTTATCCGAGCTTGGCAATAAGCATATGGTTTTAATTGATACCGTGGGGATGAGTCAGCGGGATCAGATGGTTGCTGAGCAAATTGCAATGCTGAGCAACTGTGGAGCCGATGTAAAGCAACTGCTCATACTGAGCGCGGCTTCCAACGGCGAAACACTGGATGAAGTGATTACAGCTTATCAACAAAACAATATTCATGGCTGCATTATTACAAAAATTGATGAAGCAGCCAGTCTTGGTATTGCACTGGATGTCATCATACGTCGTAAATTAATTTTGAATTATGTGACCAATGGGCAGAAGGTGCCTGAGGATATCCATTCTGCAAATCCTCGATACTTACTTCATCGAATATTCAAATCTGTTCCCAGTGATTCAGCATTTACCCTGCAGGATGCAGAATTCGCTTTGATGATGGCCAGTAATAATAGCGAGCAGAATCAAGCAAGAAAGAAAGCATTTGCTGGAATTAACTATGACTAGGATCATTCAGGATCAAGCCGCAGGGTTGCGCAGTTTGATGGCAATCCATCGAAGTGATGCAGCACGTGTCATTACAGTGGCGGGTGGAAAAATGCGGGTAGGAAAAACCAGCGTAGTTATCAATCTGGCGGCCGCATTGGCTAGAAATGGCCAGCGGGTACTGATTATTGATGAGAATCCATGTCACAACAATATTTGTACTAATTTGGGACTTAAATCCCGTTTTGATTTACTCCATGTCATTAATCGAGACAAAAAACTGGCACAAGTCATATTACAGGGGCCGGAGAATGTCTCAGTACTGTCAGCCATGCGGGGAATCCATGCTTTAACAAAACTTACGGCATCGGAACAAAACTGGCTCATCAAAAGCTTTGAGCAATTGATGGAAACAGTTGATATTGTTTTAATCGATACCGCAATGGGCGGTACCACGCATGTCCTGCCATTAAGTCTGGCTTCGGAACATGTTCTGATTATCCTTTCCGGATCGGCTGCATCATTAACCGGTGCTTATGCACTGATTAAAATTATGAACCAGGAGTATGCAAAACAACATTTCCTGGTCCTGGTTAATAAGGCTGATTCAGAATCTGAGTCCCGTGCAATTTTTGGAAATCTATCTCAGGTAACTCAGAAATATCTTTCGGTATCACTTGAATCAATTGGTTATGTACAAAACGATGTGAAGCTGCATCAGGCGACTCAGTTATGCAGATCAGTAATCGATACATTTCCAACTTCTAAGGTTGCATTATGTTTTGGGCAATTAGCGGGCAGGGTTTTGCATTCTTCACATCCGGATGATTTTGATGGAGGTGTCGATAATTTTATGCAAAGACTCATTCGTACAAGCCATCTGAGCATGGCAAATTTTACGGTTTAATGACATATGTATACTGCGACTGGAACGGGAACCATTGATAAAGAACAGTTTATAACTGAATTTACGCCTTTAGTAAAACGCATCGCCTACCACATGATGACCAGGTTACCTGCCAGTGTTCAAGTGGATGACCTGATCCAGGCAGGCATGATCGGATTACTGGATGCAATCAATCGGTATGAAGGCACTTACGGACGGCAATTTGAAAGCTATGCAGCGCAGCGAATACGCGGTTCCATTCTGGATGAGTTGAGAGAAGCGGATTGGTTGCCACGTAGTATACGAAAAAAAATGCGACGCATTGAATCGGCTGTGAATACATTAGAGCAACGGAACGGATGTGCCCCCAGCGAACAGGAATTGGCAATCGAATTGAATATGTCGCTGGATGAATATCATGAAACTTTGCAAAGCGCACGCGGCGCCCAGTTAATTTATTATGAAGATTTTCAACAGGAAGACGAAGAGCCTTTTCTGGATCGATTGCTGGTAGATTCAGGCAGTGATCCCTTGAATGCCTTGTTGGATGACAATCTAAGGTCAACTTTGATTAGCGCTATTGATAACTTGCCACCCAGAGAAAAGATGGTAATGGGTATGCATTATGAACAAGAAATGAATTTACGTGAAATCGGTGAAGTGTTGGGAGTCAGTGAGTCACGTGTATGCCAGTTACACACACAGGCAATTGTTCGCTTGCGCAGTCGTTTGCGAAATCTCTGAGAAATTTTCAAGATGTCTTTTATTCTCAATACCGGAAGGACAGTGTGATGGATAAAGAATCCAAAATGGATATTAACAGTGTCCTTGGCATTATCCTTGCATTGACAGCTATCATTGGCGGGCAGATTCTGGAAGGTGGGCATATCGGATCATTAGTGCAGGTTGCAGCGTTTCTGATTGTGGTAGGGGGAACTGTTGGCGCAGTTTTATTGCAAAGCCCAGTTAGAATTTTTGTTAATGGCATAAAAATGGGCGCCTGGGTTTTCTTTCCTCCTGAAAAATCACCACATGTTTTAATCAAGCAAATTACAAGTTGGGCTCATATTGCCCGAAAAGAAGGTTTGTTGGCACTGGAGTCACATGTCAAAGTGGTATCAGATCCATTCCTGAAGAAAGGGTTACAATTACTGGCGGACGGCAGTACATCCGAAAAAATACGGGAAGCGCTGGAAATTGATATCTCAGCCATGGAATCCTTTCAGCGACAATCAGCTAAAGTATGGGAGGCGGCGGGCGGATATGCACCAACCATCGGTATATTGGGTGCAGTACTTGGGCTGATACATGTCATGGAAAATTTATCAGACCCAGATCTATTAGGCCAAGGCATTGCTGTGGCCTTTGTTGCAACGATCTACGGAGTTGGATTGGCAAATTTGGTGTTTTTGCCGATTGCCAATAAGCTGAAAAGCATCATTAATGAAAATGTCGTCAGGCATGAAGCGCTACTAGACGGTTTCATAGCGATAGCCGATGGTGAGAATCCACGGTTAATCGAAAATCGTTTAAATGGTTATTTTATTTAATAGCGTGAATTCATAGCCAGCTAGACTGATAAACAGTAAATGCCCACATGATTAGAAAAAGAAATCTCAAGTATGAGGAAGATGCTGATAATCATGAACGCTGGTTGGTTTCATATGCTGATTTTATAACGCTATTATTTGCTTTTTTTGTAGTAATGTATGCGATTTCATCAATCAATGATGGCAAATATAAAGTGCTAAGCCATTCGCTGGTCAATGCGTTTAAAAGTAATACGGCCAATACTGGAGCGAGTCGGCAGTCGGAAGCATTGCCAGTTATTATTAATCAGCAATCGGATTCCATAAAAATTTTTGATGATACCCGTATTCAGTCGATTAAGCGGCAGGAAAAAATGAAAGGCATGGCAAAAAATATTCTCAAGGCACTGGAACCGCTGGTGAATGATGGTAAGGTAAGGGTTACGCAAAGCGCTTTGGGTGTAACTGTGGAAATCAATGCGAGCGTCCTGTTTTCTCCGGGGCAAGCCAAGCTGGCAGAAAATTCAAGTTTAACGTTACAGGCAGTTGCACAGGTAATAAAAGATCATGATCATCAAATTCATGTAGAAGGACATACCGATAATCTACCGATTTTTACGGAGAATTTTCCATCCAACTGGGAGTTGTCGACAGCGCGGGCAAGCAGTGTTATACGTTTATTCATAGAACAGGGTGTTGATGCGCAAAGATTAACCGCTATTGGTTATGGTGAATATAAACCGGTAGAGACCAATGATTCTCCGGAAGGCAGGAAGAGAAATCGGCGGGTAAGCATAATGATTTTATCAAAAGAGCCAGACAAGGTCATGGAGCTTCCAGTCGCTTTAGAAGCAGAACACTCTCAATAATTCCAAGATCGCGATTCGATAAATGGTGCTTACTGAAGTGGCCACCTGCAACTGTACAACCTGAGAGTAGAATTAAGCTCTGCTATTGTGTTGTGGTTCAATAAAGCCGGGTACCTTGTTAAGAGTTAAACAACTAACTGGCGAGGTGAAGGATGAAAGAATCTGGGAAACGAAGGCTCTATCCAGAGCAATTCAAAAAGGAAGCTATATCACTGGTTACAGAGTACGGTTACTCAATTGTGCAAGCACTCCAAGTGGTTGAGATGCCAGTGAAAAGAATCTGCAACGATGGGTGAAACAACAAGCACAAGAAAAAGGCAGTGAGCTTTTGGATACTGCTGAACGTGTAGAACTACACCATCTCAGGCGAGAAGTAAAAACGCTGCGCATGGAGAAAGAAATTCTAAAAAAGGCCGGCACTTTTTTGCGCAAGAAATGAAGTGAAATATGGTTTCATTCAGGCTCTGAAAAGCCATTATTCAGTAGTTATGCTTTGTAGGGCAATAGGTGTTGAGTAGCAGTGCTTACTATGATTGGCAGAAAAAAGGGTGCAAAACTTATAGATAGCCAAACATAACATCTGTGTCAACGAATGAAGGTGCACATAGCATCAGTCAAGTCTGGCAAAAACAACCATGCCAGTCGTCAATCGCTGGTATTACACAGTCCACGGCATACTATATCCAAGCCTATTCACCTGCTATGACACCCGACAGATATTCACTGAGGATTCCGCGCCTCATATTTTATTATCTTCAAAGAAACTGCATGAATGGTATGGGGAAGGGGAGCGCTCTATGGTCGCATGATTAATCCACCCAAACAACTTCCACAACTGCCTAGGTTTGCTGCCAAAACCCAAGCACCCATTAGTTGAAAAGATCATGAAGCTGCCACCACAAAAGCGAATTTCTTTCAGTAATCGTTTTGAGGCTTGTAGCGCATTTAATCGTTAGAGGAATTAATATGTTATTTTTTTAAAGATTGTTATGATTTCTTAAGATTTTTACTTGAAATACGAAAGGGCAAACCATCAAAAGATAAATTGGATACTATTATTCTTGGTGACCTTAAAACTGCTGATAAAAAACTTGGTAGGGTTCGTAATTCTGATGGAAGTATGTCATATTTACCAAAAGGATCAAGCCATTAATTGATGCTGGTTATAATTTCAAATATGAAAACTGTAATTCTGGAATCTACAATTACTTGCCCTCATTGTGGCCACGATGAAATAGAAACCATGCCTACCGATGCCTGCCAATACTTTTATGCATGTAAAAGCTGTGGAACTCTAC
>ERZ1292633.4166-Hain-H41-02um-R1-4166-length-13554-cov-5_pt1 | contig 13554 bp, 10 predicted proteins | sample MGYA00564406_ERZ1292633 | MGnify/ENA primary metagenome ERZ1292633 (study PRJEB36523, sample SAMEA6512639) | groundwater metagenome | collected 2019-01-08 | study: AquaDiva: Metagenomics assemblies of 32 groundwater samples
GTATCACCGCATCGCCGCGCGTCGCGGCTTTAGCACCGGCGGCGATTGCGCGACCTCTCCATGGAAACATGCTCGCTCTTCAAGTCCACGTGGACAGTTCCGAGGATCAAACGGAGCACTATTCTTCGATATTCGCAACCCCACCACCAACGATGTGCAACAAACGGCCTACCGTTTCGTTCCTCGCGGAATTGCAATAGGGACCAGACTCGAAGAACGGGAACCGAGCGGACACTGATCATATCGTCCGCGTCGAGGGGGGTGGGCAATACCCAAAATAACGGGTGGGAACAACGAGGCCCTCCCTAGTGTACAGCAGCGCACTCTGCAGTGGTGCGAGCGAGTGTGAAGGGGCGGCATGATAAGAGGGACAGATTGGGGAGAAAGGGCATACAATAATGGGTCTGGCGTAGGGAGGGCACCCCCGAACGATGGCGAGGGAGGGGGATGTCACATTCGTGTCGCCGCCGACTGGCGCCATTCCTCGAACGCCTGTCGGAAGGCAACGGGTTCCGTGGTGGTCGGCCTGCCGGAGCGGCCCGTCGAGGCGTGGCCACCTGTCGAAGCCCCGAGATTGCCCCCATCGACCATGAGCCGCAAATTGCGGTTCTCCGTCTGCAGCTGCTGCATGGACTCCTGCATGAGCGTGACCTCCATTTGCAATTGCTGGTAGCGGCGGCGGCTTTCGTCGACCTTCGTCCAGTCAATTTTCATGCGCTTCGCCTTCGTTTTCAGTCGATCGTTTTCCAGCTGAAGCGCCTCGATCTGAGACGATAGGTCGCGGTTGGTTCCCGTGACCTTGTCGAGCACGGCCAAACGGTCGGATGCTTCCACGCGAACGTCACGCTGGACGCCGTCGGCGACCATGACGATCTCGCGCTCGAGGTCGGCGATGCGCTGGCGGAGGCCGTCCGCCTCGGTGCGTAGCGTCGCGATGGTCGTATCCCGCTCCGTTTGCAGCGCGTCCATCTCCATGCGATGCTGCGCCGTCATTTCGGAGACCGTTCGTTGCTTGTTGGCCACGAAGCGCTTGACCGCGCCGCGGACGCGTCCCACCGCGTCTTGCACAACCTGCAGCAGCCGACGGGCTTCGACGACCATCGCGGAGAGCGCCTTTGGCTGCGCGATATTGTTGGCAGCCTCATGGAGCGGCGGACGCACATCGTCCACGCTTCGGTCCAAGTCGCCGGCCGCCACGCCGGCTTCCATGACGGAGACCTCCTTGGCAAGTGACTCAAGGCAGCTGCACATGGCCTGCATGGACAGCTCGGCATCCTCGAGCCCGCGAACGCGCTGCGACAGCCGCACCACTTCGGCCGAAAGTCGGTCGCACTCCGACATGGTGGTCTTCCTCGCCTCCTCTGCGCGGCTCATGGCGGTCGTTGCCTCCTCCCCGCGCAGCTCGAGAACGGCCTTCTCATGGTGCACCTTTTCGAGGGCGAGCTGCACCGTGGACAGCTCATCGCTGAGCTGCTGGATCGTGGCGGCTAACCGCTGCTTATCCTTCGCCAGTACTGCGTTGCTCCGCTCGCTAGTCTCCATCTCGGACTTCAGCCGGACCACTTCCTCGGCGACGCGGCGGCACTCCGACACGCCGCGGTCCAGCCACTCTTTCATCACCGAGCGTTCCTCCCGCAAGGTGTTCAACTCCGCGCGCTTGCGCTCCAGCTCCTGCACAACATCCGTCGTCTCTCGAAGCCGCGTTTGACGGATGGACTCTAGTTCGGCTTCCGCTCGTTTGCGCTGCGCCTTTTCGTTCTCCAGTTTTGCGGCTGCGCGCTGCAATTCGTGATATAGTGAGGTCACCTCGTCCTCCAACTCGCGCTGGCCCTTCTCATCTTCCATCTCACGCGCAAGTGTGCGCTGCATGTCGGCGAGTTCCGTGCGAATGCTGTTGATCTCGCCAGCACCACGCCGCGGCGACGGTTGTCGGGCGGTAGCGCGATTCGGCAGCCGCACGTCACCCGTGGTTCCCACGAGGCTGTCCATGGATCCGAACGTCAACAACTCGGGGGGAGAGGGGGGAGTCTGAGTGTGGCGCCTTCTGGCAAGCGGGAGCAGGAAGCGGTCAGCGTGGAGACCATGATCCATTGTCGCACCGCCGGACTCAAGTTACCTGGCAAAGAAGGTCGGGTGAGGAGAGGGGCCAGTCATGGGTTGTGTGGAGTGAATGGAGGTGGTCGAAATCGCCGCATCCTTTTTTGTATGTCCGAGTGGTGATTCTGTCCTGAACCCAGAGAGGGAGGTGCTAGTCGTCCAAAGAGCAAACCGCCGCACTTTGTTTTGTGTTTTTTTGACTAAGATGACCATCAGCCCGTGCGCTTGATGATGTGCACTCCCGAATCGGTGTCCACGATGCCGCTGACCTCGCCCACTTTGAGGGCGAAGGACGCGTCCTCGAACGGCTTTTGCATGTCCCCTGGGCCGAACCAGCCCAGGTCGCCGTTCTCACGGAACGAGCCGCAGTCGCTGCGCAGGTGAGCCGCCTCTTCGAAAGCGATTTCGCCACGCTGAATACGGCCGAGCCAGTCGCGCAGTTCGGCGATCGCGTCCTCCTTTTTGACCGCCGACGTGCTTTGCCCGGTGCGCCGGGACACAGGGTTGCGGCTGCCCCCGTGCTTGATGAGCAGATGGGTGCACTTCACCTGTTGCTTGCCAGACATGGCACTTAGCGCTCGAGGGAGGGAAATGAGTGTCGCGCGCTGCGGTGGAGGGAGGAATGACGGGGTAGGCTGGGGCCTGGTATCAAGGTAAGCTGGCCCTGGAGGGCATGAGAAAGTCTGAGGTGTAAGAGCGACACTCTCGCGAAGCAAGAAGGCAACGTCCGTCTTTGTGGAATAGGAAAGAAATCCGGAGGCGGCAAAAGAAATCGTCCGGGGAAGTTGAATATAGGAAGTAAGGGCCTAAACCCTTCTTTGCTCGGGCAGCCGCTAGGCCAAGTGAGTGTGTGTTCACGCGGGCGCTTGCATGAGGGCCACCACCTTGGGCTCGACCTCGGATAACTTGGCGCCGGGAGAAAGCCGGTCGACGCAGCGGCCCGCCTTGTCGATCAAAAACACAGTGAAATTCCACTTGATACCGGTCGTGCCAAGGATGCCAGGTTGAGCATGCTTGATGTGATCCCAGAACGGCGGCGCGTCTTTCCCGTTGACGTCCACCTTCGCCATGATGGGGAAGTTGCCCTTGAAGCGGGTGCACACCAAGTGCTCCACTTGATCGACAGGGCCCGGCTCCTGGCCGCCGAACTGGTTGCACGGGAACGCGAGCACGGAGAAGCCCTGGTCGCGGTACTTGTCGAACAATGCCGTCGCCACTTCGTACCCGTTCTGGGTGTAGCCACATTGACTCGCGACGTTCATGACCATGGTCACTCGGCCGCGGTGCTGCGCGAGCGGGTAATCGTTGCCCTTAGAGTCCTTGACGACAAAGTCGTAGGCCGACGTCATTTTGATCGGGGAAACGGGTGGGAGAACTGATGATGTCGGGGGAGAAGTTTCAGCCGACATGTCTCTGTGGATTCCCCTCCACTGGAGAAACGAACCGGACGCCGTCATTACAACAGAGTCGCGCACGGCGGGAGGCAGAGACGTGCGTCGTACCACAGTGGCCGTCGGCATCGCGGGCTGGCGAGTCGCAACGAGGCGTACGCGGCGGCCGAGAGGGGCAGCGCGCATTCCATGCGACGTGGCGGGTACATGCCAATGAAAGCAACGCATTGACACCCACGGCTGAGGGACTACAGCAGCCAGATGGGGAGGGGACCGCAAACAACAACAACGCGCAAGCTCGGGAACGCGCAAGCTCGGGAACGCGCAAGCTCGGGAACGCGCGCTCGGGAACGCCGAAGTGTGGCCTCGTCTTCGCACAGCAACCGGCTGCGGGGAAGGAGTGCAATGCAACCAACACGGAAGGCCTCGCGCATCTAATCTAAACGTCGCATCGGTAGCCTCTAGACTGTGGTGGAAGGAGGAGGTGGAGGCGGCGATTCCTTGGCCGTTGATGTCCGATGAGCCGTTGCTGCTTCGGCGTCCGCCAAGCCGAGCGTGAACTCTTTTGCGACAGGGCACGCGCGAATTTTCTTGGCCGAGAAGCCCGTCACTTTTAGGTTCTCGTACTGCTTGGCGCGGCTGAGCGCGACGTACGCCTGGCCGTACTCGAAGCAGCGCGACAAGTCCACGTCGACGTACTGCAACGTCATGCCTTGCGACTTGTGCGCCGTGATCGCCCACGCGTGGCGGAGCGGCACCTGCACGAAGGAGCCGGTGATCTTACCGAAGCACGTCATCTGCCAGGCGGCGCGGCCGATGGCGCGGCGGCCAACGCGGGGGCCGAAGTCGACGATCGGGATGGCCGCGTCGCGGATGGCATAGCTGCCCGCCACGGAGTCCATGTCCGCTGGGGCGAAGTCGACGACCACGCCGGTGCTGCCATTCGCAAGATTGCCGCCGACGTCGATGTTCTTCAGCAGCATCACGGCCGTGCCGATCTTCAAGTGCAGCAGCGTCGGACAGAGTTGACCGCCGCATTTCCCCCATCCTTTCGTGAAGGCCGCGTAGGAGTGCTCGGGGCCGTCGTGGCCCAACCGGTCGTAGTGGAGACTGTTCGTGTAGTCCACCTCTTCGTTCGTGGAGCGAATGCGGACGACGAAGGCGTCCTTCGGGTGCTGGTGCTTCAGTAAGGGCGCGAACTGCTTCTCCGAGGACACGCCGACCCGAGCGTCGTTAAGCAACGAAAGCAGCTTGGGCTCCTTCTGTCGGAAAATTTCCCTCAGCTCGATGACTCGTGGATTGAGCTCCAGCCAGGGTCGGGTTTGAAACACGTATTTTGCCGATTTGTATGACAACTTTACCTTTGGTTGCAACGTCGGCACCGCGGGGTCCGGCATGGTGGGCACCTGCGGCGCCGGGCTACGACCGGCTTGCGCCCCCTCATCGGAAGGCGTCGATGCCGTGCCGTCGTCGGACGCTTTGATAACTGACTCGGGTAGTTTGACTGGGAGCGGCGGGGGGAAGTCATGCGGCACGGGTGATAAGCTGCCGTCGGGCAGCCGGGTCGTCGCCGGAATCGGCACGGCGGTTTTGTCGCGCACGGGGGGCAACTGCAAGAAGTCGCCCACAAAGATCATCTGCAAGCCGCCGAACGCCTCTGTCATGCGCCCCCGTGCCGCGCGCGCCACCACGTCCATCGCATGGATCGTCATGGGCTGCAGCATGGACACCTCGTCGACGATGACGGTCTGCGCCTGGCGCAGCCTCGCCGCCGCGTCCTTGTTGATGATGCCGGCAATGTCACGTTGCAACTTCGCCCTCGCCGCGTCGGGAATTAGCTGTTCCTCAGTCGCGGCCGTCGCCGGATGTGGCCCTTTGTCGTCTGGCGTGGTAGGCGCCACCGCCGTGGCGGCTGCTTTCCGCCTCCCGTGCAGCAGAATGGTGCGCTCGGTTTGAACACCCAACCCGAAGGTCTGATGGACCGTGCCGCCGCCAATGTTGATCGCCGCGACGCCCGTCGGGGCACACAGGATGAGGGTGCTCGGGTCTAAACGCCTCCGGATCTCGCGAACGATCGCGGACTTCCCGGTGCCAGCGCCGCCAGAGAGAAGCACCGACTGCTTCCCCTCGACGGCCAGGTTCACCACGACCAACTGCTTTTCGGTGAGTGGAACGATCGGATCGTGGTCGTCCACCTGGGCGGCGAGCTCGGCCTCTGGGGCAGCTTTACCCCTCGGTCGCTTCGGTGTGGGCATCAAGTGCCGCGGGGCAGTTGGGAGATCCTGCAGGTCCGCGGCGACGTCGAGGGACAATCCCACGCGCCTGACGGGGGTCGTAGATCGTGCAAGCAATGCACTCCCAACTATCATGCATCGTGGCCGTTCATCAACGAGTGCCTCACATCTCCGCACGCCGCCGTTAGTTGTGTTGATAGGCGCAGGGGGGCGCCCGCGGCATGGGAAACGCAGCAACCGGCGCATGACTCGGATGGTCCCGTCCGCTATGGCCGGAAGGTGAGAAGGAAGCAGTCAAAGCAATCGCTTGTCCACGCGCGGGGAAGAAAACCGGACAACAGAGAGAGAGGGTGGGGGCACCATGTTGAGGCATAGTCACTAGTCGCAAGGGCGTTGCTATTGTCTGTCGGGACGAGGAGCACTATGTTGCCTGACGAACTGCAACGCCACCGGGCAAGGCCGGCACGTCCGGGGATGGAAGCCGAGCACGCGGAGCGTTTCGAAACACCGCGCGCGGCTTAAGGCGACGTACGCCATCCCAGGCTCGAAGCAGTTCCGGAGGTCGACGTCGACGGCATCGAGCGTCGCTCCTTGGGACTTGTGCACCGTGATGGCCCAGGCTTGACGGAGGGGCAACTGCTCCGCCACGTCGAACGCTTCCCCCAGAATCACCTCAGAGTAGAGAACCCTGCCCACGGTGCGCACGCCGCCCCGGCCGTCGAACTTGATGACAGGAAGCACGGAGTCGGTAACAGAGCGCCGCCACAAATTCCGCCCGCCGACCGCGTCCGCCGCCGGTTCGAAACCCACCACGGTGCCGCAGGCGCCATTGGTCAGTCCCTCCGCCACTGACACATTCCGGGTCAGCATGACGCGCGTCCCTGTCTTCAGACTGATGGTCGTGGGGCACAGCGTTGGGTCGTGCCCCTTGCGGCCCGCCCCCTCGAGCGGGATCACCTGGTACGTGTACGACGGCGTGGTGAGGGAGGCGAACCGCTCGTTGTTGATCGCATCGACTTCCGCGTTCATAGGGCGCAACTTGACGGCTGATTCTTGCGGCGAGTTCTTGGCCAGCGCCACAAACTCGTCGATGGTCGAGGGTCCCAGGTCCATCCCCTTTTTCATGGCCTCCTGGATATCGGTCGGGCTCACCATGCGGCCGACGCGCAGATTCTCCAACAGTCGATAGAGCCGGTCCGCTGCTGCTTGCCGAAAGGGCGTCGTCAGATGTACGCACTGCACGTCGAGTTGCTGCCACAAGTCGGTTTGAAAGACATACTTGGGTGGCGGGCCGGGTGGGGGTGTGGCAGCACGGTGCGGCATGATGGCGTCCCGGTCGCGGTTCTTGCGGCTGTCGCACACGGGCGGCAGCTGCAAGAAGTCCCCTACGAACGTCACGTGGAGGCCACCGAAGGGATCAAGGGGGCGGCGCCTGGCGGCCCGCGCCGTCTGATCCATCATCGCGAGCAGGTCCGGCGACACCATCGACACCTCATCGACAACGAGTCCGGTGGCGGCCCGGAGGCGGCTGATGACCCGTCTCGGCGGGCTTCGCTGTTGGCCGGGCATGTCGTGCGGTGACATCCCGAAGGTGGTGTGAATCGTCGCGCCTTCAATATTGAGGGCCGCAACGCCCGTGGGGGCGCAAATGAGCAGTCGATGGTCGGTTGCAAGGCTGGCCTTCAGCGCTGCGATGGCCGCCGATTTGCCGCTCCCGGCGCCGCCGGTGATGAATGTCGCGCGGTGTCTGCCAGCGCCGTCCATGCCATCCCGCGCGAGAGCCACCGCCCTCTGCTGCTCAGCGGAAAGATTGACGGACGACGCCAGCCGCGGTGGGGCGGTGGCGCCCGTGTGAGCGAGGCGTCGTTTGGCTAGTTGCGCTGCGGCCCGACCTCGTGAGCGAGCGCTAGAAAGAAGCGCCCGCGTGAGCAGCATCACGAGGCGAATCTTTCGGGAGCTAGAAGTGAGAGATGGCACAGCATCCTCACCATGTGAAGTCTTTGTGAGAACACAACCAATCAGGCACCTCTGACAGTGACCAGCGGATGGATCTCCCTTCCCTCGGTCATTGATTTACCCGTCCGGCTGCCACCCGATGCACGAATGAACGACGTTGACGAGGCCGGGATTCTCGAGCGCCGCGGCCACTCGTTCCTTATCACAGAGCTGCTTGTTGACACTCACTTCTTGATCGTGGCTGCCGGGTGTCACTTGCACATGCACCTTGAAGCGGGCCGGAAGCGACCTCAAAAGTCGGACGCGGATGCACAAACCGATCAGGGTGGTCATGGAACAGTGGGGTACGGTGGGCGTGAACCTCACCTGGATCCGGCTCGCCGCGTCGTCAACGACAATACCGGCGGGCTCGATGACCCGCAGTTGCTCCAGCGTATTCGGGTGTTCTGGATCCTTGATGTGCCGCAAGTATTCGAAAACCTCGAGCTGGTCGATTGGGTCTCTCACGGACACGTCTTGAGCGGCCTCTTCGCGTTCGACAAGGGCAGCTGCAGACATGTTGAGCGTCGCGGGCCCGGCGTGGACCACGGGGGTCGGGTTGACGAGCTGCGACATCGAAAAGAAACAGAAGATGGGCGATGTGACACACCTTCCTCCTGGCAACATTGACAACAGAACAGTGTCTCACATGGTTTTTGGTCGTCGGGAGAGGCATGTCGACGTTGAGGTGGTTTTGTTTGATGTCGAGTGTCGTTCTGTTTAAGCCGTGGTCGGGGGTTGGTGGAGAAAAGAAGAGAGCATCCGCGCGCCAAGAGGTGCACGAACGGCAATAGGAGGGAGAAAAGCATTGGAAGGCTTCCACCGTGACCATCCGACCAAGTTGTGAGATGGGAAGGAAAAATCGATGTCAGTTAAATCTGGAAAGGGAAAGGTTACGTCGTATCGCTGGGCATGATGGTTGCAACTAGTTGGAGAACCGTCCGCGGTCGCCGAAACCACGGCCGCCGCCGAAGCCGCGGCCACGTCCACCGCGGTCGCCGAAGCCACGACCACGTCCACCGCGATCGCCAAAGCCGCGGCCACGTCCGCCGCGGTCGCCGAAGCCGCGACCACGTCCGCCACGGTCGCCGAAGCCGCGACCACCGCGGTCGCCGAAGCCACGTCCACCACGGTCGCCGAAGCCACGTCCGCCGCGGTCGCCGAAGCCACGGCCGCGTCCACCACGGTCGCCGAAGCCGCGTCCACCGCGGTCGCCGAAGCCACGTCCGCGTCCACCACGGTCGCCGAAGCCACGTCCGCGTCCGCCGCGGTCACCACCACGGAAGCCGCCACGGTCACCACCGCGGAAGCCACCACTGGCAGCCTGCTTCGGCGCGTCGTCCTCGTCGTCGTCCTCGCCGTCATCCTCGCCGTCGTCCTCGCCGTCGTCCTCGCCGTCATCCTCGCCGTCGTCCTCCTCGTCGGCGGCGCCATCGACATCTTCTTCGTCGTCGCCCTCTTCGTCGTCGGAGAGCTCCTCGTCGTCCTCCTCGTCGTCCTCATCTTCGGCAGGGGGTAAGGGGGCGGCCTTGGCGGTGAGTTTCGGGCTAGGCTTGGCAGTGGCGCTCGGCGTCGCCGCGGCCAACTTAGGACTCGGCTTGGCAGCGGCGGTCAACGCGGGTTTCGCCGCAGCCGGTTTCGCGACGGGGGCGGGTGGGACGTCGTCGTCCTCCTCGTCGTCCTCCTCGTCGTCGTCGTCTTCTTCGTCCTCTTCGTCGTCCATGGGCATCATGCCATCGTCATCGTTGACGGACTGGACGTACCCGGTGACGTGGACGTTCGAGGCTCCCTTGGACAAGAGCGTGATCTGGTTGGTTGAACCGAAGATGAGGTCCAGGGGCACTTGGTAAACGTGGGACGCGGGATCGAGCGTGGCGATCGCGAACGCCTTCTTGTCGACAGTCGCGATGAGGGTCGTCTTGCCCGAGGCGCCGGCGGGAAGCGCGGCCATCGACAAGTGCAGCACGTGGTCTGCGGGAACCGGGACCGTCGTCTCCTTGTTCGCGGCGACATCAACGCCGAAGAACGTGTCGGTCATAGCTCGATTTGGATCACAATGGAACAGCAAAAATTCCCTTTCTGGTTGGTGTTGGGGGGCGTTGCCTCAGAGCAGTTATTCGGATCAAAACTCGACGTGCGCCGCTCACGCAGTGAGCCCTGTGGCGGATACGAACGCTCCGCCCGTCCAGACACCAGAGGCCAAAGACCACTGGGAGGACCGGAGAGAGAAGGAGAAGATATGTGTGTCAAGCGAATCTCACCTTTAGTTAGTCCGTCCCCTTCCGCTGCCCATTAAACAGGGTTACGCGTGTGTGTTGAGAAGTTGATGCGGAAAAGAGTGGAAAAAACGAGCAAATAAATCAGCGGCGAGCCGGCGTGGGTGGCTTGCCTCCGCGTCCGATCTGTGAGGCCGATTGTCCGCCCGTTTGGTCCGGTCGGGCTACCTTCCGTGGCGGCTGGTCTTCGTCCTCCTCGTCATCCTCTTCATCTTCCTCTTCGTCGTCGTCGCCCTCTTCGTCGTCGTCGAACTCGTCATCGTCCTCTTCGTCGTCGCCTTCCTCGTCGTCGTCCTCCTCCTCGTCGTCCTCGTCGAGCTCTTCGTCGTCTTCCTCGTCCGACGCGGCCGCTGGCGGTGCGGGCTTGGCAGCGGCAGCGGGTGATGTACCGGGCGCCTTCACCGCTGACTGCGGAGTGGCCGGCTTGGCCGCTGGAGTGGCAGGCTTGGCAGGGGTCGTTGTGGCGACCTTGGCCGGCGATGCCGCGGTCGGCTTCGCTGGGGACGCAACAGCGGCCGCAGGCGTCGCCTGCTTCGCCGGTGTGGTGGCGGTGGCCTTTGCGGGCGTGGCACTCACAGGTGCTTTCACGGGTGTGGGTGCCGCCTTGGTCGGCGGCTGCTCGTCGAGATCGCTGGCGTCGCTGTCGTCCTCAGCGCCGAAGTCACTGCCGTCGACTGGAACCGTGTATCCCGCGACATGGACATTGGCGTTGCCACGGTTGCTCAGGAACACCTGGCTGTTCGGGGGAAACACCAGGTCGATGGCGCACTGGTACACGCGGCCGGCGGCGTCGAGAGTGCACAGTGTGAAGGACTTCTTGTCCACCGTGACGACGATCGTCGACTTGCCCGACGCGCCCGGTGCGAGGGAGATTTGGGTGATGTGGAGATTGTTGTTCGCGGGTGCCCGAGCGGCGACATCGGACTTGCCCGCTGGGACTTCGACGCCAAAGAAAGACTCGACTGACATTCGATATTGACGAGGGTGTGTGTGGCTTGCCGCAAAGGATGGGGGAACGGATAGTGAGTCAGCTCATGTCGGTGACCAAAGAGGGAGCCGCAGGTTTGAAACCAAGATAGGTTGGGCAGGGTCCAGGATACGTTGGGCAAGGGTTGACGAGAGGTGGGAACGGTTTGTGTGGTGGGACGATGTATTTGACGAGGCCAAAAGGGCGCTGGGGACCACCGTTCCCTTCCCGCGGCCATGGCTGGCGGGCACTGGTCCCTCCCCTCCACACAAAGCTTTGAATACCCCTCCGCCGCCGCGTGCCATGAATAATAACTCCCCCGCCCCGTCCAGGGGAAACCGCGGTGCAAAGGGAAAGGAAGTTACCGGTAACTGCACGAGCGGCTTGTGATTTTGCGGGTGCTCACCGCGTGGAGCAACCGGGGTTTTTTTGCCAGCGAGGACGTAATGAGGTCCAACAATGACTTGATTCCCAAGGAAGCCGCACGAACAAAACAACCAAAGAACCAACACGAAGAGAGGCAGGAAGAGAATGGGGGAGAGAGAGAGGGAAGGCAAGCGGTGGCGTTCGGATTCACAAAGAAGAACGAGACAGAGGTGGGGTGACAGAGTGGTGGGTCGAGAGCCGAAGAGCGTTAGTGTTACGTTCGCGTTTGCCTTGTGCACTAGTTGTGTCTGGTACTGTTGAAAATGTCGTTTTGAGGTGGGGAAGGTCTTTTTCTCTGTCCATATTCGGCCGATCATGTCGCCAGCCGCTCTTGCGTCTCTTCGCGCACCACGCAGTCCACGGCGAAGCTGCAGTATTCGTCGAAGGTCACGACGCCATCACCGTTCGAGTCGACGTCGGCCATCGTTGACTCCCCCAGCGCGAAGACCCCAGAGACGCTGCCGATGCTCAGAAATCGTTCCCACCGTTGAGGGGGTAGCGGGCGAGTGCGTGTCAAATCCACCTCCGCGGCCGCCTCGAGAAGCTCAAGGATGCGGTAGGCACAGTGCAGAAACGTCCGGAAGTCCTCTGCCTTGATGGCCACGGCGCGCATTTTGCATCGTGCGACACTGCTGGTGCTGCTCGTGGTGGTCAGCGTCATGGCGAGCGTCGACGAGCTGCCTGCGGACGAGTGCTCCTTATCCTTCGCCGCTCCGAGGCGCGTCACGGCGTCGGCCGCCAGCGCCCACACCGCCTTCATGCTGACGGGGGGGTGGACGATGCCCAGTAGCCGCGCGAGCTGCGCGTCGAGGACGAACAGGGTCACGCCCCGTCCCGCCGACGCGTTTTCCATGGCTTCCCAGGCCGCGCCGCGTGCATTGGCATGGTCCGACGAGCGGTCAAAGGGCAGTCGGCGCCGCAGCTCCGCCCACGTCATCGTGTCCTCGTGGACTCGGAGCTGGCTGGCGATGGTCGACACGGGTGGGATCGACGGCGGGTCTCGGTCGGACACGCGCGAGTGCAACATGACATCGTAGTCGAGCACAAAGTCGGCGAATTCATCAAAGGTCAAGCTGCCGCTGCGGTCCACATCGACGCGACGGAACATCGCCGCGCCGTCCGTGATGTCGACGCAGAGGCCGAGGCTTTGCAACATCGGAAGTGCCTTCTTGAACTCGGCCTCCGACACCCGCATGTCGCGATTGAGGTCGCAGAGGCAGAAATGCCGCCATAGGCACAAGTACTCGTGGATGTGGAGTAATAACAGCCGGAACTCCGAGCGGTCCACTGAGGTTTCCGGACGCTCCTCAGCGTCGATCGCCGCGCTGGGACGTCGTTTCCCGGAACCATCGACGGTAGCTTTTGCCGCATCTGTGGTATTGAAGCGCTCGTCGGGAACCACCGGCGCGGGCTTGTCGGGTGTCGCGCGGACGTTGTCGTGTCGCTGTTGATCGGCCCGCCGGATGCATGCCACCGCCTCTTCGACGAATGGTTTGAGGTTGAAGCTGCGGTCGAGGTTCAGCCACTCATGCACGCCGGACACGACCTCGTCGACGCTCAAGCGGCCCGTGCCGTCGCCGTCGAATCGGTTGAACAAGGACATCCGCTCATTGTAGGCCGCCACCGTGCGGTCGACGGGCAGGGCCTCCTGCAGCGCCACCCAGTCGACCTTGCAGTTCGCCATCTGAGCCAACGTCCGTGCCGATTCGGCTCGTCGATCAGAGCGGCTGACGAGACGCCGCTTCGGTTCGGGCATCGAGGAGGACCCGCAGCCCATGTTGGAGGGGGATAAAGGGGTGGTGTAAAGAAAGGGGGTTAGCCGCAAGTGCGAAATTTCAAGGCTTTGGAATCTCGCTGATTCGTTGTGTTATTCGTATCAGTCCAACGCTGGTTGGTTGACATCACTTGCCGTCGGCCAATGCGCCCCAACCACCCACTGCCGCGTCACAGAACAGATAATAGAAAAAAGGAGAGGCACAGGATGGAAACTTGAGAGAAATGCCGGGTTGGTTTGCGAGGAGGTCGAAGGGGCCACAGCAGCGATTTAAGATTGAAAGCGAACATGAAGGGGGCCAAAGGAAACAACTGTGAAACAGAAAGGCACTTTTGGGGAACAGCGGCGAGTAAACCATCACATTGGGGTGACCCAGGCGAATAGTATAGTGTAG